>Ga0129342_1001536_pt1 | contig 10337 bp, 9 predicted proteins | sample CPBDNA_5_FD_94426 | JGI IMG/M metagenome (GOLD analysis project Ga0129342, IMG submission 94426) | Freshwater to marine salinity gradient microbial communities from Chesapeake Bay, USA - CPBay_Sum_15_0.2_DNA | ecosystem: Environmental > Aquatic > Marine > Coastal | place: USA: Chesapeake Bay...
ACCGAATCCTTACTAGATACTTATAATCGCGCTGTTCCTTTTTATATTAAAGAAATTGAAATATTATTAAAAAATGAAAAAAATATTTTAGTTTCAGCCCATGGCAATAGTCTTAGAGCTATTTGTAAAAAAATTTTTAATATTTCTGATAATATGATAACAAAATTAGAAATACCAACTGGCAATCCTATTCTAATCAAAATGCAAAAAAATAAAATTCAAAGTTCTAGGTATCTTGATGAATCAAGAGCAAAAGAAATTATTACAAATCAATAATCTTTGAATTATTTAGTTTATTAAAAATATTTAAATCAGTAGCATGCAAAAATTTTTGTTCTGAAAGAAAGCCATTCAGGGAATTAGTTTCTATCAGATCATGCCAAATTTCATTCATGGAAAATATTTTTTTCTTATAATTTTCGAAAATATTTGGATTTAACAATTGACATCCTGTAAAAATATATTGTTTATTTTTTTTGGTTATAAAATTTTTATTATCTAAATCAAAGTCTCCAATAAAATTTGGGTCGAAACTATTTTCTTTCTTGACAAGTAGTAAGGCTGCTTTACTTTTTCCATTTTCAAAAATTTCAGTAAGCCTGGATAATTCTTTTTGATAATGAAGGGTCCAGATAGTATCGCTATTTAATACCAAGAAGTTTTCACCTTGAAAAAAAGAAATTGCGTTCATTATACCTCCGCCTGTATCAAGAATATTCTTCTCATAAGAAATAACTATTTGAGGAAAATTATGATGAATAAAATCTTCAATTTGTTTAGAAAGATAATGGGTGTTAATAATAATATCATTAATTTTATTACTTAATAAAAATTCTATAGAATATTGGAGCAATTTCTTACCCTTAAGCTCTAGGAGTGGCTTAGGAGTTTGCTTCGTGAGTGGCAAAAGCCTCTTACCAAACCCTGCAGCTAAAATCATAGCTTTGTTAATTTTCATGATAAACTATACCCTTTTTGATTTTGGAATATAATGATTGAGAACATCATTTAACTCATCAAACAAAGGATTTTTTAATCGATTGTGTAACAATTTCCACATGTAAGGGATGTAAGCTAAATAACTTTTTTTTCCGTCTCTTAAATACAATCTGCTAAAAATTCCCAAAATTTTAAGACCTCTTTGAACTGATAAGATGTCAAAATCATCTTTGAAGAATTTTTTATTTTTTTTAATATCCTTATTACATTTAAGTAAATAATAGTTAAAAATTTGTTTTTTTAATTTACTGTTTGTTTTAATTCTTACATCGTCAATCAGTGATGCAAGATCATAAGAAGGATTTCCTATTAAAGCATCCTGTGAGTCTATAACCCCAATTTTATTATCAACAGACATTAAGTTAGAGACGTGAAAATCTCTATGCACAAAAAATTTATTTTGAAAAAATAATTTTGTAAATAATTTTAATAAAATTACATTAATTTTTTTTTTAAAAATTTTTATTTCCTTTTTGTGTGGTATTAATTTTGGAACATACCATTCAAAAAAAAGATTGCTTTCCTTGAACAATATTTTGTGATTATATTGTTTATTAATATTTCTTTTTAAACTTTGATCAAAAGGAATAGATTGTATTTGTATTAAGCAATCTATAATTTTCTTATAGTAATTTAATTTGTTTTTTTTTTCTTTAATAATAGTAAAAAAAGTTTTTGATCCAAAATCTTCGATGATCATATAATTTTTTTTTTGATCAATTTTATATAAACTGGGTGCTAATATTCTATTTTTTACTAAAAAAGAATTTACTTTGGCATAGTTTTCTAAATTATTTTTTTTTTCTTTAGAACAATAAATTAAAATATAGTTTTTATCATTTAATTTAATCCTATAAAATTTCCTAAAAGAAGCGTCCCCAGCAACTTTTTCAAATTTATTTTTTTTTAAATCTTCCAAAATACTTTGCATAATATTTTCTTAACTTTTGGTTTTTTGTATATTTTAAAAAAATTTCTATTCTATCTATGTTTTTATTTTCAATTAATTCAGGCCATTCAATAATATTTATAAAAGAATCTTCCTGCTCAAAAAGACCTAAATTAAATAAATCTTTTTTTTTCTTTATTCTGTACAAATCATAGTGTGCAATAGATATTTTTTTAATATTATAATACTGAACTAGAGTAAAAGTTGGGCTCAATACTTCATCTTTTTTAACTTTATTGTTGCTTTGAATTGAATTTATCAAAAATCTAGCAAATGTAGTTTTCCCACTACCAAGATCTCCATACAAATAAATTGAATCTCCTACTCTAATTTTTTTTGATACTTTTTTAGCAAACGACCGGAGTTGTTTTATGGAAATAAATTCCATTTTGTTTAATATCTATAATTATCGTGCTTAAACGGTCCTTGAGGTGATACGCTTATATAATCAGCCTGTTCTTTGCTAAGTTTCGTTAATTTTGCTCCAACTTTTTCTAAATGAAGATATGCAACCTTTTCATCTAAATGCTTTGGTAAAACATAAACTTTGTTTTCGTATTTATCACTATTGTTCCATAATTCAATTTGGGCAATAACTTGATTTGTAAATGATGCACTCATTACAAAACTTGGATGACCTGTAGCGCAACCAAGATTAACAAGCCTTCCTTCCGCTAATAAAATTATTCTTTTTTTACTTGGTAATTCTATTTCATGAACTTGTGGTTTAATTTCATTCCATTTATAATTTTTTAGTGCATCAACTTGGATTTCATTATCAAAATGTCCAATGTTACATAAAATAGCTCTGTCCTTCATAAGTCTCATGTGATCAGCAGTCACAATATCTTTATTACCAGTTGCAGTAACAATAATGTCTGCATTTGCTATAGCTTCTTCCATCAAAACAACCTCGTAACCTTCCATAGCAGCTTGTAATGCACAAATTGGATCTGTTTCGGTCACCATTACTCTCGCTCCTGCTTGTCGAAGTGATGCGGCGCTTCCTTTTCCAACATCTCCGAATCCAGCAACAATTGCTACTTTTCCTGACATCATTACATCTGTGGCTCTTTTGATCCCATCTACTAAACTTTCTCTACAACCATATAAGTTATCAAATTTTGATTTTGTAACTGAGTCATTTACGTTAATTGCAGGAATTAATAATTTTTTTTGAGCTTCCATTTTTTTTAGTGCCAAAACACCAGTGGTTGTTTCTTCTGAAACACCTTTAACTGACTTTAATAAATGAGAGTAATCTTTGTGCATTAATGCTGTAAGATCTCCTCCATCGTCTAAAATCATATTTGGCTTCCAATTTGCATTTCCTTCAATAGTTTGCTTTATGCACCACCAATATTCCTTCTCAGTTTCACCTTTCCAGGCAAAAACAGGAATGCCTTTTTTTGCAATGGCCGCAGCGGCATGATCTTGCGTCGAAAATATATTGCATGAAGACCATCTTACGGTAGCCCCCAAATGAACTAGGGTTTCTATTAAAACTGCTGTTTGAATGGTCATATGCAAACATCCGAGAATGTTTGCTCCTTTTAGAGGACTTTTATCTTTGTATTCTTGCCTTAAAGCCATTAATCCAGGCATTTCTGTTTCCGCAAGAGAAATCTCTTTATTTCCAAAATCTGCTAATGCAATATCTTTAACTTTATAATCCATAATGTTTTTAATCCTTTAACAACTTACTTGTAGCAAATCAATTACTTTCGGAGAGGAAGAGTAATATCAATAATTGCTCCTTTACCTTTTGATTTAGAGTTATAAGCCTCGATCGCTCCTTTATGAGAATCTATTATATTTTTAACAATATTTAAGCCCAAGCCAGAATGTTCAACTGAACTATCATCTGGACGATCACTATAAAATCTCTCAAAAATTTTATCTAAATTATTTTTATCAAAACCTGGTCCACTGTCTTTAATAAGAATTTGTAATTTCTTATCTTTTTGAAAAAGTAAAATTTTTACAACCCCTCTTTTAGGGCTAAAGGAAATAGCATTTTCCAAAACATTTGCCACAACTTGTTCAATTCTACTTTCAATTCCAAAAATTTTTGCTGATTTTAATTTTGATAAATTTTTAAATTGAATAGATATTTTCTTGGCTAAAGTTTTGGCATCTGTGTTAAAGTCTTCAATCACACTTTTTATCATAATAATTAAATCAAATTCTTTTGGTATAGATCTGGACTGGGTTGCTTCATCTTTAAGTACCTGTGAATAATCAGTTATTAATCTTTCAATTCTACCAACATCATTGGAAATTATTTTTAACAACTTTGATCTTTTTACACTATCCTTAGTATTATTAAGCAAATCAGAAGCGCCCTTTAAAGAGGCAAGGGGATTTCTAATTTCATGCGTAAGATCTGAAGCAAATCGTTCAGCTAAATCTATTCTATTATACAATATATCCGTCATTTCATTTAACGAGCGAGATAAATTTCCAATTTCATCATCTCTATTTTGTAATTTATTAATGGGATTAATTTTTTTTCTTTCAGGAGATGCCTGGTTTGCAAAAATATTTAATTCTCTAATTGGCTTGATTATGTATGCATTTAAAAAAAGAGAAAAAATCAAAATAATGATAGCAGCCACAAATACTGATCGAATTACAAAGTTTTTCCTCTCTTCGACTGCTAACATTATTTCATTAGAAATTTCAGAAATGGCAATTATAACTTGCTCATTATTTTCGAGCAAAATGTTTGAAAAAGTGTGTACTATAAAATTTTTTTTTACAACCTCTGAGGCACTAAAATTATTATTTTCGTTTAATTTAGAAATTTGAAGTTGAAAAAAATTTTCATTAAAAAACTCTTTTCTTGGTATCTCTTTTGTTAATTTTTCTTCTTCCTTAATTTGATTTTTTAAACTTAATTGTTCAATTTTTAAAGATTGAGAAAATACACCTTCCTCTAAATCTAAAAAAACTGAGTCAAATAAAACTTTCTTTTCTTTATTTAAAAAACGTATTTGATCGACCTCATCTAATAAAAATTTAGATCTTGTTAAAAACTCTTTTAAACTCTTGCTATCAATACTAGTTTTTTGAATATTTAGATTAGCTTCAATATTTTTAATAACTTTAAGATGCTGACTTGATCTTTGTGATATTAGTTCTGGTTCTATAGCTTTTAGATATAAAAAAGTAAAAAAACTAAGAATAGTAAAGATTAAAAAATTAAAAACCAAAAATTGAGTAAGCAAGGACCTGGATAATAAGAGCCTTGAAATCATTACTGACCTACATTCCAACGATAACCACTTCCATATCTTGTTTCAATAGCTGAAAAATTTTTATCAATTTTTTTAAATTTTTTTCTAATTCTTTTTACATGACTATCTATAGTTCTGTCCTCAATGTCATTATTTTCTCTATAAGCAATAGTCATTAAATGAGATCTCTCCTTAATGACCCCTGGTCTTTTTGCTAATTCATATACTATTTGAAACTCGGTAGTGGTTAATTTGTCAGGCAACGGCTGATTGTCCCAAGTGCACTCCAATTGTTCAGGATCTAATATTAGTTTACCTTGCTGTATGATATTTTTATTTACAACTATATTGTTTTCTTTTTTTCTAAACTGAACTTTTATTCTTTCAATTAAAACTTTGATTGAAAAGCCACCGGATTTTTTTACAAAATCATCTGCGCCTAATTTTAAACCCAGCAACTCATCTACCTCTTCATCTTTTGATGTCAGAAAAATAATTGGTATATCGGTTTTTTTTCTTAGCTTTTTTAAAAGCTCCTCTCCGTTCATTCTTGGCATTTTAATATCAATAACAGCCAAGTCTGGAGGTGTCCGAGTTATGCCTATATAAGCACTTTCACCATCTAAATAAGTTTGGACTTTAAATCCTTCATTTTCTAAAGCCATAGAAACGCTGGTTAAAATGTTTCTATCATCATCCACTAAAGCAATTATTTTATTCATATTTAAAGGTTAATATTATCAAAAAAAGTCAAAAAAAAGACTAGAAATTAATGTGCTTCACTCCAATTTTTGGCACTTTTTATATCAACTGTAAGCGGAATGCTAAATTTAATTAAAGGTTCAGATGCATTTTCCATTTCATGCGAAATTTGATTTTTTACAGATACTTCATCTTTGTCTCTGCACTCTAATAAAAGTTCATCGTGAACCTGTATTAATAAATTTGCATTAATTAACTTTGTTTCAATTTTCTTATTTATTTTAATCATTGCCAGTCTTAAAAGATCAGCAGCAGTTCCTTGTATAGGGGCATTGATACATGCTCTCTCTTGAAATGTTCGCAAAGTATGATTTTTATCATTAATATTTGGAAAATGACATTTTCTATCAAATAAATTTTTAACGTAACCATTTTTTCTGCAAAAATTAATTGTTTCACTCATATAGTCTCTAATTTCTGGAAATTTTGCAAAATAAGATTTTAAAAAACTTTCAGCTTCTGAATTGCTGACTGAAATTTGCTTTGCTAAACCATATGAAGAAATTCCATAAATAATACCAAAATTAATTGCTTTAGCCTTTCTTCTCATATCTTCATCTATCTTATCTTTGGAAACTCCAAATATTTGACTCGCTGTTAAATTATGTATGTCCTCTTTATTTAAAAAAGCTTTTTTTAGTTCTTTTACATTAGCCATATGAGATAAAATTCTCATTTCAATCTGGCTATAGTCAGCTGAAATAAGAGAAAATCCTTTTTCTGCAACAAAAGCAGATCTAATCTCTCTGCCTTCTGAATTTTTAATCGGTATGTTTTGAAGATTAGGATTGGCACTTGCCAGCCTGCCCGTGTTAGTAGCTGCCAATAAAAAAGATGTATGAACTCTATTAGTTTTACTGTGCACAAAGGTTGGTAGGGTATCTGTGTATGTGTTTTTTAATTTTGATTTTTGTCTCCAGCTCAAAACTAGTTTAGGAAATTCATGACCTTGCTCTGCAAGATTTTCTAATACAGCAACATTAGTTGCTAAATTTCCTTTTTTAGTTTTTTTAGTTCCTGCTATTTTTAACTTATCATAAATAATATCACCTAATTGTTTAGGTGATCCAATATTAAACTCTTGTCCTGCAATTTTAAAAATTTTTTTTTCTAAAGATTTAATGTCAACTTCAAATTGCTTAGATAATTTTTTTAAAATAGTTTGATCAATTTTTATGCCATTATTTTCCATTGAAGATAAGACTTCCACTAATGGTTTTTCGAAATTCTCATATACACTCAAAACATTTTCTCCAAATAATCGTTTTTGAAAAAATTCATATAATCTAAGAGTAATATCTGCGTCTTCACTGGCATAATTTTTTGCTTGTTCTATATCAACATAATCGAAAGTAACTTGGGATTTTCCAATACCCGCAACATCTTTAAAAGAAATTGTTTTATGGTTTAAATGTATTTCTGATAATAAATCCATATTGTGTCTATTTTTACCAGCATCTAAGGAATAGGACATAAGCATCGTGTCCTCTATAGAATTCATTTTAATTCCATGCTTTAAAAAAATTCTATAGTCATATTTTATATTTTGACCTATTTTTTTAATAGTAGGATCCTCTAAAAATGGCTTTAAAATAGAAATTACCTTATTTAATTTTAATTGTTTTTTTACCATAGGATCTGTTTTGTTTTTATGTCCTATGGGAATATAAAATGCCTCTCCAGGTTTATATGAAAGAGAAACACCTATTAAGTCAGCAACCATAATATCTAATGAATTTGTCTCGGTATCAATTGCAAAGAATCCTTTTTCATCGCATTGATCTAGAATTTTTTTTAATTGCTCCTCTTCTAAAATAAGAGAAAAATTATTTTCATATTCTTTAATATCTGGTGATAAAACATCGTTGATAATTTCTTTTTTACTTAAGTTTTTTTCTAGAATGGATTCATTATTCAAGCCAAGACTTCCATAATCTGCCTGTAAACGATTAAATAGCCTAGTAAACTCCATCTCTTGTAAAAATTTTAAAATTTTCTCAGAATTTATAGGCTTAAGTAAAAATTCATCTATTGTGTTTTTAATTGGAACATCTTTTTTTAAAGTTACAAGTTGTTTGCTTATTAAAGCTTTGTCCTGATTGTCTAAAAGAGTTTGTCTTCTTTTGGGTTGTTTGATTTTAGATGCATTGTCTAGAAGTAGTTCTAGGCTACCATACTCATTTATTAACTCTGCAGCAGTTTTAATACCTATTCCTGGAACACCTGGTATGTTATCCGAAGAATCTCCTGATAAAGACTGAACATCAATTACTTTTTCTGGATAAACACCAAACTTTTCTTTTACTTCCTCCCTGCCAATAAAACGATCTTTCATCGCATCAAACATGAAAGTATTATCATCAACTAACTGCATAAGATCTTTATCTGAGGAAATTATGGTAACTTTGATATTTTGTTTGGAAGCCTGTTCTTTATAAGTTGCAATTATATCATCGGCTTCGTAGTTAAGTAGTTCAATACTAGGTAGATTAAACGCCTCAACTGCCTTTTTAATATAATTAAATTGAGGAATTAAATCCTCCGGAGTTTCTTGTCTATTAGCTTTATAATCTTTATAAATCTCATTCCTAAAGTTTTTTCTGGCACTATCAAAAATAACTGCCAAATGTGTTGGCCTATCTGCTTTGTCTAGGGATCTTGCCTCTTCCAAGAATTTATAAAGCATATTACAAAAACCACTAACTGCACCCACTGGCATTCCATCACTTTTTCTAGTTAAAGGAGGAAGGGCATAATAAGCTCGGAAGATATAACCAGAGCCGTCTATAAGATAAATATGATTTTTAGTACTGGGCATAAAACTAATTTCTTTTATAGAAATAATTCAGTATTAATACAAATATTACTTGATGAATAATTCAATAGCTTTAAAAATATCTAACCTTAATAAAATTTATAAATTAAAGAATAATAAATTTTTGAAGGCATTATCAGATATTACGTTTGAAGTTAAGCAAGGCGAAATATTTGGTTTATTAGGACCGAATGGAGCTGGAAAATCTACTTTAATAAACATTTTAGCAGGAACTGTAATTAAAACTGAAGGAAATGTGAATGTTTGGGGATTTGATCTTGATTCAAATCCTAGACAAGTAAGGGCTTCGCTTGGCGTCGTTCCTCAAGAAGTAAATGTTGATCCATTTTTTACTCCAAAAAAATTACTAGATATTCAAGCTGGAATGTATGGTGTTGCAAAAAAAGATAGAATTACTGATCAAATTCTTAAACTAACTAATCTTGACGATAAAGCTAATGCTTATATGAGATCTCTATCGGGAGGAATGAGAAGAAGACTATTAGTTGCTAAAGCCATGGTTCATCAACCACCAATTTTAATTTTAGATGAACCAACAGCTGGGGTAGATGTTGACTTGAGACAAAAACTTTTAGAAAATATTAAAGAATTGAATAAGCAAGGCGTTACTATTATTTTAACAACTCACTATCTTCAAGAAGCTCAAGATCTTTGCGATAGAATAGCAATTATCAATCATGGACGAATAGTAGCATTGGACAAAACAGAAAATTTACTAGCTGAAATTCATCTAAAAAAAGTAAAATTTAAAATAAAAAATTTTAAAAATATTGGAGAAAAATTAGATAACCATCTTGCAATTGAATATTCCAAGAATAATGAAATTTCTATAAAATATGACAAAACTAAGATAAATATTGAAAACATTATCCTAAAAATTAAAGAAAAAGGCCTTGAAATTGAAGATATAATGACAGAAGATGCTGACTTAGAAGATGTATTTATTAAAATAACAAATGAAAACAACTAATTATAAAACTTTTGAAAAAACTACACTTAATAAAATAGTTTTAACTATTTTGTTGATATTTTTTTCAACATGTCTCCTTACTATTTCATCAAAAATAAAAATACCATTTTATCCTGTTCCAATGACAATGCAGACATTTATTGTTTTAGGAATTGGAATAACATTAGGTCCAAGATTTGGATCAATAGCGTTAATAAGCTACATATTTGAAGGTCTAATAGGATTACCAGTATTTGCTGGAACTCCAGAAAAAGGAATTGGTATTACTTATGTTATAGGACCAACAGGAGGATACTTGCTTGGATATGTTGTGAGTGCATATCTTGCTGGAAAGATAAATTTTAACTACTCGTTACCAATAAGATTTTTTTTATTAGTTGTTGCTTTGTCACCAGTTTATATTTTAGGATTAACTTGGTTAGGAATATTATTTGGTTTTGATAAGCCACTACTGGAATGGGGGTTTGTTCCTTTTGTTTTAGCCGAAATTTTTAAAATAGCTTTATTAGCTATTTTTATTCCTAAATTAATAAGCTACCGAAAATTCATTTCTAATAAAATTTAAATTTTTGAATTTTATCA
>Ga0129342_1001538_pt1 | contig 10335 bp, 7 predicted proteins | sample CPBDNA_5_FD_94426 | JGI IMG/M metagenome (GOLD analysis project Ga0129342, IMG submission 94426) | Freshwater to marine salinity gradient microbial communities from Chesapeake Bay, USA - CPBay_Sum_15_0.2_DNA | ecosystem: Environmental > Aquatic > Marine > Coastal | place: USA: Chesapeake Bay...
CGGGTCAGCCTTGCAGCGCATTTGCCAAGATAGCGCCTTTCGCAAATGACCCCGACCAAGGTGCTAAAGCACGGCGCGTCGTTTTGCGTTTTATGGCTATTATGTCAGATCAATCCGATCAAACTTGTATGAGATTTCATTGCGAAGGGAAGGGATTTGACGTCTGGCCTTTGCGGGGCTTTCAAGATCAATGTCTACGGTAACAAGTCCCGCTTCTGTCCCACCTAGGTCTGCGACCACCTCTCCCCAAGGGGACACAACCATTGAATGGCCCCATGTTTTTCGCCCGTCCTGATGGGTGCCGACCTGTGCGGCGGCAACAATCCACATTCCGTTTTCAATGGCGCGTGCTCTTAGGAGTATTTCCCAATGTGCCTTGCCGGTCGGAACGGTAAAGGCTGAAGGCGCAAAGGTTAAAACTGCACCTTGTTGTGCCAAATCCCGATAGAGCATGGGGAAGCGGAGATCATAGCAGATGGTCATCCCAAAAGGACCAAAGGGCGTCTCAACAAGAACTGCTCTGTCCCCCGCAATGTATCTTTCTGACTCTCCGGTAGGCGGTCTGCCTTCAAGAAAGACATCAAACAAGTGCAATTTGTCGTAACTCGCGACGACTTTTCCGGTTGGGGCAATCAGCGTTGCGTGATTTCTGAATTTATTTCCAGATCCTGCAACAGGGGTAGATCCGGCCTGTATCCACATCTTATGCGCTTTTGCGTGATGCTGACAGGCGCGAATGAACGGATCCTGCGTTGCGGATGTCACGCTTTTGCGCGCCTCTTCGAAATCTTTATTCATCATACCCACAACCTCGGGCAGGGCGAGCATGTTGGCCCCTGCGCGCGCGGCGTCTTTTACTATATGGGACAGGCGTTCGATATTTTCTGAATGCGTTTTAGCCGATGTTGTTTGCGCAAGGCTGAGCCGCAGGATTTGTGGCATGATACGTCTTTCCAATGGCATAGGATGGCAAAGAATTTCAGAAATAAAAACGCCACGCAACCCTTTAACGGTTGCGTGGCGTCGTTCATTTGGGATGGATCAGACGAGATCGGCTGTCATCACCTTGTTCCAAGCGGAAACAAAATCCGCTTTGAATTTGTCTTTGCTGTCGTCTTGGGCATAAAGCTCTGCGATGGCACGCAGTTCAGAATTTGAGCCAAACACAAGATCAGCACGTGATGCAGTACGCACTGCCACACCCGAAGAACGATCCGTTGCCTCATAAGCATTGGGGCCTGTTTCTTTCCAGGACACACCCATGTCTAAAAGCGTGCTGAACCAGTCGTTGTTCAGTGTGCCGTCAGCAGACCACACGCCTTGACCGGTCGCGCTTACGCCCATAGAGCGCAGACCGCCGACAAGAACGGTCATTTCTGGTGCCGTCAGACCCAAAAGATGCGCTTTATCCAGCAGCATTTCCTCGGGTGAGATGCTGAGTTCCGTCTTCAGGAAGTTGCGGAAGCCGTCTGCAATGGGTTCCAGAACATCAAAGCTTGCGGCATCGGTTTGCGCGTCACTTGCGTCGCCGCGACCGGCTTTGAAAGGGACATTCACACCAGAGGCCATTTCAATCCCGACATTGCCTGCGAGAACGATAGTGTCGGCGAGGCTTGCCCCATGACTTTGCGCCAAACCTTCCAACACACCAAGCACACGGGCCAATTGGTCTGGTTTATTGGCTTCCCAATCTTTTTGCGGTGCAAGGCGAATGCGCGCACCGTTGGCCCCACCACGCATATCCGTTGAGCGGAAAGTAGAGGCAGAGGCCCAAGCCGTTTCGATCATTTCAAGCTGGCTCAGGCCTGAAGATTTGATTGCAGCTTTCAGCGCATCCACTTCATACCCTGTGTTTCCGGCTGGAATTGGATCCTGCCAGATGAGGTCTTCTTCTGGCACCTCTGGCCCAAGGTAAAGTCCTTTTGGTCCCATATCGCGATGCAGAAGTTTGAACCAAGCGCGGGCAAAGGCCTCTTTCAGCAATTCAGGATCTTTGTGGAAGCGTTCAGACACTTTGCGGTATTCGGGATCTTTGATCATCGCCATATCGGCGGTGGTCATCATGAGCGTAACCTTCTCACCTGATCCATCAACTTCTGGCGCCATGTCGTCTTCTGAGACATTCACAGGATTCCAGATATTTGCGCCGGCTGGGCTTTTGTTGAGCGCCCAGTCGTATTTGAAGAGAACGTCAAAATACCCACTGTCCCATTGAATGGGGTTTGGTGTCCATGGTCCCTCAATGCCACTGGTGATTGCGTCTTTGCCTTTGCCAGACCCATGCGTGCTGATCCAGCCAAAGCCCATATTTTCCATGGGAGCGCCTTCTGGTTCCGGGCCGACCAATGCAGCGTCACCAGCGCCATGAGCTTTGCCGAATGTGTGACCACCCGCGACCAATGCAACGGTTTCTTCATCGTCCATGCCCATACGCCCAAAGGTTTCACGGATATCTTGCCCGCTAAGGAGCGGATCAGGGTTGCCGTTTGGACCTTCCGGATTGACATATATAAGACCCATTTGAACAGCTGCCAAAGGATTTTCCAGAGACTGGCGCGTGTCTTCGTAACGGCCGTCTCCAAGCCAGTCGATTTCGGCACCCCAGTAAATATCTTCACCCGGATGCCATGTGTCTGCGCGGCCTGCGCCAAAACCAAAGGTTTTTCCGCCCATGGATTCGATTGCAACATTGCCTGTCAGGAGGAATAAGTCAGCCCATGAGATCTTATTGCCATATTTCTTTTTAATGGGCCACAAAAGGCGGCGCGCTTTGTCCAGATTTCCGTTATCGGGCCATGAATTCAGAGGCGCAAATCTTTGATCGCCGGTGCGACCACCACCGCGGCCATCGCCAGTTCTGTAGGTGCCAGCAGCATGCCAGGCCATTCGCACAAAGAAAGGACCATAATGTCCATAATCTGCCGGCCACCAGTCTTGAGAGTCGGTCATCAATGCGGTGAGATCTTTTTTCAGGGCATCATAATCCAGCCCTTCGAATTCCTTCTTATAATCGAAACCTTCGCCCATTGGGTCGGACTTTCGGTCGTGTTGACGCAAAATGTTCAGGTTGAGCTGGTTTGGCCACCAGTGCTTATTGGTCGTTCCGGTCTTGGCGCTGGTTGTGGCACCGTGCATGACCGGACATCCGCTGACGTTATCACGCATGTGAGGCTCCTTTTTATCCTACTTAAATAATTGGTTTTATGACAGAGTTCCTGGCTCTAAGATAAAAGCCTTATCTGAGTCTGGCGCAAACTATCACAGTGTTTTAATTAGTTGTACTTTCTTTTGCTGATAAATTGTATAAGAAACGCTTATGTTAAATGTTTCACTTAAGCAGTTGCGCTATTTTTCCGCGCTGGCCAAGTATCGCCATTTTGCACAGGCGGCCAGTGCCTGTGCAATTACACAGCCTGCAATGTCCATGCAGTTGAGAGAGCTTGAGGAAACACTCGGATGTATTTTAATCGAGAAAGGCACGCGCCCCGTTCGTCTGACAGAAATCGGGCAGCGCGTTTTGGAACGCGCGGATGTTATTTTAGGCGAAGTTGAAAATATTGAAGAATTCGCGCGCGCATCAGGCGAACATCCGATAAGAAGTCTGCGCCTTGGCGTAATACCGACGATTGCACCCTATTTTTTGCCCGAGATTATCACACGGCTTAAATCATGCTTCGGAGATATTGCGCTTCATGTTCAAGAGGCCATGACTGCCCAGTTGTTGGGAGCCGTAAAGGAGGGAAGGCTTGACGGGGCAATTATGGCCTTGCCCGTCTCAGAGACGGGCCTGACTGAACTGGAATTGTTTCATGAAGAATTTGTGCTTGTACGCCCGCTGGAAGATACGAACAAACCTGTCCCAAATCCTGAAAACCTTCGCAAAATGCGATTACTGCTTTTGCAAGAAGGGCATTGTTTCCGAGATCAAGCCTTGGAGTTCTGCAAAATTTCCCCGCCAGTGCCACATGAATTGATGGACGGCAGTTCTCTGTCGACGCTGGTTCAAATGGTAAGCGCTGGAATGGGGATTACACTCATTCCGCAAATGGCTGTTGAATTGGAACAACGCGCGGCATCCGTTTCCGTGGCTCAGTTTTCTGAACCACGTCCGTTCCGTAGGGTCGGAATGGTTTGGCGGAAAACTAATCCTATGCACAATCAATTGGCTGAAATCGCGAATGCTCTCAGGAAATAATCCCACCGCCAGGTCCATAGGTGTCTCGATAATGCCGATCTAAAGCCGTCAGCGCGATCCGCAGAACAATTTTTCCGGAACGGGCTGCCCAGCCAAGGGATTTTTCGGATGTCTCAAGGCCTTCTTCATAGCAGCAACAGCGTAGTGCGATATCCCCAAGTCCGGGTCCGAGCGCCCGTAATGCCGCTGCAACTTTTGTCACGGCGGGGGGGGCTTTAGAATATGGGGTGAGAGTAGGGGAACTGATGTGCTCTTCCCATTTGATGTCCGTCTTCAAACACAAATTTGCGATTGCATAGTCCTCGCTTAACCGTTGCGCGGCAACGAGTTGAGATTTGTTTAGAAATGGGCGTCCGTCAATGTCATGCCGCCGAGCCAAGATGGCCATAGGTTTTTCATGCTCGGGTGTCGTACGTTTGACAGTTTCGGTGTTTTCGGAACCTGTCTCTTGTGATCCAAGGTGAAACTTGCCATTCGCTTCGGAAAAACCCGATGGCTCGTTTCGGGATTTGGGGACGAAAAAATACTTTGCGACTTTCCCTGACCCACGTCGCGCAATAAGACCCTGCATTGCTGCGGCCTGTGCTGTTTCCGCGCTGACAATACCGATTTGTTTGGGACCACTTTCCGAATGGTCGCGAATAATGACGGCTTTGGGTAGATTTTCCGCCATGACCACGAAGCAATCGGGCGCTTCCAGAAAATGCAATAGTTTTTGTAGCTCCGCAGTAGCGCTGCACATGCCAAAGTCAGATGAATATTGTGGCATCTCATCTTCGTTCGTTCTGAGACGATGAAGCGCTTGCTGGACGGCCTTTGTATCGGCGAGCCTTTCAATCTTGCGTGTTTGGCGCAAAATGGTGGAGGGGTGGCAATTTTTTTCTCTTGCGAGACTGCGGATCGTATGCGCACCATCTTTGATCAATGCGTAATGGTGCACGGCCTTCGCAAACCACTGCGGATCTGCGTCCGGCTTACCGGTTGATTGTTGCATCTGAAGTTTTCCCGTTTTCTTTCTGTTTGGCTATGGCAAGTTTTGAACGTGAAAATTACCAATGTGTTAATCTGTTATGATTTTCTCAACTTTTGTTTCCAATTTATGAACAATTCTGTCACCCAGCGTGCGCTGCCATAGGAAAGGGACAACAGACATCGGCCAATCCTCATAGAAATCACATTTTTCTAGGAGAACGCGAATGTCCCTTTCAAGATACAAACTGTCAAAATTGAAGAGGCCCAAAGCGCTGATCACTGCCGCGCGCATTGGCGTTAACAATTATTGCCGCCGTAGAGAATTGTCGCGGATATTGGGATTTACCTATTCAGGTTCAAATGACGAGTTGTTGGAAATGCTTCTTGAGATGGAGGCGGAAGAAGAGGCAAAGCGCCTCTCCAATGATCCATTTTATAAATTGAGCAGGCAAATTGATTTATTGATTGCTCTTATTAGTGAGGCACAAACTGCTTTTGAAGGATTGGATCAGGTCAGCGCGGCTTGAGTTTTATATTGAAGATTTTTGGGGCAAGTCTTTGCCCCAATAAAAGTGACGTGGCTTTCAAGAAAACGGATTTTCTCTGCAAACCCGATCTATCGAAAATCTGATTTCTTAGGTGAAGCTATCTGGAACGGATGCCTTTTTGCGTGCCACGTAATCGTTCAAAGCCTCTTCCACCGCGGGATCCATCGCCGGTTTTTGGTATGTGTTGATCATCTTTTCTACCCGTTCCGCAGCCAAGGTCACGGTGTCGCGTGCCCCTTCCTCCTGCCAGGTTTCAAATGGCTTATAATCCAAAATTTCCGTGCGCCAAAAGGCAGATTTGAAGTTTGTCTGCGTATGGTCGCAGCCAAGGTAATGTCCACCAGGACCAACTTCACGGATTGCACCCATAGCTTGAGCGTTTTCATCGATTTGAACGCCTTTTGCGATGTGATGTAAAATCCCAAGCTGATCTGCGTCCATGACGAATTTTTCAAATGAAGATACAAGACCCCCTTCAAGCCATCCGCAGGAATGTAACATAAAATTCACACCTCCCATCAGGGCGGCCTGCAAGGTGTTAGCGCTTTCATATGCCGCCTGTGCGTCCGGCAGCTTGGATCCGCATAAACCTCCGCCCGAGCGATACGGAAGCCCCATCCGTCGAGCCAACTGCCCAGCGCCGTAAAGAATTTGGCTTGCTTCCGGTGTGCCAAATGTTGGTGCACCAGAGTTCATGTCGATTGAAGTCACAAATGTTCCAAAGATAACAGGCGCCCCGGGACGGATCAGCTGAGAATAGGAAATCCCAGCCAAAACTTCGGCCAAAACCTGAGTCAAAGTTCCGGCAACTGACACTGGAGCCATCGCACCGCCTACAATAAAGGGGGATACTACGCAGGCTTGATTATTTCTTGCGTAAACTTCCAATGCGCCCATCATTACATCATCAAATGTCATTGGAGAATTGATGTTAATCAATGATGTCATGACGGTGTTGTTCTGCACAAAGTCTTCGCCGAACAAAATACCGCACATGTCGACACTGTCTTGTGCCCGAGATGGTTCTGTCACCGATCCCATGAAGGGTTTATCTGAAAGCGTCATATGCGCAAGAAGCATATCTAGATGACGTTTGTTGACCGCCACGTCGGTTGGTTCACATACTGTACCACCAGAATGATGCAGCCATTTGGACATATAGCCGAGTTTTACAAATTTCTGGAAATCGGCAATGGTCGCATAGCGGCGTCCTCCGGCCAAATCTCGCACAAACGGGGGTCCATAAACAGGCGCGCAAACCAGTGAATTGCCACCAATTTCCACAGTTTTATCCGGATTGCGCGCATGTTGTTTGATGCGGGAAGGCGCGGTTGCGCAGAGTTTACGAGCGAGCCCTCTGGGAATATGTACCCGTTCCCCCTGCACATCTGCGCCGGCGTCTTTCCAAAGTGCAAGAGCCGAGGGATTGTTGACGAAATTTACACCGATTTCCTCAAGAATAGTCTCTGCGTTGGTTTCAATGATTTCCAGCGCTTCGGAAGAAAGTAAATCGAAGTTTGGGATGTTGCGTTCAATGAACCGCGCAGTTTCAATTTTTACCGAAGTTCTTTCAGCGCGTCTCGCTGCACCACCACCACCACGTTTACGTGCCGTTACTGTCGTGTCGCTCATGTCTCGCCCTTTCCCAATGGCTTTGCATCTGTTTGGTGTCTAGGTAATGGCTGCCCGTCTGGTTGCCATTGTCATTTACGCCCTTTGGGGGGAGAATGCGACATTGAAAACTTAATTCGACCTGCTGCCAAGGCGCTTTCAGACTCTTGCCTTTGGCGGTTTTCCATCTTAGGACGCAGCCATGATACAGCACACTCACGACCGCCTTCTTATTGTTGATTTTGGCAGCCAAGTCACCCAGTTGATTGCGCGGCGCTTGCGCGAACTGAACGTCTACTGCGAAATTCACCCGTTTCAAAATGTCACCCCTGCATTTCTGGCAGAGTTCGAACCAAGGGCTGTGATATTATCAGGCGGTCCTGCATCTGTCTTTGAAGAAGGTGCGCCACGGCCCCCTGAACAGATTTTTGAAATGAATGTTCCAGTTCTCGGAATATGTTACGGGCAACAGGTCATGATGCACATGCTCGGTGGTAAGGTCGAGCGAGGGCATGGCACCGCAGAATTCGGTCGGGCCTATGTGACACCTTCTGAAGCTTCGTTACCTTTGCTGAATGGATGGTTTTCAGAGGGAAAAGAACAGGTCTGGATGTCCCATGGCGATCATGTGAGCGCGATTGCCCCGGGCTTTGAGGTTTATGGAACTTCCCCGAACGCCCCCTTTGCCATTACGGCTGACCCAAGTCGTCAATTTTACGCAGTACAATTTCACCCCGAAGTCCATCACACGCCGAATGGCGCAAAGTTTTATGAGAATTTTGTGCGGATGGCGGGATTTCAGGGGGACTGGACGATGGGAGCCTACAGAGAACAGGCGATTGCATCGATCCGTGCTCAGGTTGGCAGCAAAAAGGTGATCTGTGCCTTGTCCGGCGGGGTGGACAGTTCTGTGGCCGCCGTATTAATTCATGAGGCAATCGGCGATCAGTTGACATGTGTTTTTGTGGATCACGGATTGCTCCGCAAAGGTGAGGCGGAAGAAGTGGTCAGCATGTTTCGTGATCATTACAACATGCCGCTTATTCACGCTCAGGAACAGGCGCTGTTTCTTGGCGCCCTAGAAGGGCAATCGGACCCAGAAACCAAGCGCAAAACCATTGGGGGTCTCTTTATCGACGTCTTTCAAAAGATCGCAGATGGTATCGAGGGGGCGGAGTTTTTGGCCCAAGGCACGCTCTATCCGGATGTGATTGAATCCGTCTCATTTAGCGGGGGGCCATCGGTCACCATTAAATCACACCATAATGTGGGCGGCCTTCCGGAAAAAATGGGCCTGAAACTTGTCGAACCGCTCCGTGAATTGTTCAAAGACGAAGTACGCGCGTTGGGCCGTGAACTTGGGCTGCCTCAGAGCTTTATCGGGCGACATCCGTTTCCGGGCCCCGGCCTTGCCATTCGTTGCCCAGGCGAAATCACGCGTCAAAAACTTGATATTCTACGCGAAGCGGATGCGGTCTTTATAGATCAGATCCGAAAACATGGGCTTTATGATGAGATCTGGCAGGCCTTTGCCGCCATACTGCCAGTCAAAACCGTTGGCGTTATGGGGGACGGGCGCACGTATGACTATGCTTGCGCATTGCGTGCGGTGACATCTGTTGATGGGATGACAGCGGATTATTATCCCTTTTCTCACGAATTTCTTGGGGAAACTGCAACGCGCATCATCAACGAAGTGCAAGGCATCAATCGGGTAACCTACGATATCACCTCAAAACCACCTGGGACTATTGAGTGGGAATAGTGACATACTACTTAACCTATTGTGTTTATTAGTTTTTATTTTTTATTACATAGAAACTACTTAGAAAGTCAAATATAGAGTATTTGATTTTATGGATTTAATGTAGTTTGGATTAATCCTATCAAGCCAAACGGTTCGTTTCAGTACTATAATCTTGCTTACGATACAAACGATTACTCCATCCAAGAAGTCGTGGCTTCCGCTAATATGTCGAGTATGGAGTTTTGTGAAATTGAAATGGAGACTTGGAAGGGTAGGCTGGAACGCAGATTTAAAACCAGACTTGATTTCGATAACTTTAGTTCTGGAGGGATGTCGACCAAAACATATTACAAGAATTTTGATGAATATGGATTGGACGTGAGATGCAATGAATACTTCGACGACGGCGCTGTTGCGATGTTCATCATTTGGCGCTCAAACGAACTTTGGGACGCGATCCAAGAATATTATGATGGCTTTTGAGGATGTCACAGATATCGGATACTTGTGCTTTTACGACGTCCTCCCAGAGCGGTTTAGGGATTTACGTGGGAACCGCTTTCAGTTCAGACCAGAAAAGCCAAAGTTTAGAGCTATTCCACTACAGTTCCGTTTAATTTCAGGTTGTTTCGCGCCGAGGCGTAGCATGCTTTGAAAGACGATCTTTATCAGCTTTGCGCTGGTAAACATTTATACCTTTCTTGAGCGATCTTTTGTTTAGCGCAGGAAATGAGGCTGTCTGGCGAAAGCGCACCTGAACTGAACCCATTTTTTCAACAAAGCCGCTGTTAAAAATCACCAAATATCATCTAAAAGAAAAAGAAATTTCTTCACCTAAATTTTCAAAAATACCACGGCTTTAGAAGTTTTCTTTAAAAGATCCCAGCATCTTCTTGAGGCGTTCATCTGACTGACAGTCTAGACTGAGCGCCAAATTTGCTTCGGCATCGACAGGAGGAATATCAATCTTGACGGCCTCAAATTTTTCAGAGACCTGCAGTTGCAGTCTATTACCTTCCCTCGTTTTGATACGCGCCTTTTTGTTTCTCACGGGCACCCGAAGTCCCGTTTCCAGATCAACAACCTCAAAAAAATCATGTCCAACCCCGCAGGTATCCCCAATTTCAATTAAGGATAATATATCCGCCTTAGGCGGGTCTAAAACGGCTTTTATCTTATCGTGGTTAAAATAAGTCAACGATGCGACAAGCGGTGTTATGATCAAGACTGTGAGAATAAATTGATCAATCTTCATACTTGCC
>Ga0129342_1001544_pt1 | contig 10322 bp, 10 predicted proteins | sample CPBDNA_5_FD_94426 | JGI IMG/M metagenome (GOLD analysis project Ga0129342, IMG submission 94426) | Freshwater to marine salinity gradient microbial communities from Chesapeake Bay, USA - CPBay_Sum_15_0.2_DNA | ecosystem: Environmental > Aquatic > Marine > Coastal | place: USA: Chesapeake Bay...
CTGTCCACTGGCTGATGACACAAAACATAAGGACTCCTCCACTGATTGGGGCGCGTCGCGCCCGACCGACGAGCCCCAGCCTTCCCCCCATTAGCGGCTTTGTCAGCCAGATCGTGTGAAATCTAGGTGAGGGACGCGTGAAACATTCGCGCGCTGCGGAGCGCGGATTAGGCAGTGCACCGCCGTGGGTCAGAGCTTGTCGGCCCAGGTTCCGGCGAACTCGAAACCTTCAACCGCCTCGTCACCCTCCACCCAGGCGTCGTGTCCAGGCATGATCGAGTAGGCATCTCCGGCTCCATACGTACTTTCAGTGCCGTCGTCGTGAATGACACGAACACGCCCCTTCGTCACCACACCAAGGTGGCGAACCTGGCAGGATTCGGTACCGACCATCGGCTTGATATGTTCTGACCAGCGCCATCCTGGCTTGATGCGCATGCGCGTCACCTTAACGTCGCCGAACTCAACCACCGCAGCCTCGCCTAGGCCGTCTGGAAGGACGTTGTTGATCTCGGCACTGTCGAAACTCTTGACCTCAATGTTTGTCATGACCGCCAAACTAGAACAAGTCACCCCTGTAGACAAGGTGATTCGGGTGAAGTTTCCATTCCCTCTCGGGTATGCGCTGATAGGTGATCCGAGCCTTGCCGCCTCGCGGCGTGCCGTTAGGAACTGCTGGACGCGCCCCGAAGGCCATTCGCATGCCCGAAAAACACACTCCTTGACCTTCGCGTGAGGTTCCAGCGCTCTGCCATCGTCGCCGAACATCGCAACTACGCCCCAGAAACAACGAAACCCCCGCGGATGACCCGCGAGGGCATCCATTACGGAGTTTTGTCAGTTCACTACGTGAACTAACCATTGTGGAGGTGCCGGGATCCGTCGAGTCACCTCACGGCGACCCTCCTCCCGAATCCCGACGCCCACAAGCCAAACAAAGACAAAGACCCAGGGGATCAACCCTGGGTCGTTGTCTTTGTGGAGGTGCCGGGAATCGAACCCGGGTCCGGTCAGAGCCAATCCGGCCTTCTACGTGCGTAGCCGTGCTATCGCTACTCGGCCTCCGCGCTTCGTACGGCACTGCGCGGTAGCGGCCCAGTCACTGTGTGATTTTCCGCACTCCCCCGTGACCGGGGAGATTGGTGAGTCTCCTAGATGACGTCAGGATCCGGGTCGGAGACTTCCCGGGCTGACGGAGTTGCTACTCGCCTCAGGCGGCGAGTGCGAACTCGGACTGCGTCTTTTTGGCAGTTATTTGGTTACCGGCATCGTTAACGAGATAAGCCGATGTCCTCGGCACGCTTCTCCGTGATCAGTCATCTGATCGTCGAAACCTGTCACCCCCGCTGTTCAGTTGTCCTGCCATGGTACGCCGTGCTCGAATCCCCCGTCTGACCCCAGACTGGGCCTAGCCTGGGAACGTGCGCCTCTTCGTCGGGATCGTCCCGTCCCCCGAAGCCATCTCCCACGCCGCCGGGGCGGTGGACCGGATCGCCTCCACCACCCCGGACATGCGTTGGGTACCTAGTGAACGCTGGCACGTGACCCTGGCATTCCTGGGGGAAGTTGACCCTGACCGGGTCCCCGAACTCACCTCCCGCCTGGACCACGTCGCCGTGGCCCATGAGCCCATCGAGGGTCTATGCCTTGACGGCTCGGGGAGCTTCCCCGGCGTGCTCTGGCTCGGGGTCGGCAACGCCACGCAGCAGCCCGCTGGCGACCCTCGGTTCTCGGCCGTCACCCGCCTCGGCGGGCTGGCCGATGCGATCCAGCGCGAGATGCCCAAGGCCGGGGTGCACCTGGAGAGCCGCCCATGGCAGCCACACCTCACAGTCGGACGATGGCGACCGTCGCCGCGGCGCGAGGGTGCTGCACGAGACGCGGCCCGATCGCTCGCCGACTACGCGGGCCCCGGCTTCGGCGTCGATGAGGTCCGGCTGGTCGAATCGATGACGGACCCTGAGCCGGAGTACCGCGACGTCCACGTTGTCCGACTTGGTGCACGCGGCGATTAGGGCGCTGGTACGACGTAGACCTTGTCCGGCGTCGCGACATAGACCGCCTGAGCGGACGCGGCCATCGACGCGGCTTCAGGCACCGCTCCGGCTTCCATCCACGTCGTGCCATTGACCGATGTCGCAAGGGTGCCGTCCGGCCTCAGCACCCACAGCCGCGTGCCTGCGGCGTCCGAGGCGACGAGGAGCCCCGCGAGGCCCGCAGCCAGAGGAGCATCATCACCGGGTGCCCAGGTCGACACGCCCGAGGCGCCCGCGATCCACAGCCGGCCGTCAAACCACGCCAGCGCCGTCGCCTCTCCGGGCACGATGGTCGACCACGTGCGCCCGGCGTCCTCGGAGTACAGCAGTTCGCCCGCGGTGGCGGACCCGGCCACGCGATCCCCATCAATCGCGAGCGCGTGGAAGTCGATCTCGCCGGTCAGCGACACCGTCTGCCACGACTGGCCACCATCAGCGCTGCGGATGAGCCCCACGGGGTCCGGGAGGATCGATCCAGCTCCGGGATGGCCACTGGCCACGAGGAGGCCCCCGGTGCCGGCCAGGCCCATGAAATCGTCGCGCGAGTCGCCCACGCGGCTCACTATCCCCGTCCCCGGGTCAATCGAGACGACGCCCGTATGGGTGCCGATGAGCAGTGCGCCGTCGACGTAGACGGCCGCGTGCACGTGATCCACCGGCGTGGAAAGCTGGACGACAGAGGGGGATCCCGAAGCATCCCCCTTCGCTGGTGTCGCCGAGCCGTCGAGGAATGCCCGCAGTTGGGCAATCTCCTCCGCCTGGGTGGCGATGATCTCCGCGGCGAGTGCTGCCACGCGCGGATCCTTGGAGTCCACGACGTCCTCGGCCATGTCGATCGCGCCCTCGTGGTGCTCGATCATGAACTCGGCAAAGAGGCGATCAAACTCCGGGCCATTGGCATCGGCGAGTAGCTGCATCTGCTCGTCGGTGAGCATGCCCGACATGCCGTGGCCACCGTGGTCGCCCATGGCCTCATCCATGGACAGGACCGGCAGACCCCACTCCTCGAGCCAGGAGGTCATCTGGTCGACCTCCGGCTGCTGGGCGCCCTTGATCTCGGCGGCTAGTTCCTTGATTTGCGGGCTTGATGCCCGGGTCTCTGCGAGCGTGGACATCTCCACGGCCTGCTCGTGGTGCGGGATCATCATCTGGGCGAACATCGCGTCCGCTGCAGACGCTCCCGAGGTGCTGGAAGGCGTGGCCATATCGGCCATGTCGTGCGAGCCACCGCAGCCGGCGAGGATAACGCCGAGTGCAGCCGCTCCCACGATCAACGTGGTGCGTCGGAGCATTGTGGAATTCCTCTCGTGAAGGGATGAGTGATCGATCAGCCAGAGCCGATCGATCACGTCCGCGACACGGAGAGCAGCGTGAGATCCGGAGGCTTCGAGATGGGTGCGGACTTCACAGCCGCAGCCGCGCTGAGACGCATCGCCCGCCAGCGGCGAACGCGAGCAAGTACCTGCGGCAGGACCAGTCCGATGACCATGAGCAGGATGGCGAGACACGTCGCGGCTGCACCGACGATGCCGATTGGGTCACCGTCGGACCCATCCGACGGTGTCTCGGCAGGAGTTGCGTCCACTGGAGCAGTGGCCGCGAGGTCATGAGCCCCGTGATTGACCACGCTGTCCATGGAGAGAACAGCAGCTTGATCGCCATGGTTCGCACCGTGGTGGCAGGCTGCCACGACTAGCTGGTGCATGCCGACCAGGCCGAGGGCGATCATCGCCACGACCAGGAGCCGGGATGCCCGCACCGACCATGTCACCCCTCGATTGTTACGCGGCTTCATCGGCGGCGCGAGCTCAACCCCTTCAACCGCTTGTACAGCCCGCGGTACTCGGCGTACGCCTCCTGGTAGACGCCACGATCGCACTCCCGCGGGTCGAAGGTCCGCGCCACCCGCACCCCTGCCGCAGCCTCCGCCAGGGTCGTCTCCCCCAGGCAGACGCGCGCCCATTGGGCCACGCCAACCATCTGGGCATCTCGTGGCTGGGCAACTTGCTCAACAGGCCGATCCAGCACCCCGGCGTAGATCGCGCACCACAGATCCGACTGTGCTCCACCGCCAAGAATGCGAACCGAGTCGATGCGCCGCTTGCAGAACTTCTCATAGACGTCGAACAACCATCGCGAGTTGAGGGCGACACCCTCCATCGCCGCGCGGATCATCGTCGCGCGATCGGTCCGCAGCGACAGCCCGACAAAGGCACCCCGGACCTCCTTGTCCTCCACCGGGCTGCGCTCACCATCGAGCCACGGGGCGAAGAGCACGCCCTCGCTCCCCGCGGGTGCCGACGCTGCCTCTTCGGTGAGGACGGCGTAGTCGTCGTCGAACACCTGCTCACGCAACCAGCGCAGAGCAGCACCGCCGATCTCCTGGTTGTCCGCGATGACCGGCATCTGCGGATCGAATCCGGGCACCGTGGCGATGGAATGGAAGACGTCGGTGCGCTTGAAGGGCACCCGGGCACTAATCCACGACGTCGTGGAGACGGCGACGTGCGTGGCATAGGGGTCGATGGCGCCGCTGCCCAGGATCGCCGCGTGCAGGTCGGGCAGCCCGCACACCACGGGTACGCCGGCCGTGAGGCCCATCGACTCGGCAACCTCAGGCAGCAGCGGGCCGAGCATCGAGCCCATCGGCAGCAGAGGTGGCAGCCGACCTGGATCCCTCCGCGACTTGCGCACCAACTCGGGCAGGTATCGGGGCTGCGCACCGATGCGGTTATCGGTGAGCCACGACAGGATCATCGACGCCGGCGTCGCCGCGGCTCGCCCCGTGAAGCGCATGCCGAGATAGTCGACCGGCTCGAGCAGCCAACGGGCCCGCGCGTAGATCTGCGGCATCTCGCGCTGGAGCAGCAGCGAGTGTCCCGTTGGATCTGCGCCCGACGGGGTCGGTGCGCCGCCTGTCGCCCGCACCCAGGGCACGACCTTGTGGGGAGCGAAGCCCTGAACGCTCACCGGTCCGCCGATCACATCGCGCATGTGCTTGCGCGCGCGTGTATCTGCCCACAGCAGTACTGGCCCCACCGGGATGCCGCTGGCATCGACCGGCACGGTCGATCCCCATTGCCCCGTGATGGCGATCGCGCGGGCATCCGCGCCCGCGGCACCGGTCACCTCGCGCACGCACTCGCCGACGGCTGACCACCACTGTTCAGCGTCCTGGGTCGCCTCGCCGTCGAGGCCGATCTGCACGTCGACCGGGCGATGGGCGACGGTGAGAATGGCACCGTCAGACTCGACCGCGGCGACCTTGGGTCCGCCATTGCCGAGATCGAGGGCGAGGAGCCAGGTCATGTCGCAGCCTCGGTCACGTCAGGGCGCCCCGTCATCTCAGGCCTCGGGCGCAGCCACGTGCATGGCGTCGAGGACGCCGTTCATCACGGTGGTGAGCGTCTCCTGTCCCTGCGGGGTCGCACCGAAGCCGTACATCGCGCCGCTTTGCGCCGGCTCGCCGCGGTGCTCGATCGCGTAGTCGACGGCACCGCGCAGGTCCACGAGGAAGTCCTCGGCAACCCCGGGCTGGGTGTTAGGGCCGGTCACACAGAAGTGCAGGGCGGGCGGCAGCTGGAGCGAATTCATCCGCCAGCCGCGCGCCTTGAGAGCATCGTTGACGAGGTACACATCGATGTCCGCATCCGGTGCCGACATGAATGACGTCATGAAGATGGGATCACCGATCACCCGTAATTCAGGCATCGACTGGCGGATCCCGGCCTTGATGGTGTCGTTGGTCGACAAGATCGCCCGCGCCTTGGCGAGATAGCCCTCGCGTCCGGTCGTCACCATGGCCGCCCACGTCGAGGCGATGAGCCCCCCGCTGCGAGATCCGGCCAGACCAGGTGAGAGATAAAGGCCGCCAGGCCAATCAGTGGAGGAGAACCACTGGCGCGAGCGCAGAGCGGTATCGCGATAGAGCAGCACCGAAGTTCCCTTGAGCGCGTAGCCATACTTATGCGTGTCCGCGGAGATGGTGGTGACACCAGGGACGCGGAAATCCCACGGCGTTACGTCGTACCCCAACTCCTCGGCCCACGGCAGGAGAAGGCCGCCGAGGCAGCCGTCGACGTGCAGACCGACGCCGTGCTCCTGCGCGAGAGCACCGATCTCCTCGATGGGATCAATCAGGCCGTGGGCGTAGTCGCCAGCGCTGCCGACCAGTGCGATCGTGTCGCCGTCGATCGCGTCAGCCATCGCCCGGACATCGGCGGTGCAGGCATCGGTGAGCGGGATATCGCGAACCTCGATCCCGAGCCAGTGGGCACCTTTGCGCAGCGCGACATGAGCCGTGACGGGGAGCACGATGTTGGGGGTGCGCACGCCACGTGCCTCGCGGGCATCCTCGCGATACGAGTACAGCGCGTGGACCAGGCTGTCGCTACCTCCCGACGTCACGACACCGACGGGCTGTGGAGCGTGAAGAAGGTCCGCGACCATCGCGATGATCTCGCCCTCGAACTTCGTGGCTGAGGGATACATGTCGCGCTGCAGGACGTTGGCGTGCGCGAACTGCTCGAAGACCTCAGCGAGGAACCGGTAGTGCTCGTGATCACCGCTGTAGAGACTGCCCGACACGCGGCCGGCGTCCCCCACGGCATCCTCTGCCTTGGCCATGCTGGCGATGTCGGTGAGGACGTCGTCGCGATTCACGCCTTCAGCAGGGATCTCGCGATGAGTCGGCATCGTGCGGCGGTAAGGAAACAGGTCGTCGAGCATGCGCTCCGCGTCGGAGCGCGAGTCCTCCCCCATCAGTCCATCCCCTTCGACCGACGACCGACCGCCCGCTCAGCCTCGCGCTTTGCCTCGCGCTCGGCAATGGCCTGGCGCTTGTCCTGGCCCTTACGACCCGTGGCGAGGGCGATCTCAACCTTGGCGAAGCCATCCTTGAAGTAGAGCGCCAGGGGGACGAGCGTGAAGCCCTTCGCCTTGACCTTGGCCTGCATCTTGCGGATCTCATCCCGTCTCAGCAGGAGTTTGCGCGCCCTGCGTGGCTCATGATTGGTCCAGGTGCCCAGATCGTATTCGGGGATGTGCACGCCACGCAGCCACACTTCACCGTTGTCGATGGTGGCATAGCCGTCGGTGAGCGTCGCCCGGCCCGCGCGCAGCGACTTGACCTCTGTGCCGGTCAGCACCAGGCCGGCCTCGATCGTCGACTCGACCTGGTAGTCGTGGCGTGCCTTGCGGTTCTGGGCGACGAGCTTGCGGCCCTGCTCCCTGGCCATGACTACACGCGCAGGTACTTGCGCAGGGTGAGGAACGCGGCGAGCGAAGCCAAGGCGATGCCGGTGATGTAGAGGAGCGGCGCGATGGCGGCCACGGCATCCCAGCCGACGAACGCCGTGAACTGGAACGCCGGCGCGAGGACACGATCGACGACGAAGGCCTTAACGAGGATCAGGCCCCCGGTGGCGAGCGTGGCACCGATCGCCGCGGCGATCGCAGCCTCCAGCAGGAACGGGAGCTGAATGTAGAAGTTTGACGCCCCGACTAGGCGCATGATGCCCGTCTCGCGACGGCGACTGAACGCCGCGATGCGCATGGTGTTGACGATGAGCAGCACAGTGACCACGAGCATGGCGATCGCGATCACCAGGGCAATCGCCTGTAGGCCGCCCAAGAGCTGGAAGAAGCGCTCGAGGAACTGACGCTGGTCATTGACCCGCTCGACACCTGGTCGACCTTCGAACGCCGACGCGACGATGTCGTACTTCGTCGGATCTGACAGCTTCACTCGGAAGGACTCCGGCAGCGCTTCGACAGTGACGCTGTCGACGATCGGCGAGTTGCGGTACTGCACCACGAAGCGGTCGAAGGCTTCCTGCTGAGTCTCGAAGTAGATCTCCTGCACGAGAGGCCGGAGCGACTCCAGGTCCGCCTCGATCTGCGCCTTTTGCGTCTCCGTGACCTTCCCGCCTGCGCACGAGGCGGTTTCGGAGTTGTCGTTGCAGAGGAAGATGGACACCTCGACCTTGTCGAACCAGAAGTCCTTCATGGTGTCGACCTGGGCGCGGACGAGCAGGGCGACGCCGAAGAGCGCGAGTGAGACGCCGACAGTGATGACGACCGCGATGGTCATGGTGAGGTTGCGTCGGAGGCCGTTGCCGACCTCTCCGAGGACGAATCGTGCGCGCATGCCTACCTCGAGTACCCGTAGACGCCGCGTGACTGATCTCGCACCAGGTGGCCGCCCTCGAGTTCGATGACGCGCTTGCGCATCTGGTCGACGATGGCCGCGTCGTGGGTTGCCATGACGACCGTCGTCCCCGTGCGGTTGATGCGCTCGAGCAGCTTCATGATGCCCTCGGAGGTCGCCGGGTCGAGGTTGCCTGTCGGCTCATCGGCGATGAGGATCGCGGGCTTGTTGACGAAGGCACGCGCGACCGCGACGCGCTGCTGCTCGCCGCCCGAGAGCTCATCGGGCATGCGCTGCTCCTTGCCCTCGAGGCCGACGAGCTCGAGCACCTCGGGGACGATCCGCTGGACTTGGCTGCGGGACTTGCCGATGACCTCGAGAGCGAAGGCGACGTTGTCGAAGACCGTCTTGTTGGGTAGAAGGCGGAAGTCCTGGAAGACCGTGCCGATGCGGCGACGCAGTTGCGGGACCTTCCAATTGGAGAGCCGGCCGAGATCCTTGCCGGCGACCCACACCCGACCCTCGGTCGGGCTCTCCTCCTTGAGGACCAGGCGGAGGAAGGTCGACTTGCCGGAGCCGGAGGCGCCCACGAGGAAGACGAACTCCCCCTTCTCAACCTCCAGCGACACGTCCTCCAGAGCAGGCCGGGTTTGGCTGGGGTAGAGCTTGCTCACGCGCTCGAACAGGATCACCCGACGAGTGTAGGCGGTGCTGGGGCCGGTCCCCCAATCCCCGGGGATATCGCGGCGAGCCGCACCCCGAGGGTCAGTTGGGCGTGATCGTGACGCGCTGGGCGCGCAGGGCCATGATCAGCGCGATGATCCAGCCGATGATGGTCCAGCCGAGAAGCAGGTTGACCCAGAAGACGGCCCAGTGCGGCACGTCGCGCACGGCGGCGATGCACCACGGGAGCATGTAGCCGGCGGTGAGGATCGCCACGACGACGGACACGACCTTGGTCGTGGTCCAGGAGCGGGACTCGGGCTCGACGGTGTAGGCCATGCCCGAAGGCTACCTCAGGCGCGGACTTCCTGGGTGCGACGCCAGCGGATCCCGGTCTCGACGAAGTCGTCGATCTCGCCATCGAGCACGGCGGCCGTGTTGCCCGTCTCGTACTCGGTCCGCAGGTCCTTGACCATCTGGTAAGGATGCAGCACATAGGAGCGCATCTGCGTCCCCCACGATCCAGCCGAATCGCTCTTCAGCGCATCCATCTTCTCGCGCTCCTCGCGGCGGCGGACCTCCAGCAATCGGGACTGCAGCACCCTCAGGGCTGCGGCACGGTTCTGGATCTGCGACTTCTCGTTCTGGCAGGAGACCACGATGCCGGTGGGGATGTGCGTGATGCGCACGGCGGAGTCGGTGGTGTTGACGCTCTGACCCCCGGGCCCGCTGGAGCGGAAGACATCGATCCGGATGTCCGACTCCGGGATGTCGATGTGGTCGGTCTGCTCGGTGACGGGAAGGACCTCGACCGCGGCAAAGGAGGTCTGCCGCCGGCCCTGGTTGTCGAAGGGGGAAATCCGCACAAGGCGATGGGTGCCCTGCTCGATCGACAGGGTGCCGTAGGCGTAGGGCGCCTTGACCGCGAACGTCGCGGACTTGATGCCCGCTTCTTCGGCGTACGACGTGTCGTAGACCTCGACCGGCCAGCCGTGACGCTCGCAGTAGCGCAGGTAGAGCCGCAGCAGCATCTCGGCCCAGTCCGCCGCGTCGACGCCTCCGGCTTCGGAGCGGATCGTCACCAGCGCTTCGCGGACGTCGTACTCGCCCGACAGCAGGGTGCGCACCTCCATCTCGGCGATATCGCGGCGCAGGCCGTCGAGTTCGCGCTCGGCCTCGGCCCACGAGTCCGCGTCATCCTCGCTCTCCGCAAGTTCGACGAGGACGACGAGGTCGTCGAGACGGCGGCGAAGGCCCTCGATGCGGCGGATGTCGCCCTGGACGAGGGAGAGTTGCGACGTGACCTCCTGCGCTCGCGCCTGGTCATCCCAGAGGTCCGGGGCGGATGCTGCCGCCTCGAGTTCATCCGCCTTCAGCTTGAGCGAGGGGACGTCGAGGACCTGCTCGATGCCGGCGAGCGTTTGCTCCAGGCTTGCGAGCGTGTCTGAGACGTCAGGGATGGCCACGAGGGGCAA
>Ga0129342_1001547_pt1 | contig 10307 bp, 6 predicted proteins | sample CPBDNA_5_FD_94426 | JGI IMG/M metagenome (GOLD analysis project Ga0129342, IMG submission 94426) | Freshwater to marine salinity gradient microbial communities from Chesapeake Bay, USA - CPBay_Sum_15_0.2_DNA | ecosystem: Environmental > Aquatic > Marine > Coastal | place: USA: Chesapeake Bay...
AGGACTGCTAGTAAATCCTTCCACCCCGTCACATGCATCTATTTTACATTTTTTATTCGTAAAGGATTCACGAACATTTAACCATTGTTTTGCATGGTTCATAATAAAACTTGAAAACAAGTAAAATAGAATGAGTATAGTAATCACACTTAAGATTGTTTGTAACTTCATGTTATTTATAATATACACATAATATATTTTAATCAACAACAATATAATACTTTATATTATATATACTTCATACTACACATGGCAGGAGGATTACTAAATATCGTATCTACAGGAAATAATAATGTCATATTAACCGGAAATCCTACCAAGACATTTTTTAAAGTCACATATAGCAAATATAGTAACTTTGGATTACAAAAATTTCGTATTGATTACAATGGATTAAGAGAATTGCGTTTAAATGAACCTTCTACATTTACTTTTAAAATACCGCGTTATGCTGAATTGTTGATGGACACTTATGTTGTGGTCACTATACCAGATATTTGGAGTCCTATTCATCACCCAACATCCGGAACGGATGGTAGTGGTACAAACGATAATTGGGTCCCCTATGAATTCCGTTGGATCAATAATTTGGGTGCAATGATGATCAAAGAAGTAGAAATCAATTGTGGTTCCATGAATTTACAACGCTACAGCGGAGAATATATTGCATCGATGGTAGAAAGGGATTTTAGTGACGAGAAAAAAGATTTGTTCAACAAAATGACTGGTAATGTCAACGAATTCAGTGATCCTGGAAGTTCTCATCAACGCTTAAATACATATCCATCTGCTTATTATACCTCAAATTCTGCAGGTGCAGAGCCATCTATACGTGGACGCAATTTGTATATTCCTTTGAATAGTTGGTTTTGTCTAAATAATGGTGCAGCCTTTCCATTAATCGCTTTACAATACAACGAACTTACTATCAATGTCACAATGCGACCGATTCGCGACTTGTTCAAGGTGAGAGATGTATATGATGTGGTCTATAATTTCCCTTATGTACAACCCGATTTCAACGAATCTCGTTTTCAAATGTATCGCTTTTTGCAAACACCCCCGTCTGCTGATATCAGTCCAGCAAATTATGCAAACAAAGTATCTACATGGAACGCTGATGTTCATCTGTTAGCGACATATTGCTTCTTGTCAAAAGAAGAAGCACAAACATTTGCAGCAAAAGATCATGTATATTTAGTCAAAGATGTACACCAATACAAATTTGAAAATATTACTGGAACAAAAAAGGTGAAGCTAGAAACAAGTGGTATGGTTGCAAGTTGGATGTGGTATTTACAACGTAATGATGTCAATCTTAGAAACGAATGGGATAACTATTCCAATTGGCCATATGAACAATTACCGGTAAATATAAATACTTATACTGTGAATAGTAGTAGTGTAGGAATTACTCAAGGCGATGGAAGCATTGTCTATCCCAATATACATCCAATTAACTCAATCAATACGGGTATCAACACTACAGGAGATTATGCAGTTGATAATCGTTTTCATATATTAGAAACAATGGGTATCGTATTAGACGGAGAATATCGCGAAAACATTTTAACACATGGAGTATACGAATATGTAGAAAAATATACACGAACCAAGGGTAACGCAAAGGAAGGGCTGTATTGTTATAACTTCTGTTTGAACACAAGTCCATTCGATTATCAACCATCAGGCGCTATCAATCTAAGTAAATTCAAAAATATTGAATTAGAAATGACTACTTATATTCCTCCCGTAAGTGATAGCTCAAGTTTCGATATTATTTGTGATCTTTGCGGTAACCCTATAGGTGTTCGTAAAGCCAATTGGCGGTTGTTTGATTATAACTACAATCTTACTCTATTTGAAGAGCGATATAATGTGCTTTCTTTTGTAGGAGGCAATGCTGGCATGTTATATGCAAAATAATGAGTATCATTTGACTGCTTTTTTATAAGACTGTATATTATAAAAAAGAAACTTTACTTATGGAAAAAATGAATAACACAGAAAAGAAATCAAATAAGAAAACATTTAGTAAAGAACCTGTTCATAATACATCTGAATTCCAAATAGAAAACATGAAACATAAGATACGAACAGTAAAGAAGAAAAAGAAAATGTATAATTTCAAAAATATAGAAGAATTTGCTAGTGTCCATGATGATGTGATAGTAGATGCATCGAATAACAAAGTAATTGAAGGACTTCCCACCAATCCTATTGCAAAGTTTTCGGATGACGATTTTGAAGGTGGTAAAGATGATATTTATGAACCAGCAAATCCTCCTCCCAAACAAGAAGTTCCTGAGAATGACAAAGACGAAGCTAAAGGAAAGAGTCCAAAAGAGAGAATAGGTGAATTCTTTGTAAGTATCGATGCATTCGGTGATAAAATCGTTGAAACAATTATCAAAGCATTTTCAATCGAAAAGGTATATGAAAAGGACAAAAAAATCATAAAAGAATACGTTTATAGTTTCTTTGCTATTTTAGTTGCCTTCTATTTGACTACGAATTTATGTGTTACCATGTTTTTACGTATTGATGGGAGACGATTAGGTATTGCTGAGTACGACCCCTATGATAAAAATTTCGACACTTCGGATTTTGCACCAGGATATCCAGTTTTTTATCGTCTAACAGAACAATTTCTTCGCAAAATGAAAAATCCTGCTCCTGAAATTCAAAAAGATGCTGTCCCTGAATACGAAATACCACATTATATCTTAGCAGGACCATTGTTTCTAGCAGATACATTTGGATCTTTTGTCGAAAGTGCACCCAAGTATTTGACTGATTTATTCAATGTCAATGCATTGTATTTGATGATATTTGGATTTATGTTCTTTATGTCTCGTCATGGCGTTGCTATGATGCAGAGTATTGTTCAATCCACTATGAGTGGTGATTTTTCTAATCCATTAATGTACATTCCGTTGATTGGTATTATATGGGTATTTGCTATGTCTTTTTCCACCATTAGCGAATCACGTATCGAATTATTGAAAACGAACACATATTTCTTGATTGCATGGGGCATTATGACTATCCTCCAATTTATTTTGTTCATCTTTGTAGGTCCTCTTATTGGTGCAATGATGTTTTTACTTATGTTCTTGTTTTTAAGCACAGTCTCCATGTGGTTTTATGCCGAATTCAATGTAAGCAAAGCATTCCAATTAGCAAAAGAATTGAACAAAATGGTTACAGATGAAATGAGAGATTATGAAATGCCTTCAAAGAGCAATTGTCGAAAGACAGGCTTCTTCAGCGATATAATATTCTATTTGAACAGAATGGCACATTTCTCATACAAGAACTTACATTATTTATCCTTCATTATCTTGTTTGGTGTTGCTTGTGCTGATTATTACGCCAATATGAAGAGTGAACGATTAAAAAATATGTTAATCCCTTTCACTTTTGCATTAATGATTGGATTGAGTACTCTCATGGAAAACCCATTTGCATATATTTTCCAAACAGCTGAGTCCATTTATTAACGACAAAATAACCTTCGCATAATTATATTTACATGAAAATGAAATAAAAAAAATTTGATGTAAATAGTATTCAAAGAATATGGGAAAAAAGAAGCCACAGAGAGTTCTTCCATTAGTGAGTGTATGTACACCCACATTCAATCGTCGCCCATTTATTTTAAACATGTTTGAATGTTTTCGTAATCAGGACTACCCCAAGTCAAAAATCGAATGGATTATTGTAGATGATGGTACCGATAAGATTGGTGATTTAATAAAAGAAGCTGATATTCCGCAAATAAAGTATTATGAAGTAAACAACAAGATGCCTCTTGGTGCCAAACGCAATTTTATGCATCAACAAGTAAAGGGTGATATTATTGTTTATATGGATGACGATGATTATTATCCTCCTGAACGCATTTCTCATGCAGTAGAAACCTTGATGGATAATCCTAATGCTCTGTGTGCTGGTTCCAGTGAAATTTACATTTACTTCAAGGGCATGGATAAAATGATTCAGTGTGGACCGTATGGACCTAATCATGCTACTGCAGGTACATTTGCTTTTCGAACAAAACTCATTGAGCAAACAAAGTACGAAGACCATGCTGCTCTTGCTGAAGAGCGTGCATTTTTGAAAGATTATACTATTCCTTTTGTTCAATTAGATCCAATGAAGACAATCTTAGTTTTCTCACATGACCACAATACATTCGATAAAAGAAAGATGTTTGAACAACAGCAAGACCCAAAGTATTTCAAAGAGTCCGGAAAAGTCGTCAACAACTTTATTCGTCGAAAGAATGAAAAGTCAATCAAAAATTTCTTTTTGAACGACATTGACAACATGTTGAAATATTATGCACCTGGTCGTCCAGATATGAAACCAGATGTATTGAAGCAAATGAAAGAAATTGAGGCAAAACGAGATGCGATGAAACAAGAAATGATAGAGAAACAAAAAGAAAATGGACCGATTATTCTGAACCGTCCAGAAGGACCTGTGCAGTTATCCAATAAGCAAGTTGTTGAAATTATCAAACAGCAACAAGGTGAAATCGAGAAAATGAAGCAAGAGAGGGCTGAAATGGATAGACTAGCCGAGTTAATGAAACATAAACTTGTCGAACTACATAACAAGACTGTTTCGTTACGCAAAGAGAAAGAAGCTGTCGAAGAAGAGAAGAAAGTATTGGAATCTCAACTAACAAAACCGACTACAACTGACACTACTAAATCACCTACTAAGAGCGTATCATTCGTAGAACCGATTGAAGTGCATGAAACACCCAGGAACAAGTCGGATCCAGTTGTTATTGCATAAATATACACGTACAAAATATTGTATATTTATGTATTGTTGTAATTATTCGTCCAACTCGTCCACAACAGCGTCTTTTTTTACATTTTTATCTAGGAAACGATATACTCGTTTGATGTCCAGTTTGGTAATATTCGTGTCTTGGAACATTTTTTCAACTGCATTCAATACGTCGTTCTTTTCGTAAAAGTCTTTACCTTTGAATACACGTAATTCTTGAAACATCGCCAACATGTCTTTTTTATCTAAGTCTAAGTTCTGACATAGATTAATCAAGAATATCATATTGTTGTATTCTGTTGAATATTTTGTTAATACTTTGGTAAAACGTACTTCAGAGGGATTGAATACCGATTTTTTGTTAAAATATTCGTGATACAATTTATTATTATAAAATGTCTTAATGAGTGAACTCATCTCGTTAAACTGCCATATTTGACTTTGAAATGTAATACGGTCAATATAATCTGCGTAACAAATGTTATCTAATAGTTGCAAATACAAAGGGAAGCTATTTTCCTTCGGTTGTTCTTGCAATACATCTACAATATTTTCATGCCACAAAAGTGATATAATGGTTCTATCTGTTTCATTCATAATACGAGCATGATCTTCTAATTTATATTGATAATTAATTAGTTGCTGAGTGGTTTTTTTCGCGTCGTCGTTCACCGATTTTCGCTTGAAAATTATATTCAATTTGTTTGTATCAATGGACTCTTTCGTATTCAATAATTTACTGACAAATTCCAATTTGCGAAGATCACCTTGTATATAATTCAAAATGGTTGTTTGTTTCTCTTTATCTACGTGGTCATATTGTTGAATATTATTACTTAATAGTGCATGGATTTGGTTTTGTGTAGGTAATTTCAACTCAAATAAATTACAAACTTTCATTAATTCTTTTAGTTTTTTATCTATACTGTAGTTACCTACGCAAATAATTGGGTTTTTTGTACAGCTTTCTAGCTTCTGTTTCTTGGTCTTCTTTTGTCGTATTAATTTGATTAATGCATTTATACCCCCTTTGTCGCCGTTATTCATACCGTCGATTTCGTCCATTAAAATAACTATTCGTTTCTTCTTTTTTTCCATCATCTGCAATACGTTCTGTGATGCAATATTGCTACTAGTAATCGTATCTATCAAATTCTTGTTACGTACGTCTCCTGCGTCATATTTGATGACATCATATCCCAATTCATTGATTACGTCAATAACAAATTTTGTTTTTCCTGATCCAGGCGAACCGTATACATAAAATCCCCTTTTATATGAAATATCGTTCAATGACTTGTCAAAATTCAACAATAATGTCTTCAGTTCATTGGCTATATGTGTTCGTTCCAAATGTGTATTCACATCTTTCATGACTAACGAATTTGACATTGGTTTATACAATAGTCTTTACACTTTATTATATATTTTTTTTATAATATAATAAATCTATCTAGTATTCACCGCATTATTTACTTAGCGAACGCACTGAAATCGGCTGTGATAGGCATATACTGAGATGGCTTCCTTCTGGGAACAGCTCCCATATAATCGAATTCGGCAGTACGGTGGTTCTGACTGGGAAGAGCAGTATTTTGTGTACGAGTACCTAATCCAGTTTGCATACCAGGAATGATGTCCTTCTTTTCTGCCTTTTCTTTCACATCAGTAGGTCTAGTTCTGAATAATCCAGCAATACCCGAAGCAGTATCTTTTACAAGTCCAGTAGCAGCGCCAGCAGTATCACGAATTAAATCATCAGCAGTGTCAATCGTCTTTCCTGTAACGTCGCCTACTACACCCACGGTCTTTCCTGCTACTTCACCAACTCCACCCACGGCCTCACCCGCTACTTCACCAATTCCACCTACAGTATTGGAAGCAACTTTCTTCAAAGTGGAATCATTTTGAGATTGTTTCTCTTCTTTAACAAGAGATTTTCCATCGACCCCCATGGTTCCAGACCCACCTTGTCCGCCACAGTTAGTACAAGTCACTTCCTTAGGACAAGATGGGCAAGATGGGCACACCGGAGGAACAATCTGCGTTTTCAAAATGTAATCTTCCGAAGTAATATCCGGAGTAGTTTCTTTCTCTTCTTTCTTCTCTTCCTCACCCTTGGCACTCTTCAGTTCTAAAATGGTTTTTCCACCTGGACCTTCAATTCCGGTCTCAGAGAACTTAGTAACAGATTTCATCACCAATACCTCGCTAGCTGAACCCTCATGTCCAAGTAATACCACCATAGTCTGTTGTTTGTAAGGTAAGTAAACGATTAAATTTTGACCAAGTTCATCAAAAGCATACATAGGAGTGAATTCAGACATAGTTACGTTAGTACGTTGTTTAATAACATCGGCATCGGTTGTAATAAGTCCCTCGTTGCGTCTGTAAATCTTGATTTCACTAGAACCAGACTTCACCATTAAATCACCTGTCTTGAAATCGAACTTAACGTTCTCAGCAATTTGATAAACATCGCGCTCTTCAGAGTATAGAGGCTCGCTCACAAGAGTGTTGTTAGAAGGATTTGCAATAGCACGGTAATGAGTCAACATAACTGGAGTCTCGGTATTATCGGCAGATTGTTTCTTCTTTCCATCAAACAAGTATGTACCAACCAGTTTGTTCTCATCTTTGTCGTGAATCATCAAATAAGTTTGCTCACCCCATCCAATATAATACACGTTTTTGTTACCCATGTTAGTAGTTTGACTAGGATATTCCCACGAAGCATGGGAAGGGCTGATAGTTCCCATAGTCACACTATTGTTTCCTGAAGCATCCGAACCATCAGTGAAGTAAGTTACAGAACCAGATCGAGGGGTAATAAAAACATCTCCTTCTATTTCATTTCCGGATGCATCCGTTCCTTGAATCTCTACTAAATTACCATTATCCCTATCAAACAGCATATTTTCGTGTAACACATACAAATCCTTCGTAGTGGAATATGTATCCACCTTCTTTGTGATCATAGAATCAGATAAACCTTCGCGCAGGGAACGTCCAATAAACATGGAAATTACCAACACAACCAGTAAAATCAAAAATATAACCAAAGGAGTCATTTTGAATTTCATATTTAGTTTCATATTCAATAATATACTTTATAACCCGAAAAAAATAGCGTATGTATATGAAAATTGATTTGTTTTATTTTTATACTTCTATGTAAAACAAAACAAATATGTTGGCCAGATGTTATGAACCTACCAAACACAAATATGAAATTTGTATAGATGAAGCTGGACGTGGGTGCCTATTTGGGCATGTGTATATAGCGTGTGTAGTTTTACCTAAAGATGAAAATGCATTTCCAGGAGAAAATATCAAAGACAGTAAAAAATTCACTTCTAAGAAGAAAATTCGAGAAGTCGCCAATACCATCAAAGAACATGCTCTTTATTATCATATTACTCACATGGATTCGCGCGAAATCGATAATGTCAATATTTTACAGGCTGTTATGATGGGCATGCATAAATGTATTCGCGAGACTGTGGCACATTTCCAAAATGAAAACCCAGAATTAACGATTGATGATTTCGCCGCCTTGATAGACGGTAATTATTTCAAACCGTACAATGTATTTGACCCAAAAAAAGAAATGATCCTCTCTATGGAATCACATACTTTTGAGAAAGGTGATGGTCGTTTTATGGGTATTGCCGCTGCAGGTATATTAGCAAAAACTTCTCGAGATGCCTATGTATTGGAACTATGTGAAAAACATGAAGAATTGTCGAGTCGTTATGGATTGCATACCAATATGGGATATGCAACAAAGGCTCATCGCGAAGGTATTGAAGAACATGGGATTACCCAGTGGCATCGTAAATCATATGCTCCATGCAAAGGACATATTGAACGTATTATTCTATAAAGAGTGACTCCACATCGCTCTTGTCTATATTCATACATTTCGTTATATTATCATTTGTACTGTAACCGATTAAAAACCTTTTTTTCTGTTCATCATAAACAAATCCAGTTGTATATTCGACTCGGTTCTTTTCAAACGTAAACAATTGACTGTATCTTTTCAATTGGAAATCTCTATCCGGATCGAGAACCACAAATAAATGATAATAATATCGCGTGTTCTCGTAACTTACTAGATGACACAAAAACCATAGGTCTTTTTCGACGTATACGCCGTTTGTAGAGCCTCTTACGTGTCTGAATAGCCTTGGCGTTGGATGATAATGATAAATAAAAGAGTTATAGGTTCTCGACTCTTCTTTTTCTGAACGGTTCAATGTTTTTCCAATTTGCAAAGGATGCCAGTTATAAACAAAATGTAAATCATCTTTTGAAAACGGGTCGAAGAGAACCCAATTCTTTTCTATGGATTTTTGTTCTTGCAAATGTAATAATGTAGAATCACATATTCCATTTTCATCAATTATTCCCTTTTCTACTTGTATTTTATTAGTGTTTATCCCTCGATTACAGATATAATGTAGGGTATTTTGATAAGAAAATAGTTTTACGTCTTCTAATCCTACATATAATTCATCGTGTTCTCGATTATGTTGGATAATCGTCTCTTTTTTAAGCGAATAATCATTTGCATCGAGAACATACAAAACATTTTGACTAACAATTTTATCCTGGTTTATGTATTCTCCATTCTCAGTAATGCGGTAGTTGACAAAGCGCACATTGAATACTATTTCGTCAGAGGTCAGTTGTACTATTGATGGAGTAGACATCGAGAACCCAGGGCATTTTTTTAAAAAGTCTCGACATAATTGTTGGAGCTGTTCTTGTGGATGGCCTCCCTTGTCATAATTACATAATTGATGTGTATAAAACTTGTAATTGGACAATATGTTATGAAAAATGGATTCATCCATAATGTTATTATTTGACAACAGTCGATACTGTAATTTATGTATGTCTATAGATAGAGGTTTCACATAAAAAGCCATGATAGACATTTCGTAATCAAGTTTGTAGTCATATACAGATTTTTCATGAAATAAATGATCATCGCTATAATGATGTTTGCGCTGATAATCCGCCATTTGATAGAACTGATAAGCAAGATTGTATTTACATTGTTCTCGATAAAATTTGACAATTTCATATATGTTCTCGATACGTTCAGGGTAATAATCATATGCTTCTAACCAATAATGAATGGCATGAAAAATAAAATTGGCGTTATGTACATTGTTTACAGAATACAACAATTTGTATGCCCTTCCTATAGAATAATAACAATACCACACTTCTTCTTTCCAGCCACCAACTTGAATTCGTTTTTTATATGTATCAATTGCACCCTGATATTGTCCAGAATCTAAATAACTATTTCCAAGATAGAATAAATAACGCTCATTATTCGGGTCAGATTCTAATCCTTTTTTTAATAATCGAATATCTCGTGCGAATTTATCGTCTTTGGCTCCTCCGTCTCCAATATCATGAATAAACAAATTCTTCTTCTGAATAGTATGTTGTTTGCATATACGCGGAAGATTCATATACTC
>Ga0129342_1001549_pt1 | contig 10293 bp, 2 predicted proteins | sample CPBDNA_5_FD_94426 | JGI IMG/M metagenome (GOLD analysis project Ga0129342, IMG submission 94426) | Freshwater to marine salinity gradient microbial communities from Chesapeake Bay, USA - CPBay_Sum_15_0.2_DNA | ecosystem: Environmental > Aquatic > Marine > Coastal | place: USA: Chesapeake Bay...
AAGTGTTTCCCATCTAGATGTAGGTCAAAATTACAAAAACGATGGAAAAGATGAATCATTATACTCAGATATACAAAATATGAGTGAGTATTTTTTATCTGACGGAGAAGTGCGTGATCATTTCATTGGTGGTAAATCTTTGCTTGGTGATGACGCAACCGCAACTTTTATTGCCGATTGGACTTCAGAGGACGGTATTGCACCTTTTAAATGGACAGAATTTAATGGTAAAATGTTTTCCCATTCACGATTTTGTACATCACAAGGACTTATATATACACAATCTCGTTTTACAATATATCGTGGAAAGCATTCAGCAGAAGAATTTGCAGCTGGTCCAATAGACCTTCGTGAGATTGATTTTAAAAGTAATACAAATTTATACTTAACAAAAGCATATGCAGATCCATGTAATTGATAATGAAAGAAATAAAATTAAATTCTAATAATAAAACAGAATCAAGATTTTTTTCATTTGGTTCAATCAATGCATCTGCGTGTTCTGATTTTGCCAATTCAATTTCAACTTATGGAGATGGAAAAACACGAAAAGCAGTAAATGGATTAAGTGTTCAGTTTTTTGAAGTAGGTGGACGTCTTTGTTTTCATGATTTGGAATTAGATGGAATTCCAAGAAGTTACGGAATAAATTTTACTTTAAATGGTACAACTGTTTACGGAAAAGTAACAACGACTGGTAAAATAATAGACAATGAAATATTATATGTTTCACCAACGAATGATATTTTCCACGGAAAATTAGAATCCGAAAACGCATTTGAAAACCAACTAACATTGTTTACTGCACACACCGAAGAAACTGAGAATGAAGAAGAATTAAACGAGTTTCCTGATGTAGAAGAATCTTCTGAGACACCAACTCCAACTCCCACCAAAACTCCAATAAAAGTTGAAGACGAAGAACCTGAATATTCAGACGATGAATATCTTACTCAGATAACAATTGATAATATTGATTTCGATGAATCTGGTATTTACAATCAACGTACAAAATTGGTGGGAATTGAAAAAGAAAAAATGGAGTATGCGGTAAATCCGGAAAAGAACGATTACATTAAAAAAAATCCATACACAGGAGAATACAATTTTGTTTACTCAAATGATGTAGATATTGCAAACTTTCCCAACTTTTATATTCCAGGTGGTAGTGGTGGTTTTTCATATCAGTTTATAATTGCTTTTAAAAAACCAATTAGTATTAAAAAAGATTCTTTGTTAAATATTCATTTTGTACCAATTGGTGTTGGTTTTGGAACTGCGGGTGGTGCAAGAAACACAGAAACAAATAAACCTACTTTGTACGCAAGTGATAAACAAAATTTATCAGAGCATTCTGCGATCAGTCATTCCTGGCCGGGTTGCGTATGTTGTCCATTTTATTCGTATAGTGCTGATCATAGTGTTGGTATTGTAAAGGCATCTAATGATTTTGAAAATATAAAGTATTTAATGTTCGGCGGAATGTTGGGTGGATGTAACGGTAAACCAAATTATCGTATGGTTTTACAATCATTTTCAATTTCATCGTTAGTCACATACACTCCAACTCCCACATTTACAACCGATCCTAATTGTATTATAACTGAAAATTGTAATGATGTGGGGTTATTGATAAAAAGTAAAGATAAGCAACCATATAATTTAATAACAGATGATTCACCATTTGATATGGAAATAAATCAAATGGAAGGTCTTAGATATACAAAAACATCAGACGGATTTAAAGATAGTAATGTATCAATTAGATTTGATGGAAATTGTGAGTATCTTTATTCAGACGACACAGATAATTTTGACGGAATACATTTAAAAAATAATGATTTTACAATAGAAGCATGGATAAAACTAATTGCACCTCCCACTCCCACACCCACCAAGTCTATTTCTTATTCAAAAAGTCCTTCATTTTCAAAAACTCCTAGTAAAACTAAAACTCCAACTCCTACACCAACTCCTACACTGACACCATCAAAGTCTAAAACAAAAAGTCCCACACCTACATCATTTGCTTGTTTGGTTTTCACCGCAACTGGTAGCACACAGACATACACAGTACCGTCTGGGGTTGGTAAGATATTTGTTCAAATGTGGGGTGCGGGTGGATCATCTGGTAGATATCAAGCAAATAAAGATGCAGGAGGTGCAGGAGGTTATGCCGAGGGATATATTTCAGTCACGGCCGGAGAAAAATTATTAATTGGTGTAGGTGAAACAACGAGTGGTACTGATATATATACTTGGCATACTCCTGGATATAGTATCGGTGGAAGTGCAGGTTCAGGTGGTGTTGGAAACCACCGAGGTGCGGGTGCAGGTGGTGGTCTGAGTGGCATTTTTAGTGAAAATATTTTGTTAGATTCTGCTATAATGATTGCAGGAGGAGGTGGTGGGGCTGCTGGAAGTGGAACTGCACTCGGTGCAGGAGGAGGAGGTGGTGGTGGAGAAGTTGGTTTGCCTGGTACTAGATATGAAAACGATAACGGAGGTGGTGGTACTGGAGGAACTCAAACTTCACCTGGAATAGGTTGTGGTTCTGGATCAAATTTAAATGGTGGAACGGGTAATACAAATGGTGATTCGAGTGGAGGGGGAGGAGGTGCAGGATGGTTTGGTGGCGGCGGTGGTTGTGGTCTTGGTGGCCAGGATTCAAGTGGTGGTGGTGGTTCTGGTTATTTATCGGACAGAGTATCTGAAGGAAAAATGGTCGCAGGTGATTCGGGTAAGCAGGGTAGATTAAATACCAAAGCATATAAACCATCTGAATATGTATGTGATATAAATGAAGAGTTGTTATTGAAAGCCGGAAATCCAGATAATCACGGCCTTATAATTTTTAGTATTCCTCAAACAGGTTGTTATGAAACAAAGTTACCTACTATAAATCAAGATGGATATTCTGGAAATGGTACTATAAATCGTCCTAATAATGGAAATTTGGCTACTGATGCCGATTTTAACACGGTTACTGGTTTATATAGTTGTACTTGGAACGAATCTTGGCAGAGAGTAGAATATAAATTTTCAGATGCAACTAAAACAGGAATTTTGCGTATAAAACTTGATTTGGCGTGTACTTTGCCATATAAATCTGTATTTGGGGGTAAATTTGATTATTATGTAAGATATCGTGAAACTCAATCAAGTGATTGGATTTATTTGCTAAATAAACAACTTAGCACCATAAATGAAACTAATTCAACAAATTATTATCATTTAGATCAATCAGTTGAGTTGAGTAGTGTTGATAAAGTTCAAATCTATATAAAAGATCGTGGTCAGGGTTCACCTAGATTTAGAGTATACGGAGTAAGCTATAAGTGTAATTTGTGCATAACACCAACACCTACCCCAACACCAACACCAAGTAAATCTGCAACGAAAACTTTAACACCTACACCAGTTTTTTCTTGGTACGGAAATGGTAATGGTAGTCATGGTAATGTTGGTATTGTAAAAAGCAAGATGATAAAAGAAGGAATTACGATTTCTCATTTACTCGATGGAGACATCGTTCAATATGTTGGACATTACGAAGGAACACTTGTATTAACAAACAAACAAAGTGTTTATTATTTTGGTCGTGTATTCTATTCCACATACAATCTTCAGTCTTTTTACAACCCACCCAAGAAAATTGAATTTCCACCTGGTATAACAATCAAGAAAATATTCGGATGTGGTGGTGAATCATATACTTGGAGATTTTATTATATTGATAACAATAATAATTTATACGAAAATTTAGTAACAACTGATATTACCGAAGCAAATATTATAGATACCAATGTTGTTCAAGTATCTTTTAATAATAAAGGTGGTCCGGATGGAAATGCATTTACGACAGGTGCAACCACGGTGTATTTGAAAGAAGACGGAACTGTGTGGGGGTATGGTAAAGGATCATGGGGAGAACTTGCAAGAGGAAGTTTAAGTAATGTACCAAAAGAGAATCCAGTGCAAATTGCTGGTCCTGGAAAATCATACATAACAGAAAATGAACCAGATTTACTCGGTGATGTCAAAATTAAAAAAGTAGAAATTTGTGGTTACTTTACTCTTTTTCTAGATGAAAATAATGATTTGTATCAAACTGGATATCAACCGCAGATAGGATGGCCACCTAAAAGTAAACCTGAGAAGATACTAAGTGATGTAAAAGACATGAACGGGTCATCTGGTTCTTTGGGTGTAATTACCAATGATGGTTCGGTTTATACACGTGGAAATACTAGGTTTCCATCGGTGTCATATATAGGTCGTAGTGGATATTTGGGTGAATTGGCAATAGCATATGATGCAACGATTGATGGTAATTCAAAAGCAAAAGAAATTCATTGCGATTCATTTGGAGGAAATTTTCTAACAGAAGATAATAAGTTGTATGGATATGGATCATATGGAAATGTAGTTGGAACTAACGGAAAATATTCAGGATTTGCTCCGGAGATAATAGATGAAAATGTAAAATCATTTACGATTGGAATTTATCATATGATTTATAGAAAAGAAGAAAATTCACAAATATCTTCACCATCTAAAACACCCACTCCAACTAAGACAAAGACACCCACACTAACTCCGACATTCACTTGTCCAATTAATGACTATCCAAGGTATGAAACAAGTACAGTAAGTTCCGGTGGAAGCAATCACGCAATAGGAAATTTGGGAAATGCATTTGATGGAGATGATACAACACATACCAATGAAACAAAACTTACGACACCATATCAATCAAGATTAGATAGATTTGTTTTTGATAATTCACAAAATCAAACTCCTGGTAAATTAAGAATTTATGTACGAGCAGGTACAAATAGTAGTCATACTCGTCACGCAAGTTTATATATTCGTTACAGAAAACCTGGTGGTAATTGGATTTATTTAATAAATACAAACAAAACATATATGCCATACTGGCAGGACTTTAAATATGAAGTTGAATTGGATAGTGTAGATAGAGTAGATATTAATTGGGAAGATTTGGGTCTCGGGATGATCAGTTATATGTATCACTATATTGAGTTTGTTCAAGATTGTCCTAAACTTTTACCAACATTAACACCTACTACTACTTTTACTCCAAGTCCGACAAAAACAAATACTCCATCAGTAACACCAACTGCAACTCCAAGTGCATCAATTTCTCAACAAAAATCGTTTGATAACTTATCAACCGCAGGATGTTCAGACGATTTAATCATAATAAAAGAATATGGTGAAAATAAAGATATGCTCGGAATTTCAGGAATATATAAAAATTCCGATTTTCAAGATTTTTCATCTATGGGTGGTGCATATAATCGTTTTAGTGATTTCCACGGAAACTTTAGAAGACAAATTTGGGGATGCGGTATGCTTGCCGATGAAACTGGAAGTAAATTCTGGACACCGTCAGTATGTGCATGGGGATATTCAGATTATGCGTATGACAACTTTTCAATGAATGCAAATGAATTTCAGTTTTTTGACGAAAATGATCAAGTAACATCATGTATAGGTGAAGCAAAATCTGTCAATTTTTATCTTAAACCTGAAATAAAAGTTCCTATTTCTGTGCAAAAAATGGAAATTGTGGATTCTTTGTGTGTTAGTGTAAAAGATTTCCCAGAATTCAATGGATTGTATGTAGCAAATAATACAGGTTCACGATACAACTTAATTGGAAATGATGGTGAACCTCTTGCATCCTTTTCAACCGATGGTACAAAATGGCAATGGCAAACGAGAAGTAATATTTTTGACTACCTATGGAATCACACAGAAATTGACAACATTAATCCAAATGTAAATCAAAATACACCACAAATAACCGATGCGTCTGTATCAGTCACAGGTGCATCAAATACAGATGATGGTGTATTTAGTGCAATGTTTGTTTGGGATGCATTTTGTTCCGAAGAACTTAATAAGCAAAATACAATGCAAATGTTTAATTTACACGATGATGATAAAACACCATCTGTTTTTGAAATAAAATATCGGCCGGACGATTGCGAATGTGCATTGCAAGAAATTGATTATGAATATTATGTTGTGGTTGATACGCAGGAATAATTTATGGAAAAAGATTTTTTAAATTCTGAAAATTGGAAAAAGTGCGGTGATAATAAACCAAAAGCATTTCGTTTAAAAGTGCATAAATCTGATTGCGTTGTTCGTAGATCAATAAGAAAATTTCAGTCTGGAGAAGAACTTGGTTTTTATGGTTTAGCAGAACTTGAAAATTCATCAGATAAAAATTACAACTATGGACATAAATGGTCCATAAAAGAAAAACCTGATGCATTTACATATTTTAGACCAGATATAAATCCTATTGATTCATCAATGTATGAGAATTATTGCGAAATTGGTGATAATGTAGATGTTGGTAAAAAATTAGTTTTAAATGTTGATAATACATCAAGTGATAGATTTAAGATAATCTCAGATTTTCCTGATCCAGATGCAACCAAATTACCTAGTTCTAATTTTGATTATGCATATAAATTAAAGTATAACGAAACAACACAACGGTATAATGTAACTCATAATTATCGTATTGATTTTCACGGTACATTTACTCAGTATCGTGTAGTTGATGTTCAACTGAATTCTAAATTCATGATAGTAAAATTAGAAGAAGCAACATCACTTGCAGATTATATGGTGTATGTTCGTGGTTTAGACAAAGATAGTTTTGTTTATGCAAAGTCTTTAAAAGATGTTATAGAAGATTACGAAGAAATTGTAAACTTTATGCCAGCAGAAGATACACTAAATAACAATGAAGTATATGAACCTTTTGAATATGATTTACAAGTAAATTCATACGGAACAAAAATTTTGTTAAAAGTTTATCGTGCGAAGATTACAAACGGCCAAGCAAATTCAAGAGTCGAGTTTTCACGTCATTATTTGATGGATTGGAATAATTGTAAAAATAAATTTGAAGTTTTAGATTTTCTTGATACAAGCAAAGCAAACAGAATACAAAAAGATGTTCCAAACTACGATTCTACAAATTATTTAGAAATGGTTGATTCGTATAACGCAAATGCTAAACGCAGGCATTCAGAATCTCATATAATAAATTTTGAATATATTTTAACTCCTACTGATGATATTTTAATATATTCAAAATATTCAACGAGTTATAGTACATCAATAGAAACATTTAATTTAAGTTGCGATGGAACCTGGGGCATCGGTCACAAACTAAGTGATAACAATTTTCATAAATATTCATTTAATGAAGAAACAAATAAATTAGAAAAGATATCAGAAAGAACTGATTTATTACCATTTCCTGATATGAACGAAACGGGATATATGGCAGGAACAACAACAAGTGCTTGGAATGCATGGCCACAAACATACTGGAATTCAGATTACTCATATTTTGGTCATAGTAATCCATTTTACTATTTCGGTGAAGTAAAATCCGGAATACAATTTGCTAATATAATACACTTTGATAAAGATCACTTAATTTTAGATTTAGAAATTATAAAACCTTGGAAAAAAATCCATCACTCATATTCAAAAAAATTAGGAGAATCATGTACCACACCATCGTCTACTTCAACACACGACGGAGAACTTATAGATAGGTATATAATAAAATATAAAGTTAATGAGTTGGGAAAATACGAAATTGTATCAAAAAGTAATGTAAATGATTATCATACTCAAACCAGCAATATTCATTTAAAATTTTCAGAGATTGTACACGGTAGATACATTAATGAAAATAAATTATTAGTGAAAAATCACAGACGAAGTAATCAAGATTGGTTGGAGTATAGAAATTCGGACATTCTAAATAAGAGGTTGAACAGTCATTCAATAATTGAATCGTGGTATGATCAGCAGATATACAACATATCTTATGGTATGGATGTTGATCCACTGCCATCTGGTACAGAAAATATTTATTCTTGGCGAGTGGTGGATATGTCATCTGATACTATGGAATTTCAAGACTTAACCGGGTTGACTGAAAATGTGATTGAACTTGTCGGTGAAAATGAACATCTCATGAATTACACTTGCAATGGAAATGATATATTATTTTTGATTGCAAAATTTGAAATAAATGATGGCAATGTATTAGTTACCAATACACGTCTTGAGATTTATACTACAACTGATTATGTATCATTTACTAAAAAGCAAACTATAAATTATTCTGATTTATATCCAACTGATAGAAATAATAGTCAAGATTTGTTAGGAAATAAAATTCCACTTGATTACGGAAATATATTAAACGTAATAGATAACATGATAATTAAAAATTACATGAATGTCAATCAAGATATAATCTTAACATAATTAATCTTATATACTCAGTTTTGAGTATTTTAATATATATTGAATATTTATAGATAATGAGTGAAACTGATACAAATAATGCTCCCGATATTCAACTTAAATGTTGCGATAATTTTGATAACACAATTCAAACTCATGGTGATGGTATAGAAAGAAAAGCAGTTGCAGGTGTGAGTGTGCAGTTTTTTGAGGATGGAGGTACATTTTGCTTTGATAATCTTAGGTTAGATGGTTTAAGTAACTCTTTTGGTGTAACCATAAATTTAGGAACTCGTACAGTTTACGGAAAAATAAAAGCAACAGGACAATTTGTAAATAACGAAGTAGTTTATGTATCACCAAGTGGAACAATGTTCAGTGGAAAACTTGAGTCAAATAATGCATTTGATAATATTTTAAAAAATGAGGGAATTTGTTCTGGATATGTAGAACCAATTGATGAAGGTGAACCGGATGATATAAAACTCGGAGTATTTCCAATTGCGAGTTTTAAAAATGCATTTAGTATTATTTATGATTCAAATGTTAATGAACTTTCGTTCGTTGAAGAATTTACTCTTCAAACTATATACAAAACAAAAGCAATTATACCAAGAGAAAGATGGACCCATATTGCGATTGTAAGAAAAGAAGGAAAATTACTTTTTTATTTAAACGGAAAACAAAAAGGTGAAGAACTTCCAAATGATATTAATTACTCAAAGCCAACAGAGGTAACTATTGGTAGGCATTACGACAAAGAAAATGAAAAATATTCTTATTTTTTGGGAGAAATTGATTCACTTAAAGTAATAAATAATTTTGTAAAATATCACTGTAACTTTAGAGCATCTGAAATTGATGATTGTATTCTTGAAGAAACTCCAACACCAACACCAACACCAACTGCAACCCCAACACCAACTGCAACACCGACTAAAACAGAAACTCCTCGTCCAGAAAAAGAACTCAGAGTTTACAATAATATAAAAGACATAGCAAGTTTAGTAAAAATAAATGGAGTTGAAAAGTATGTAGATGAATTTTCAATTTTTGAACTTCTTCCTGGAACTGAAATAAGTTTTCATGATCTTCCAAACGAAGGATACAAGTTTTTAAGATTGCATGGTCAGATAAATTGGTTGGATGGTCATTCTGGTAAAATGCCCGATAGAGATGTAGATGTCTACTTTGAATATGCACCAATTGAAATAGATGAATTTAGAAGAAGTTGTGATGAAAAGTGTCCGTGTGATGATGACACGACATTACTTGTATTACCAAAGCATGATCCAAGAATAGATTTAGATTTCTTTGAACATATAACAGAATTTGATGAATTTAGACGTGAGGTTGAATTTGAAGACAATCTTCCAAAAACACCTGGAATTAAATGCGAGTATGAAGTGTATCTTTTTGAAAATGATTTGTTTATCAAGAACAAAGAAACTAAATCAAACTTTGCATGGAGAGATTTAGTTTTACTTCGTGGAAATCACTATAATTTTAAATTTGAAACGACGTCTTCAATTTTTAAAGTGTACGACGAATTTGATAACGAATTAGATGAAACTCATGGAGTATATCAAACAGAAAATTGGGTGTATCCTTTGATAATTTTGCCGAATGATAAAACTCCGACTTTTCTAAAATACAGACTTTTCTTTTCCAAAAATATGTATGAAGGAAGAATAGTGGTGCGAAATGCGAATCATGTATCGGGGGTCAATACGGTGTATTCGCATCAACATGGAGCAAAAGTAAAGTTTGAAATTTCAGACGATAAAAGTGAAGAAACAACATCTTATCGGAATGGAACTTATCATTTTGGATTAAGTGAGTATGTTGATTTGAATGAAACAAAAATATCAGCAAAAGAAGGACTTGAACTGGAACTAGAATCTTCCATTGAATGTGATTTTACTAATGTACCTGGATATCTTGATACAAATGTTCTTACTACATTATATGATT
>Ga0129342_1001555_pt1 | contig 10267 bp, 4 predicted proteins | sample CPBDNA_5_FD_94426 | JGI IMG/M metagenome (GOLD analysis project Ga0129342, IMG submission 94426) | Freshwater to marine salinity gradient microbial communities from Chesapeake Bay, USA - CPBay_Sum_15_0.2_DNA | ecosystem: Environmental > Aquatic > Marine > Coastal | place: USA: Chesapeake Bay...
ATCGACTTTTCTTAAAATTTTATCTAAATCTTTAGAGCCGAATTCGGGAAGTGTTTCTTTAGAGACTGGAAAAAGAATGTCAGTTTTAGAACAAAATCACTTTGCGTTTGATGACAAACAAGTTTTGCAAACAGTAATAATGGGAAATAAAGATCTTTTTTTAATTAAAAAAGAAATGGATGAAATTTATGCTAATCCTGATTTTTCTGATCAGGATAGTGATAGAGTAGGTGCGCTACAATTAAAATACGAAGAAATGGATGGCTGGAATGCTGAAAGCTCAGCTGCAGCTCTTTTATCCAATTTAGAAATTAAAGAAGAAAATCATTTTAAATTAATGAATGAACTTGATGGTATTCAAAAAGTAAAAGTTTTGTTAGCTCAAGCTCTTTTTGGAAATCCTGATGTTCTTATTATGGACGAACCAACAAATGATCTTGATTTTGAAACAATAAAATGGTTAGAAAATTTTATTTCTAATTATGAAAACACAGTAATTGTTGTTTCTCATGATAGACATTTTTTAGACTCAGTATGCACTCATATTTCTGATATAGATTTTGGAAAAATTAATCATTTTTCTGGAAACTATACATTTTGGTATGAATCAAGTCAACTTGCTCTTAGACAGAAGACACAACAAAATAAAAAAGCAGAAGAAAAGAAAAAAGAACTTGAAGATTTTATAGCTCGATTTAGTGCTAATGCATCAAAATCTAAACAAGCAACATCTAGAAAAAAAATGTTGGATAATTTAAAAATTGAAGATATTAAGCCCTCCTCTAGGAGATATCCTGCTATAATATTTAACTCAGAAAGAGAGGCTGGAGATCAAATTTTAAGCGTAGAAAACTTAAGTTATTCTGATTCTATCGGTAAATTATTTGATAAAATCAGTTTTAATTTAAATAAAGGTGAAAAAGTTATTTTATATTCAAAAGACACAAAAGCTACAACAGCTTTTTATGAAATTCTAAATAATAATACTGATCCTGAATCAGGAAAATTCAATTGGGGAATTACAACAAGTCAATCTTATCTTCCTTTAGATAATAACTCTTTTTTTACTCAAAAAATTTCACTTGTAGATTGGTTAAGACAATGGGCTAAAAACGATGAGGAAAGAGAAGAAGTTTTTATAAGAGGTTTTTTGGGTAAAATGATTTTTAGTGGTGAAGAAGCTTTAAAGAACTGTGATGTTCTTTCAGGAGGTGAAAAAGTAAGATGTATGTTATCCAGAATGATGATGCTAAGATCAAATGTATTAATGTTTGATGAACCTACAAGTCATTTAGACTTAGAATCAATAACAGCTCTTAATAATTCAATTAAAAATTTTAAAGGAAACGTAATCTTAAGTACTCATGATTTTGAATTCGCAAAGTCGGTTGGAAATAGAGTAATTGAATTAACTCCTAATGGTGTTATAGATAGATTAACTTCATTCGATTCTTATATATTAGATCCAAAAGTAAAGGAATTAAGAAATAAGTTATATAGCTAAGTTTTTTAAAATAATTTCAGACTTTACAACCTGATCTTTAAATATATATATTTCTACCAATTCATTAGGATTTACACCAAATCCAGATAGTATAGCCGAGTTTTTTCTGTCAATAACAATAGGATATATTCCATTAGAAATTAATTCATTTTCAATTTGCTTAGATTTAGTAAAGTTTCCTTTGTATAATAAATGTTTAGACATTTTGAGACCTTAGTATTGCATTAAATTCAGATTCAATTTTTGTTTGAATTTTATAAATGCTATTTGAAATTTCTTTTTCTGAAAGTGTTTTAGAGTTATTAGTTAATATAAATTCCAGTGTATATGATTTTTTTCCATCTGGAAGTTTTTTGTCCTCAAAAACATCTGATAAGCTCATTGAAGATAAATTTTTAATATTAGATTGATCAAGTATCAATTTTTCAATAGAATTATAATTAATTTTTTTATCTATGAGAAAATTTAGTTCTCTTTTAACAGAGGGATATTTAGACAATGTTTTATATTTTTTAAAACCTGTTTTACACAAGTTTAAAATCATATCTATATCTAAAGATGAATAAAAAACATTCTTTTTAATATTATATATAGACTTAAATTTATTATTTATTTCTCCAATAATGGCAATTTTGTTTTTTTTGTGAAATAAGCCTAAAGATTTAGAAAAACCATCGTGTTCAATTTCTTTTTGATTTACAGAAATGGAAAGTTTTTTAAATATGTTTAAAACTAAATTCTTTAGTATATAAAAATCGTCATTTTTAGAATTATTATTCCATGTTTGATTATGTAGATCATTAAAAAATGTAATACCTAGTCTTTTTAACTCTAAAGTTTTATTTTCATATTCTTCGTATATTTTACCGAATTCAAAAAATTTAGTGTTTGAATTTTTTCTATTTAAGTTAAATTGAAGTGTCTTTAAAGCAGAATCAATTAAAGTTGTTCTTAATTGTGAAACATCAGAACTAATTGAATTCAAAATATTAATTTCTTTTCTATCTCTAATATTAAGTTTGTTATTAGTTAATGAATTATTTATTATTTCATTAAAGCCAAACGGAATAAGAAGATTTGAAATTATATTTTCAACCTTATAGTTTAAGTTTAAGTTATTATTATTTATTGGTATTGATAAATTATTTGATAATGATATTTCATTATATCCATAAATTCGAAGAATTTCCTCAACAACATCACATTCTCTAGAAACATCATGACGATAAAATGGAATAGTAATTCCCACACCTGTTTCTGTAATATTATTAATTTTAAAATCAAGTGAAGTTAATATAGATTTTATTTTTTCTCTAGGTATTTCATCTCCAATCAATTTATTTATCTTTTCAAAATTTAATAAAATTGACTTTTCTTTAGGTCTTTTTGGAAATTCATCTATTATATTACTAGAAATTTGACCATGTGCGATTTCACAAATTAAAATTGCAGCTCTTTTAAGAGCATATTCAACAGTATCTATGCATATCCCCCTTTCAAATCTAAATGAAGCATCAGTGTTTAAAGAGTGGAATTTAGCAGTTTTTCTTATTGAAACAGGATCAAAATAAGCGCTTTCTAGAAAAATTGATTTAGTATCTTCTTTGATTCCATATTCAGATCCACCAAAAACACCAGCTATACACATGGGAATATCCTTGTCACATATCATTAAGTTGTCTTTGCTTAAATCTCTTGATATTCCATCAAGTGTTTCAAATTTTGTTTTTTCTTTAAGAGTTTTAACATGAATAGTTTTTGAACTAATTTTATTTAAATCGTATGCATGTAAAGGTTGTCCCATTTCATGTAAAACATAATTTGTAATGTCTACAACATTATTTAATGGGGATAATCCAATGGCTTTTAATTTATTTTGTAACCATTTTGGAGATTCATTAATTATAATATTATCTATACAAACACCCATAAATCTTGGGCACAAAGAATAATCATCAATATGTACATTTAATTTTTGAACTTTAGAATTTATATGAAATACTGATACAGATGGTGTTATTAGTTCTATTTTAATTCCTTTATGAATTAAAGCAGCTCTTAGATCTCTTGCAACACCATAATGACTCATTGCATCTGATCTGTTTGGTGTAAGCCCTATGTTAATTATTTTATCTGTATAGTTTTTATAAATATTATTAAACTTTTCACCCTTTTTGAATTTATTATCAAGGACAATTATACCATCATGTGAACTACTTAAACCAATTTCATCTTCAGCACATATCATTCCTTGACTTACTTTTCCTCTAATTTTGCTTTTATTAATTTTAAATTTTTCACCATTTATTGGGAATAAAGTAGAGCCAACAGTTGCAACAACAACTTTTTGATTAATAGCTACATTAGGTGCACCACATACTATTTGAAGAACTTCAGAACCAATATCAACTTTAGTTATCTTTAATCTATCTGCATCTGGGTGTTTAGAACATTCTATAACTTCACCAACTACTAAACCATCTAAATTTCCTTTAATTTCTTGAAAATCTTTTATCCCTTCTACTTCAAGTCCGATATCTGTTAAAATATTAGAAACTTCATCAATTTTTAAATCAAGTTTAAAAAATTCACACAACCAATTAAAGGATATATTCATTACTATTATTTTTTTTCAAAGATACAATTATGAAGAATATATTAACTAATGTATTTCCATAAGATTGTTTTGTTTTTGATTTCTTCAAAATGATCTTTTATATTTCTATTCTCTAAATTTTTAAAATCAGGATCCTTTAAAATTATTTTTTTTACATCATTTCTAGCCGACTCTAAAATATCTTTATCTTTTACTATATTTCCAATAGTTAGATTTAGTATACCACTTTGCTGAGTACCTAAAATATTTCCAGGTCCTCTTATTTCCATATCAACTTCTGCAATTTTAAAGCCATCATTAGTAGATGTCATAGTCTTAATTCTTTTTCTTGCATCATTACTAAGTTTATTGGAAGACATTAGTATACAATAGGAATTTTCTGAACCTCTTCCAACCCTTCCTCTTAATTGGTGCAATTGTGATAAACCAAATTTTTCTGCACTTTCAATTATCATTACTGATGCATTAGGAATATTAACACCAACCTCAATAACTGTTGTAGAGACCATTATTTGTGTTCTTCCATTCTTAAATCTTTCCATTTCATAAGCTTTGTCATCTGGTTTCATTTTTCCATGTAAAATACTTATTTGATAGTTTTCAATAGGAAATTCCCTTTGAATGCTTTCAAAACCATCCATCAAATCTTTATAATCTAATTTTTTTGATTCCTCTATTAGTGGATAAACTATGTAAACTTGACGTCCTTTAGAAATTTCATCTTTTATAAATTTAAATACCTTTAATCTGTTTTTATCGGTTCGATGAACTGTTTTAACAGGTTTTCTTCCTGGAGGAAGTTCATCAATGACTGAAATATCTAAATCTCCATAAAAGCTCATTGCCAAGGTTCTTGGGATTGGAGTGGCAGTCATGACTAGAATATGAGGTGGTATTATGTTTTTCTTCCAAAGTTTAGATCTTTGTGCTACTCCAAATTTATGTTGCTCGTCAATAATAACATATCCTAAATTTTTAAATATTACATTCTCTTCCAAGACAGCGTGAGTTCCAATTAAAATATTTATTTTACCATTTTTTAAATCTTTTAATAAATGAATTCTTTCCTTTTTTTTTGTAGAACCAGTTAATGAATTAACATTTAAATTTATCTCTTTTAATCCTTCGTTAAAGCTGTTAAAGTGCTGTTGAGCCAATATTTCAGTAGGAGCCATTATGCATACTTGATAATCATTATCAATTGCAATTAAAGAGGTTAATAGTGCTACAATAGTTTTTCCTGAACCTACGTCACCTTGCAAAAGTCTATTCATTTGGGCATTTGAAGAAAAATCTTTTCTAATTTCTTTTATTACCTTTTTTTGTGAATTTGTAAGTTTAAATTTTAAGTGATTGTTATAATAAGAATTAAAATAATTCCCAACATTTAAAAAATTAAATCCTTTATGTTTTATTTTGTTTTCTAAATTGGTTTTAATTAACTGTAATTGTAAATAAAAAAAATCTTCATATTTTAGTCTGAATTCAGATTTAGATAAAAGAATTTGTGATTTCGGAAAATGTATATTTTTTAATGCATTAAATTTTGTTAAAAGAGAGTATTTCTCGTTAATTTCTTTATTTAAATTTTCTTCTATTTTACCTGAAGATAAATCAATTAAATTATAGATAATTTCTCTAAAAAACTTATTGTTAATACCCTTTGATAAAATTTTATCATTAGAAGTGTAAATGGGTAGAAGCCCGGTTAGTTTTTTTAATTTAAACCCTTCAAGTAAATCTAATTCTGGATGAACAATTGAGAATGAGTTTGAAAACCAATTAGGTTTTCCATATATTACATAATCTTGATTTAATTTTATTGATTTTTCTATCCATTTAATTCCTCTAAACCAAACAATATCTATTTTGTTCTCACCATCTGTAAAAACACCTATAAGTCTATTTTTTTTTAAATTATTATGAAATTGAAATTCAATAAATTTTCCAATTAATTGGACATCAGAATTAGACTTTACTATTTCATTAATTTTATAAAATTTAGTTCTATCTACATAACGAAAAGGAAAAAAGAATAATAGATCTTTAAACGTAAAAATTTTAAACTCCTTTTTTAAAATTTCAGATCTATTTGGACCAACTCCTTTTAAATAATCAATAGAGGTTTTTAGAAATTTTTCTTTCACAACACTAATATAATTTATTAACTTTATAAGGGAAATATAGAACTATATTTTTCTAATTTTAATCATAAATTTTTTCTTTGAAAGACTATTTAAGTAATCTTAATGATTCCCAAAAATCGCCTACAATTCATAAAGATGGTCCAGTTATGGTTATTGCTGGAGCTGGTTCAGGAAAAACTAGGGTTTTAACATACAGAATTGCATATTTAATGGAAACGGGTGTTGATCCTTTTTCAATTCTCGCATTAACCTTTACCAATAAGGCGGCAAGAGAAATGAAAGAAAGAATAGCTAATATAGTAGGTTATTCTAATGCTAAATCATTATGGATGGGTACATTTCATTCGATTTTTGCAAGAATCTTAAGATCAGAATCTGAGTTTCTTGGATATTCATCTAATTTTTCAATTTATGACACCCAGGATTCTGAAAGATTAATCTCTTCAATAATTAAAGAACAAAATTTAGATAAAGATTTGTACAAGTATAAGTCTATTAGAAACCGAATATCTTCTCTGAAAAATAATCTAGTTACTGTTAAAGCCTATTTTAATAATCCAGAATTAATTCAATTTGATAAGGAATCAAAAAAACCTCTGTTTGGTAAAATTTATCAAACATATGTTGATAGATGCTTCAAGGCATCAGCGATGGATTTTGACGATCTTCTATTAAAAACTAATGAATTACTAAATAAATATCCATCAATATTGGCGAAGTATCAACATAAATTTAAATATATTCATGTTGATGAATATCAGGACACGAATCATTCCCAATATTTAATAATAAAATCTTTGGCGGATAAATTTGAAAACATATGTGTTGTTGGAGATGATGCTCAAAGTATATATGGTTTTAGAGGTGCGAATATTGAAAATATTCTTTCTTTTCAAAAAGACTATCCAACAGCTACTCTTTACAGATTAGAGCAGAACTATCGATCAACTCAAAATATTGTTAATGCTGCAAATTCTGTTATAAAACATAATCTTAATAAAATTGAAAAAGAAGTTTGGACACAAAATGAAATAGGTGAAAAGATTGAAATCAAAGAAACAATTTCTGATTCAGAAGAAGGTAGGTATGTAGCTTCATCTATTTTTGATGCTAAACAAAATTTTCAATTAAATAATAATCAATTTGCTGTTCTTTACAGAACAAATGCTCAATCAAGATCAATTGAAGATGCATTAAGAAGAAAAAATATTCCTTTTAAAATATTTGGTGGGCTTTCTTTTTACCAAAGAAAAGAAATAAAAGATATTTTAGCTTATCTAAGAATCATAGTCAATCCTGATGATGAAGAAAGTCTTAAAAGAATAATAAATTATCCAGTTAGAGGAATTGGTCAAACTACATTAGATAGAATTCAAATATTTTCTAATGAAAATAATCTTACATTATTTAAAGTAATTGAAAATATTAATCAATACGACCTGAACATTAATAACGGTACCAAACAAAAACTTCACGAATTTTTTAATATGATTAAAAATTTTCAAATTATGAATGAAAGTAATAATGTTCTTGAAACCTTAAATGAAGTAATTAAAAGAATTGGTATCGTAAATTTACTGAAAAATGATGGAACTCCAGAGTCTATTAGTAGAGTTGAAAATGTTGAAGAACTAATAAATGGAGTTAAAGACTTTATTGATGGTCAAGAAGATTTAGTAAATTCTAAAATTACTCTAGCTGATTTTTTAGAAGATGTCGCATTAATAACAGATTTGGATAAAGATATTAATGATCAACAACCAAAAGTATCCTTAATGACTATTCATTTAGCTAAGGGACTGGAATTTCCATATGTATATATTGTTGGTCTTGAGGAAGATTTATTCCCTTCAGCATTAAGTTCAACATCAAGATCTGATTTAGAGGAAGAAAGAAGGTTGTTTTATGTTGCATTAACAAGAGCAATGAAAAAAATTAACCTATCATACTCAAAAACAAGATATAAATGGGGTAAGCTTAACGATTGTGAACCTAGTAGATTTATAGATGAAATTGACGAGAAATTTATTAATTATAATAAATCTAAAAGTTTTATATTTCAATCGAACAATTTATCAACAAATAAACTTCGTTTTAAAAAACCTATTTTAAAAAAATCATTAAAAAATCTAAAAGAAAGTGAATTTAAATACAAAGATTTTGATTACATAGATATTAACGAAGGAGATATTATAATACACAACAGATTTGGAAGGGGGGAAGTAATTTATACAGAAGGTGTTGGTGGGGATAAAAAAGCTGAAGTAAGATTTGCAGGAAATGGATTAAAAAAAATTCTATTGAAATTTGCAAAGTATGAAAAAGTTACCTCCTAAATTTTCTTGCACTTTTTCTATTTTTATTTTTTGATTGTTTTGATGAATATTTTGAAACTGATTTTGTTTTTTTTGAGTTTTTATTTCTTTTATCTCTGAAAAATTGTTTGTCAATTTTTTCTTTTGACTTTTTTATACTTAAAACTATTCCGTTAAAATCAAAATCTTTGACTTTATCAATTATTATTTTAACAACATTTTTATCAATTTCAAATATTGAGTAAGACTCCCTAATATCAATACTTCCAATTTCAATATCATTTGTTCTAGTTATTTTATTTATAAGTGAAATTAGTTCAATTGGCGAAACTTTATGTTTTCTTCCAATATTAATAGAAAGATTTACAAAAACATTTGTTTTTTTGTCTCTTGATGATTTTAAATTTTCATCATTATTAATTTTAATATCGCTATTATCATTATAATAATCTAAAAAACGGTTGAATTCTGCAGATACAAAGTGTTTAATCAAGTCCTCTCTACTTAACCAATCAAGTTTTTCATATATTTCTGGAAGAAATGGTGAAATTTGTTTTTCATCAACCTTTACTTTTTCAATTTTTTCTATTAGATTTAAAACCTGCTTAGAACAAATATCTTTTCCAGTTGGAACTTCTTTTTTTATGAATTTTATTTGCGATTTATTTTCTATTGATTTAATTTTTCTACCTTCTCTAGAGTTTGTTATTACTACAGAAACTCCTTTGTTACCAGCTCTACCAGTTCTACCACTTCTATGAGTATAAACCTCAGGGTCATCAGGAAGAGAATAATTAATAACATGAGAAAGATTGTTAACATCTAAACCTCTAGCAGCTACATCAGTTGCTATCAAAATTTGAATTATCCCATCCCTAAACCTGGACATAACGTCATCTCTTTGCGATTGAGTCAAATCTCCATGAATTGCATCAGCATTATAGCCATCCTTAATGAATTTTGCAGAAATATCCTTAGTTTCTCTTCTAGTTCTACAAAAAACAATTCCATAAATGGAAGGATTATAATCTGCGATTCTTTTTAATGTTGCATATTTATCTTTTGAGTTAACGTAATAAATATTATGTTCTACATTTTTTGAACCTGAGTTTAGTTTTTCTACAGTAATTTCCTCAGCATTTTTCATAAATTTTGTGGAGATTTTTCTAACCTCTTTTGACATTGTAGCTGAAAAAAGTAAAGTTTGTCTTTCTTTTTTAGTTGTATCTAATATAAAATCTAAATCGTCTTTAAACCCCATACTTAACATTTCGTCTGCTTCATCTAAAACAACTCTATCGACATAATTAAAGTTTAAAATTTTTCTTTTAATAAGATCTTTAGTTCTTCCAGGTGTACCAACAATTATATGTACACCTTTCTTAATACTTTTAATTTGATTTTCAATACTCGCACCTCCATAAACAGGAATAATTTTTAAACCACTAATTAATTTTGAATATGAAATTAAATCATTCGTTATTTGAATACAAAGTTCTCTGGTAGGACATAAAACTATAGTTTGTATATTTTTATTTTTCAATTCAATCTGCTGAATTAAAGGAAGTCCGAATGCAGCAGTTTTTCCTGTTCCAGTTTGAGCTAAAGCTATCAAGTCAGATTTGCTGTTTAATACAATTGGGATAGATTTAATCTGGATAGGAGTTGGATTAAGAAAACCTAA
>Ga0129342_1001557_pt1 | contig 10265 bp, 16 predicted proteins | sample CPBDNA_5_FD_94426 | JGI IMG/M metagenome (GOLD analysis project Ga0129342, IMG submission 94426) | Freshwater to marine salinity gradient microbial communities from Chesapeake Bay, USA - CPBay_Sum_15_0.2_DNA | ecosystem: Environmental > Aquatic > Marine > Coastal | place: USA: Chesapeake Bay...
AATTCTGTAACTGTACCATCTTCTTCTGTTATTGTTACTGTAATTGTATCGGCTGTTGTATCTTTGACCCAATAAATGGTTGCACCTTCTATGGTAGCAGTACCTGAAGTAGAGCCATCATTAGCAAACATACTATCAACTAGATTTTTTGAGATATTGGCGTAAATTCTAGACTCAACGTTATTAAGGAATTTTGCAATAGTTTCTTGTTCTGCTTCACGCTCAAGTCTTCTTGCTTCAGCCTCTGCTTTGTCTTTTATTTCTTGTTTACGCTGAAATTGAAGTTGCTCTATGCTTAATACATGAGTACTATACCCGTTTCCACTAAAAGACGGATTTTTAAAATTTTGTGTTAATTCACTTGCACTGGCAGAAAGCCAGAAGAAGCTCATGATTAAGGTTAATATAGTTTTATACATTTCGATACGATCTCCACTACTATTTATGGTATTATTACATTTGATATACTACCATAAAAAATTTTTGGTGCTTATTTTAGTTTTTTTAGTTGTGTAAAAATTGCACAATCTTTGATAAATATCGTGACAATATATTGTAAACTTGGGCGGTAGTTTATAGCCCTTTACTGCCGTCCTTTCTTTTAAAATTTTAAAAAATCAAAAAAAAAAACGGTCCCTCAGGACCGTTTTTATTATTTCTTAGGATTACTTAAGAATTCAACTTCTTCGTCAGTGTAAGGCCACATAACCGTCTCCTTAGTTTACATATTGCATTACATTTAAAATCATTACACCAGCAATAAGCGATATCATTGTTGTAAACAATAATATTGTGTAAAATGCATCTTTAATTTTGTTCATTCTTTTTCCCTTGTGCTAAAATCAATTGTTTTGCTTCTTCGTAATAGCCCATGTTTGTTAAACGATGTGCGGCTCGAGCCGTTCCGATCGATTCACAAATTTCTATAGATCTTTTAAATCCATTTAATACCATTTTGTTTACTGTTTCGCAAAAAGAACAGTAATATGCTTTAAGTGTCTGTGTACTCATTTGTCAAATAATCCTCTTGTGTTTCCGTGTAATAGTTGTTTTTGTCTTCGCTCTAATTCTACTAGGTCAACAGAGTTTGCTAACCATCTTTCTTCAGCCGAAAGACCATCACCTTTTAAATATTTTAATATTGATGTTAAAATTTTCATTTTATCATTTACCCTTCTTTATAATCTTTGGCAATATATGATGATATGCATATTCCCATTCTTTGCCGTATTCAGTTTTTGCCCATACAAGCATCTGATCATCTGTACGATTTACTCGCACCAAGTTCATGAGTTGGGCAACAATGTTTTTAATCATTGCACGTCTCCGTTATTGTTTTCGTTATGATGCTTGAGGAAAGCAATACCCCAGGTCTCTTCCTGGCGTCACCACGGTGCCTGCCAAACGCACCACTTGTAAGGCATGGGATATGCCCTAGTCTTTCCTAGTGTCACCCATTTTTTCCGAGCTCGGTGTCGCTCTGCAAAACCTAAACGAAAGTATTATACGTTTGTTGCTTTGCACACTTATTTATACAATAGGGCAGGAAACCTGCCCTATTTATTTTGCAAGACTGTTTTGCTATTTTGTAATGAACACTAATCTGATATTGTATTAGATTCGTAGACAGAATTATATTGTTTGTGAACTAAAATAAAAGTTGCACACTTAGATAGTTGTTTAAGTTTTAATGCGCCAACATAAGTACAAGCAGAACGCACACCACCCAAGATATCTTGAATAGTATTTTCCACTGCTCCTCTGTAAGGCACAAGAACCGTTCGTCCTTCACTGCTTCTGTATTCCTTCAATCCGCCAAAATGCTTTTCATTTGCACTTTTACTACTCATACCGTAGAACTGTACAAACTTACGTTCTTCTACAATAGGGTTACCATCTGGTTGAGTGTAATCTTTTTTGTAGTATCTGTTTACTACTTCGCCCCCACCTTCATTGTGACCAGCCAACATTCCTCCCAGCATAACAAAATCGGCGCCTCCAGCGAAAGCCTTAGCCACGTCTCCCGGGCAAGTGCATCCCCCGTCTGCGATAATATGTCCACCGAGACCATGGGCGGCGTCGGCACACTCAATAACGGCAGAGAGTTGGGGGTAGCCAATACCTGTTTTAATCCTAGTAGTACAAACACTACCAGGACCAATACCAACTTTAACAATGTCTGCTCCTCTCAACAAAAGTTCTTGAGTTTGATCTCCAGTAACAACGTTACCCGCAATAATAACAATATGAGGATAGTAACTTCTTAATTCTGCAATAAAATCTGCAAATCGTTCACTATATCCGTTTGCTACATCCACACACAAATATTTTAGTTTTTCACCAACTTGTTCGTACACTGCACGAAACTTATTATGATCTGATTCAGTAATACCAATACTCATTGCTACATTATTTGTTCTAATGTGATGGTCTGAATCAAAAAATCCAACAAGTTCATTTACACTATAAGTTTTTACTAAACAAGTAAAAATACCAAGTTCGGCAAGTTTGTCGGCCATTTCAAATGTGCCTACTCCGTCCATATTACTTGCCATAATTGGAACACCTTCATAATGTGGATTACTTTCAGATCTTATTGTTTCCATACTCATATCAGTTGGCTTGTAATTTCTAAAAACAAACCTGCGTTGTACTCTTACTTCTTTTCTACTGCCAAGTGTACTACGTTTAGGTCTTAACAATACATCTGAATAGTCTAGTTTTACATCTTGTTCGATTCTCATTTAATAACCTCAATTCTTGGTGATATGTGCTTAGGTGTAAATCCTAATTTTTTTAATTTTGTAATATCTGCTAGTGTATCTTTTCTTTCATTAGGTGTAAAAACTTTAACTGGTAAATTGGGTGCTAAATCTTTTATTCTTACACTATGCCCTGTACCAATGTCGATAGTACCAGTTATTTCAGGATTAAAAATTAAAAGTTCTATTGCGTCTAAGCAATCTTCCATATGTATAAAATCTCTAGTATGATTTGTTACATACTCTAATGTTCCTTTTTTAAGTTTATCGAAAAACATTCCTTCTCTAGGGTTATCGTCATAAACTGTATGAAATCTCATACCCAAAGTCATTGGATAAAAACTTGCAATTTTCTCTACTATATGTTTAGAAGCCGCATAAGGATTTAAATGTGGTTCATATTGTGAACTAGAACTTGCATATAAAACTTTTACATTGTGATATTTTTGAAACAGCCTTCTACTTGCTTCTACATTGTTTACCCAATATCCTCCTGGATCATTTAAACTTTGTCTTACACCACTTTTACCTGCTAAGTGAATAACAAATTCAACATCACTAGGTAACTTACAAGTTAATAAATCTTCCCCATCTTGTAAATCAACACCACTTACTTCAAAATTTAATTTTTCTAATCGAAGTTTTAGTTTAGATCCTATAAAACCTTTGTGTCCTGTTAAAAGTACTTTCATTTTGAAATATTAAAATGTTTAAATGTTTGTTGTATGCATTTTGCTTGATAATAACAATCTGCTAAGGCATTATGTGCATCTGTTCTAATTGCTTTTCTAGGATCTGTAGGCATCATACTAAATGCAGTTCTACTATCTCTAATCTGCCAAAAATTCCAAGGACGTGGTATACCTAATTGTTCATACAAATTTTCTAATATTACAATATCAAAGGCAGGGCCTTGTGCCCATATTTCATCTACACCCACTAACCACTTGTTTAATTGATTTGTTGATTCAGTTAAACTTGTTCTTCCTTCATCTCCTAATGCTTCATCTCTAATGGCTTTATCTTGTTTTCCCCACCATTCAAGTGTACCATTATCGACACTACGTCCTAAACTTGTTTGTTCATCAACGTCTAGTCGTATGTATAAACCTTTATCTGGTTCTGTTTGTGTATAAGGATTAAATTTAATTGCGCCTAGTGTAAGAATTACACAGTCTGGCTTAGTACCTAGAGTTTCTAGGTCAATCATTGCGTGTGTCGACATATAGCCTCTATTTGTCTTCTTCGATTCTAACTTCTAATGGGTATCCTTCTTGTCTAGCAGATAGTGTAACTTCTATACCTTTTTGCTCTGCCATTTCATAAGGACAAACTGCCACCACCGCACTACCATTTTCATGAATATCAACTACAATTTTTGTAGCCTCTTCATCGGTATAATCAAAAATATCAGTAAGAACTTCAACAACAAATTCCATTGTTGTTATGTCATCATTTAAGATAATTACTTTCCACAAATTTGGTTCTTTTAATTCCACTTTTGATGCCGGTTTTACTATAGTTGCATTATCTGTATTAGCCATTATCGATTCTTCTTTATAAACTTTTGATGGGGAAAATCATAAAACTCTAATTCCGTTTCATCTGTACTTAAACCTTCTTTTTTACGCACAAATTCTCCCATTTGCTGAACTCCGGTATCTTTTTGTTTTTTACCCATCTGATTTAATTTTTGCCTATTCTTCTCAGTTATAGGTATATTGTACAATCTTGTACCATCTTTGTCAAGCACTAAAAGTTCAATAGAATCGCCTTTTTCTATATGAAATAAGTATCTCCACTCGCCTTCCGGATATGCCGGAAAGGATCTACCAAATATTTTTTCAATATCTACTGTTAACCATGCCAATGCACTAAAACTAAGTGGCAATAAAACTAGTGCAACTTTCCAGTTAATCCTTAACCATATTGCTCCACACAATATCAAAACCAATAAAGGCCAACCAACAATATGATAAACCCAAGTATCAAACCAATTTAAATTAAACATTAAGGTAAAAGTTCTCCTCTATATTCTGTACTGCTATTTTGTACTTGTTGGACTTTTCCCCAATTTACAACAGTTCCGTCAAATTTCCAGTTAACATCTTTTATAACTTGAAGATCAAAACCGTAAAAAGAAAGTATTGGTTGTTCTTGTCCTTTATTACTAAATGTTATTGTTTTACTACCTAATTTTCTAAAATTCTTTATAGACATGAATTCAACAGTTACATCTTGAGGTAATATATCAGCGTGATCACTATATAAATGTAATGATACTTGATATGTTCCTTCAAACAGTTTTGTTATATGTACTACTTCTTGATTCTTGTTGTATATAACGTTTCCGTCATACGAGTCGTTGCCAAAACCTAAATCATCTTTTTCTAAATGCATACCTGGGATTGTTCTATTTGTAAAACTTAAAATATTACCGTTTGGATCTCTAATCCATATATCAACATCTAGTTTACTATTATCACTCCAGTTTACTACAATCATTGCTTGATCAGGTGGGTCAATTTTTCCATCATCAGCAATAGGATTAATTAGGATAAATGCAATAAAAAATAAGAACACAAAACCTACTAGCATATTAAAAAGTAGGTCAATAAAACCAAAAGTTGTTATATACCTTTTACGTTTGTCTAGCATTGTGGCTTTCCAACAATATTAATTGTACCTTTAAGTGTAAACTGCTAACCAATCCTACTAAGGTCGTTGTAAGTGCCGTACTCATACCTGTTGCCATTTGACTTAATGACTTTGTAAGTGAATCTATATCACCAACATCAATACCCTCAAATGCAGAATATAACATCAATAAGAATCCGCTAACGGTTCCAATAAGTCCTAAAGTAACCATACTTTCTGACGTAAACCATAAAAGTTCGTTATCTACACTTTTGGGTTTAATAATTTCGTATAATAAGAAAAAAGAAGAAATTAACCACACAAATAAGATAAGAAAACTTATTTTTGTCTGATCTGCTTGCCATAGTTCGTTCCATAATCCAAACATATGAATTACAAAAAAACTAAAAAATGTAGAAGATAGAATTGCTACCCATTTGTATAATAAATTACGATTCATTAGTTGTTTCCTTCTTAATATACCAACTAATGTATTTATAGGATAACTTTGATTATAAAAACTTATACTTTAAAGTAGTGGCTGTTGCCAGCCACTACCTATGTTTAAAACGTTTTATTTAACGTCGATAGTTTTTGCTTTTTTGCTTTCTGGAATGATTCTTTCCAAAGAAATTTTAAGCAAGCCGTCTTTCAACTCAGCACTCTTAACTTCTACATCATCAGCAATAGAGAAAGACTTAGTAAATTGTCTTTTGCTAATACCTCTGTGTATTACACCATCAACATCTTTGTCTTCTGATTTTTCTTCTTGTATTGACTTAACTGTAACTGTACCATCTTCGTATGTTACATTAATGTCTTTTTTGTTAAAACCAGCCAAAGCCAATTCAATATCGTAGGTATATTCACCTGTTTTTACAATATTGTATGGTGGATAGTTAGTGTTGAACGTAGGAGCATGAAAGAAGTCATCATCGAACATTCTTTCGAATCTATCAAAGATAGGGTCGAATCCTACTGTTACGGGTCTTAGTTGATTAAAAATAGATAGAGATTTGTTTGTCATATTGCGCCTCCTTTGTTAAGCGAGTTAAACTAAAGATCCTATCTAGCGATCCTTAGTTGTTATTTTAATACAAAAGACATTATGTCCTTTTGTATACTTATTATATAGTTATTTATCTATATTTGTCAAGAGCCTATTTTAAATATATTTTCTTGATTATATTTAAACGTCTAAATGCTTATAATATGGTAGTTTAAACCCACTTAGACGTCGTATTACGGGCCGTATTAACGTTCACTATTCATTTTAGCAAGTTGTTTTTCCCAACGTTTTCTACCGGCTTTTTTAGCCTCTCTACGAATTTCGCTAGGTTTTCTATAATACTGTCTATCACGAAGTGTTTGCATCAACCCGTCGTTCGTAAGTCTCTTTTTAAGTTTACGAAGTGCTTTGTTTAATGCTTCAGGTGTATCACCGTTTACATGAACGTGAAACCCAGTATCTCTAGGTCTATCGTCAAACCTCTTTTTATTGTTAAAATGATGTGGCTTAAATCCACCTTGTTGTCTATTGTACGCCAATTGGCCCTCCTATATTATTTCTGTCTAGTTTTTTTATAAAAGAAGATAAAACATTATCATCATAATTTGTGTTGATAAGTTTTGCATCTTCGATATTGTGGCATACGTTAGGACGTGACAGAACCCATCCTAAGTATAACCTATCCAATTCTGATTGCTTGTCTACAAATACAAAATTACTTGAGTTAACTGTATTTGCAACCCAAGTAAAATCTTTGTCGTTTTTAGTAACACAATGAACACTTATACTTCTAGTGTCTCTATCTAATATGTGTAGTAGTTCATTTATTAGAGGAGTGTCTCCTACCAAACATATTTTGTAATCACTGCTATGTGCATAGTCTGGACTTGTTACTAGTGTAATTTTATCGTTTATCATTCTTTCCCATTTGATAAGAACTCAGTCATTTGACTTTTTTCTGCATCAGAAAGATCTTCTAGTTCAATTTCACCTTGTGCTACTTTTTCTACAAGATTACGAACATAGTCTTCTGTTAAATAACTGCTTGTTCCTTCTTTATCGACTTCAATCCATTTTTTACCATTCCATTTAAATAATGAATGGGGGAAAACATCTGTTTTTGTAAATAGTTGTCCTACTACTGCGTCTGTAGGAAATTTACTACCAAAACTTGCTGGCGGTACAGAGTCATCATCATCAGCCATTAACTTTAATGCTTCAGGTGTAGTTGTTGCTTCTACTAGTTTGTATTTTGCGTTCAAACGTTCGATAGCCGCATCTCTGGCTTTAATTTGAATCTCCATCTCTGCTTTGTCTTTTTCTGCCTGTGCTTGTAGTTCTTTTAGTCTTTCCTTTTCCTCGTCTGTTAGATTCTTTTGCTTTTGTAGTTCTTGTAGTTCTTGTTGTGCTTGTTTGATTTTCGTTTCGTCTTCGACTACTTTCTCTACTTCCACTACTTTTTCCACGATTTCGGGCTCGCGACTCTCTAAATCCTTTACCACCGCTTTTAAATCCGCAATAGTTTCTTCTTTATCTGAAAGTTTTTCTTTAAGACCTGATACTAACTTTTCATTTTTGTCTTTCATTTCTTCCATTAAAGATTTTAATTTTGTTTCACTTGCTTCTTTATCGCTTGTGACTTTTTCAATTTTCTTTTGTAATTTTTCAATGTCTGCATCTTTAGTTTGATTACTTTCCTGAAGAGCATCCATTTTCTTTTCAAGTTCTTCTAATAACTTGGTATAGTCATTAATTTGCATTTGCAACTCCTCTATTTTCTTTTGTTTGACTTCAGGTCGATTTTTCCATTCTTTTTCGTCCCTAACCCATTTAATTTGCATAGTAGCCGCTAGTACTAACATAATTGCTAAAGGATCAAACACAATAACAATAATAATGATTACCCAACGTACTGCTTCTTCAAGTAAGTTATAGTCTGCTTCTTCTCCGTATATAAACTCAGCAATATACTTAATTGGTCCAACTTCTGCTTCTAGTTTTCGATATTGTTTTTCAATATCAAATTTTTCATTACGATACCCATCTACTTTGACATTTTCGTCTAAGATATTTTTTTCAAGTAATTCAATTCTTCCATCGATGTCTGTAGTTTTTACATTTGCTTGATCTCTTAATCCTTGTATTCTATCTTGTATTGCTTTAATATCATTTGCATATTTTTCATCGATTGCTTTTAAATCTGCAGACAACTGATTTTGTATGTTAATGATTTCTTGTTGTACTCTAGATGCTACAGATAATTCTAATTCTGATGCTTTCTTAACTGCTTCATCATACTTTGTACCACCACCTAAACTGTTTTTAAATCTATCCGCCGCGGCTTTAATATCAGCATCTTTACGTTCTTGTGCTTGTTTTAATCTGTCATTTTGTAATTCTATTTTCTTATCAGAATCAGCACGAATATCATCTTTTTCTTGTTTAATTTTAGCATACAAAGTATCTAGTACTTCTTGTTCTTTAGATACTAAGTTATCAACTCTAGTACTGTCGCCTGAATTAAGACCGTTAATTTCGTTTTGCCATCTGTCAATCTTATCTGTACTACGTTTGATATTTGCTTCTAGTGTACCAATAACTGCTTGTTGATCTTGTCCTAGTGCAGTTTGCTCAATATGGCTTTTACTTAAAAAACCAAAAATACCCATGCTTGTAATAAACATGAGTATAACAACTGCCGTACTTAGATACCAGCGAGTAAATGCAGGTGCTTTTCGCCAATGTTGGTGTAGCCATACTGTAGCGGTTATCTTACCTACCTCTAGTACTGCTCCCATAAGAATAATAGGAAATACAGCCGCCGCAAAGATGGCTGTTAAACCTACAATACTGTAATATGCCGCTATCGAACTAATACTTAATGCGACTAGTAATGTTATTAATGCAAAGAACATATGTTATTTATTTTCCATTTTTTTACTTCATAAATGTGTGATTACCTAAAACACCTATGTATTCTTTTTCTTCTGCCCAATGTGGATATACTAAATTATGTGCATAATAATAAACTGCACCGTTAGTATTATCTTTAAATGCACCAGTTACAATCATAATTGCAATTTGTACAGACTCTCTCCAGGCTCTGGCATTACCTTCAATAGTTTGTCCTGTTTTTTCTTTGTTTGCCCAGATAACATCTTTTTCTCCATCACAATACCAACTAAACTGACATCTATGCTTAATTGGGTAAAACACTGCATCGTTAGGATCTGGTGTTTGTTTTGTTTTCCAACTTTCTCTAACAGGGCCTTCTGTAATAACTTCACAAAATGTGCTAGGCCATCTGCTGTCTAAAACTCTATTTTTAGTTACATTACCTACTGCGGCTTTACCACTGTAACTTTCTGCTCTTGATTCAAAGTAAATGTTTTCTGCTAGGCATTGTACTTGTTTATGATACTTTTTTGAAACGTTTTCTGAACTTAGTTCGTCCCAAAGAATGTGTTGTGCTTGGGTAGTAAGTGTTGCACCTGTTGTTGCATTAGCAGTTGTTACTCCCCATAATAAACATAACGTAAATATTACCATTAAACGCATAAAGATCTCCTTCTTCATAGTTATTTAATAATAATAACATCTTAAAGAGATCTGTCAACCTTTAAATTATCCAAGAAAATAGCGAGTAATTTGCTCCAAATGTCGTCATTATACACCTTTTCTAGTGTATTATTGCGTATTAAGGTTGTATCACAACGAAAATCGCTTATTTTTGCCCCTTTTTGTTTTAAAAACGTACTGTAAAAGTTGTGTCCTATCAGGTATTCTTTGGCTTTTACTTCGTCCTGTTTCAAAAACACATCATATAGTTTTATATGTTCTTCAAATAGTATTGGATC
>Ga0129342_1001559_pt1:5000-10260 | contig 10260 bp, 4 predicted proteins | sample CPBDNA_5_FD_94426 | JGI IMG/M metagenome (GOLD analysis project Ga0129342, IMG submission 94426) | Freshwater to marine salinity gradient microbial communities from Chesapeake Bay, USA - CPBay_Sum_15_0.2_DNA | ecosystem: Environmental > Aquatic > Marine > Coastal | place: USA...
TTTCTAAAACAAGAGATCTTTTTGTTTGGCAAGATTTTGAAAATAATTATTTATCAGAAATTTTTTTAAGACCTACTAAATTAGAAAGTACGTTGATAAAAGGTGTTATTGAATCTAACCTCTACATGTCAGCAATTAATGCAGGCATGCCTGAAAATACTTTATTAGAAATGATTAACCTGCTTGGTTTTTCCGTTGATTTTCAAAGAGAAATTCGTGAAGGGGACACTTTTGAGATAATGTTTACTAAAGAGATAGATGTTCTCAAAAATAGTTTAATGCAAACTAAGCCAATTAATTATGTAAGTATTAATCTTTCAGGCAATGAATTAATTTTTTATAAGTTTTATGATGAGTATGGTGTTCCTCAGTACTACGATCAAGAGGGCAAATCTTCCAAAAGAACTATAATGAAAACACCAATCAACGGAGCTAAATTAACAAGTAGATATGGGAATAGAAAACATCCAGTACTTGGTTATACAAAATTACATAGAGGACTTGATTTTGCAGCACCTACTGGCACTCCTGTTTTTGCAGCTGGTGATGGAGTTGTTGAAAAAGCAGGTTGGAACGGCTCATACGGACGATATATAAGAATTAGACATTCAGGAACATTTAAAACTGCTTATGCCCACTTATCTGGGATACATAAAAAAATTAGGATCGGATCTAGAGTTTCACAAGGTAAAGTCATAGGTTACGTTGGTAGTAGCGGAAGATCAACAGGACCACACCTTCATTATGAAGTTCTTAGAAATGACAAACAAGTAAATCCAATGAATATTAAACTACCATCTGGCAAAAATGTCCCAAAGGAAAAGCTCATCTTTTTTCAAAAAACAGTCGAAGAAATTATGAATCAAAAATTGGCTCTTGAAAAACTTAATGATAACAAAAAATTTGCCACAAACAGATTAAAGGCTGATGACTCTAATTAAGTTATTTTTTTACACATACTTTTGTTTGTCCATCTTCTATTTCAACTAAAAAAGTATCTCCTTCTTTTGCATCATTTTTAATAATTAGTTCGCTTATTTTATCTTCAATAGCGCTTCTGATTTTTCTTTTGATCGGCCTTGCTCCATATTCTGGACTATAGCCCATTAAAGCAATATTAGTAATAACTTCATCATTCCACTCAATCTTCATATTTTTTTGTGATAACTTATGCATAAGGTCAAAAAGTTGTATTTCAACAATTTTGGTGATATGGGATTTCCCCAATTTTGAAAAGAATAAGATTTCATCCAACCTATTGATAAACTCAGGATTTAATTTAGATTTAACTGACATGATAATATTTTGCTTAGCAAGTTTAGTTTTTGCATCATCATTTGTAAAATTTATATCTGTATTGAAATGTTCAGCACCAATATTACTAGTCATAATTATAATAGTATTTGTAAAATCAACAATTTTTCCATGGCTATCAGTTAATCTTCCATCATCCATAACTTGAAGTAGAATATTTAAAACTTCTAAATTAGCTTTTTCTATTTCATCAAAAAGTATTACCCTGTATGGTCTTCTCCTCACTGCTTCAGTCAGAATACCACCTTCATCATACCCCACATAACCTGGAGGTGCGCCAATCAATCTGGAAACTGAATGTTTTTCCATATACTCAGACATATCTATCCTTATGAGAGCGTTTCTGTCATTAAAAAGAAATTGAGCTAATGTTTTAGCAGTTTCGGTTTTGCCAACTCCTGTTGAACCCAAAAATAAGAAAGAGCCTATTGGACTTGAAGAATCATTCAAACCTGCTCTCGAGCGAATAATTGTTTTTGAAATCTGACTTATTACGCTTTCTTGGCCAACTATTGCCTTTTTGAGTTCATCTTCTATTTTTATTAACTTTGATCGTTCTGCCTCTAGCATTTTTTCTACAGGAATACCTGTCCACTTAGAAACAACTAAAGCAACATCTTCTTCGTTAACTATAGTATTAATCGAATTATTTTTGTTTGAGAATTGCTTAATCTCCATCTCTAAATTAGGTATAATTTGATATGAAATTTCTCCTGCTCTATCCCAGTTTCCATTTCTTTTTGCAATATCTAATTCGTTCCTAGCATTTTCAAGCTCAATTTTTTTTAGCCGCTCCTCTTCTATGAGTTTCTTGCTAGAGTTCCAATTCTTGGTTTTATTCTTTGATAAAAATTGAAGTTGATTTAACTCTTCTTCAACCTTAAGGAGCTTATCTTTTGATGATTTGTCACTTTCTTGCATTAAAACTTTTTTTTCAATTTGTAATTGAATTATTCTCCTATCAATTTCGTCTAGCTCATCTGGTTTAGAATCGATTTCTATTCTTTTGCGACTAGCTGCCTCATCTATTAAATCAATTGCTTTATCAGGTAAATATCTGTCAGTTATATACCTGGAAGACAAATTTACAGAAGCCAACAAAGCTTTATCACTAATAGTAATACCATGGAAAAGCTCATATTTTTCTTTAATGCCACGCATCATAGATATAGAATTGTCGATATCAGGTTCATTAATATAAACTTGCTGGAATCTTCTTTCTAAAGCTTTATCTTTTTCAACATATTTTCTATACTCGTCTAATGTAGTGGCACCGATACAATGCAATTCCCCACGAGCCAAAGCGGGTTTAAATATATTAGAAGCATCAAGAGAACCGTCCCCGCCACCTGCTCCAACTAAAGAATGTATCTCATCTATAAACAGAATTATATTATCTTGTTGTTTTTCAATTTCATTTAAGAGAGATTTTAACCTTTCTTCAAAATCACCCCTAAATTTTGCTCCAGCTAATATACTAGCTAAATCCAGAGAGAATATTTGTTTTGCTTTTAATTTTTCAGGAACATCTTTGTTAGCTATTCTTAAAGCTAGCCCTTCAGCAATTGCTGTTTTACCAACTCCTGGTTCACCTATTAATATTGGATTATTCTTTGTTCTTCTGGACAAGACCTGTATAACTCTTCTGATTTCCTCATCTCTTCCAATGACAGGATCTAAAAAACCTTTTGTTGCTTTCTCAGTTAAGTTAGAAGCATATCTATTGAGAGTATCAAAACCAGACTCTGCAGTTTCATTCATAGCCTTTTTATCTTTCCTAAACTTTTTTATTTCATCATATAAATTTTTAAAGTTAACGTTATTTTTGTTTAAAATCTCTTTTGTTTGATCATTTATTTTTGTAAATGATAATAGTAAGATTTCTTGCGTTACAAACTTGTCACCAAAATCTACTATTAATATTTCAGCCATTCGGACTAAGTTAACTACACTATTATCAACTCTCTCAACATTTTGAATCTTTCTATTATTTTCTATAAGTAAATGTATAATATTTTTTAGATGATTTATGTTTACTTTTAAATTTTTCAAGAGATCAGTAATATATTTCTCCTGATCCCTTAGGATTATATAAAGTATATGATTGGAAGTTAATGTAGTATTTTTTTGCTGAGCAAGATCAAAAGCTGAATTTAAAATGTTTTTTGATCTATCAGAAAATATTTTGATTAAATTATCTATTGTTAAATACCATAATATTAAATTTTAATATATATGGAAACTCTGCTAGAGTTTTTCAATAAACATTTGTTAACTATAAGTTTTTAAACTATGACATTACCAGTATTAGTATTCTCTTCGATTGTTACATCAACCTTATCTGATCCCTCTTTATCCTCTAATGAAGACAACTCAGCTTCTCTTATTTGAAAACCTCTTTTTCTTCTAGATGGTTTTTTTTCATTGTTATCAGATTCAATCTCGCCAAGACTATTTTCAATAGGTTTTAACTCAGATTTTTGCTTTATTTCTTTCTGCTCAGCATTCATTTCTATTTCTTTTTGAAGTCTATAATAATGGTCTGCAAACTGCAGAAAAGATTCTGCTAAAACATAATCATCAGATGATGAGGCATCAGACGCTAAACTAACATACTTTTCATTCAATTGAGCAGCAGAACCTCTTTGACGACCATCTGGCCCCGAGCTATCAATAACTGTATTTTTATTCAAGTTACTACTAGAATTGCCATTTCCAAAATTTCTACGACTAGATCCACGGTTTGGGCGACGACGCCCATTATTTTGCTGTCTCATAATGTACCTAAAATAGCTTTTTAATTTAATTCAATACTTAATTTAAAATATTAAAATAAGTCCTTTTCAAAATAATGGACTTTGTTATAAATTTAAGATTATCTATATAAGCAATGGCTTATTTGCAACCTTTATAATAAGTTTTTATTCTTTAGCCAAGTAAAAAGATTATTTAGCTAAAAAAATTATAACTCTTACTATTCCTGATAAATCCTTTTCATATCCTATTTCTAGGAAATTATTTTCAATACCAATTTTACTTACAGAACTTTGTTGTCCTTCTCCTATCTCTACAAACACTTTTCCTTTATCTTTTAAAAGGTTCTTTAATCTCAAAAAAATACTTTTGTATGCTGTTAAACCATCTTGGCCACCATCCAAAGCTATCATTGGATCAAAGCTCTTCACTTCTGTTTTTAAGAGTTTAATATCATTGGTAGGTATATAAGGTGGATTACTTACCACAATATCAAATTTAGAATTTTCTGTGAATTCTAGTAAATTTCTATCCCAATCTTTTTCATTCCAATCACAATTATAGTATTTTGACCTGTCTACTAAACTAAATTGCTTCGCATTAACCCTTGCAATTTGAAGAGATTTTTCTGAAATATCTACAAAAGTTACATATGAATTTTTGTACTCTTCTAAAAGAGATAACCCTAAACATCCAGAACCTGATCCTAGATCTAATATGTTTAATTTTTCATGCAAATTAGGATAATATTTTAATACTGTCGTAATTAAAATTTCAGAATCCGCTCTTGGATCCAAAGCTTCTTCATTTAGTTTAAAATCTCTCTTCCAAAAGCTTCTTTTATTTATTATTCGAGATACAGGTTTACCTTCAGCCCTCTCTGATATTAAGACCCTGAATTTATTGATTTCGTTATCTGTAATAAAAATATCTTGATGCATATACACAGGGTCTGCTTTTTTTATTACTTTAGAAAGTAATAACCTGCAGTCTAAACTAGCTGTTTCACAACCATTTTTTTTTAGTTTTTCTATCTCTGGTTTAATAAGAGTATAAACATCAATTTTACTTTTATTCATTAGACGACAATTTTAGCATCCTATCTTCAACTATTAAAGCATCTATAAGTTCATCAAGAGCTTCTCCGTTTAAAACCTTGTCTAACTTATGTAATGTTATATTGATCCTGTGG
>Ga0129342_1001561_pt1 | contig 10257 bp, 11 predicted proteins | sample CPBDNA_5_FD_94426 | JGI IMG/M metagenome (GOLD analysis project Ga0129342, IMG submission 94426) | Freshwater to marine salinity gradient microbial communities from Chesapeake Bay, USA - CPBay_Sum_15_0.2_DNA | ecosystem: Environmental > Aquatic > Marine > Coastal | place: USA: Chesapeake Bay...
ACGTCGGCAAGGAGTCGCAGGTCTCGCGCAAGATCGGGGATGAGCGGCCCGGGCGCGACCGCGGTGAGATCCGCCTGCAGCAGCACGTGATCCAGTGGCGACGGCATGGCCGCTGATGCCGCGCCCACTGCGTCCGTTTCACCAGTGGCCGCGAGGGCGCCCATGTGCGACAGAGCACCCCCTCCGGTGAATCCCAGAATCTCCAATTCGTCGATCACCGCGCGCGCCTGGGCGTCACGGTCGGGTGCGATGTGGCGTGGCGCGCGAGCATGCAGCGCATCGAGGATTGTGTCCGGATTGGTGGGCGCCTCCCCTGCAGGAAGCTCGGCGAGAATAGACACGATCTGATCGCGGAGTAGCGGTTGACCGCGCTGCTCGACGTCGACGGACAGCGCGTTCGCTGATGCGCCGACGAGCGAGGGTGCGCGCGTCGAGGTCCACCACGCCCGGGCGAGGGTCACCCACTGATCCGCGAGCGGCAGGTCATGCCAGGCGTCGTAGTCGGGGGTCGGACGCCAGAGGTCGTCCTCGTCACGATCGACGAGGCCGGCGGCGAAGGCCGTCTCGATCCACAGGGCGGCCACGCGCTCCTCCGCGTCGACCTGTCGCGCGACGGCGGTGAGGTCGCGCATCGCGATGCCGCCCTTGCGCAGGACGCCGGGGGCCTGGTCACCCGCCCACGCCTCGGCGATCGTTGTGACACCCATGACCGTGGCGAGGGCGTGCTGGCCCGCGGTGCGATTCACCAGATCGGAGCCGCGCGCGATGGTGGGAATCGGCGGAGGGGGCCACGGGATCGGCTCTCGACCATCTGCGAGCAACGACTCCCTCGCGGTGCGCACGAGCCGCAGGCCAGCGTCCGTGCCCCACACGAGTGCAAGCGCGCGCAGTCGGGCGAGCGCAGCTCGGACGTCGTCGGCGTGCTCGGCGTCGAATACCGCGACGACGTCATCTCCCGAGCATGGCTCCGATGCGTCAGCCACGGCATGGGCAACGGCAAGGGTGAGCGGGTCGAGTCGATCCAGTGCTCGCGATGTGGATGTGGAGGCACCCGCACGCGCTGCGAGTGCCGTCATGTCTGCGGGGACGGGATGCAGCAGATCTGGGCGGCCGGCCAGCAACTGGACCAGATCATCATCGGACCTGCTCCGGAGGTCATCGGCCAGACTGCGCACCGGATGACGTTACCCCTAGGCTCGCGCCATGCGCTCTGTGGGATTCGACCTCGACATGACGCTCGTGGATTCCGCGGATGGCATCGTGCTCTCGGTGCAGCATGTGATCGCCCAATACGGCATCGACGCCGACGGGGAGGAGATCCGCTCCACCATCGGCCTGCCACTCGACCAGGTCTTCCCGCGCTGGCTGCCCGACGAGCCGTACGACGTGCTGCTCGCGGCCTACCGGGCGCACTACCGCGAACACGGCATCCCTCTCACGCGCCCGATGCCGGGCGCGCGCGATGCCATCGCCGCGGTGCGTGATCGCGGGGACCGTGTGCTCGTGGTCACGGCGAAGTATGGAGCGGTCGCGCATCTCGCGCTGGAAGCGGCCGACCTTGACGCGGACGAGATCGTGGGAGACCTCTTCGCCGAGGGGAAGGCAAGCGCCCTGCGCGAGCACGACGCGTGGTCATACGTCGGAGACCATCCGGGGGACATCCGCGCCGCGCGCTCCGCCGGGGTCTACTCCGTCGTGGTGCCCACCGGTCCGACGAGTGCGGATGACCTGCTGGCCGAACGCCCCGACATCCTGTTGCCCGACCTCGGCCACCTCCCCTCGTGGCTCGCCGACCGCTAGCGTCGCCTGGACCGCGCTGACACGGCCAAGCCGACAATCACGAGGGCGAGCCCCACTCCGGTGATCATGGACAGGAACCACCAGGCTGAGGGCAGGTCCACACTCGGTGCGACGAGCGGAATCATCGCGATGAGCGTGCACACGAGACCGATGACCGTGACGACGGCCCCCAGCCGCAGGATGCGGTCGCCAGGAGCGCGTGCGGGGGCCATGTCGCCACCCTAGGGGCGCGCGACGCGCCGTACCCGTCTAGCCTTGGATCCGGTGCCCGATCGGGTGCCTGCTTCGAGGAGGGACTGCCATGCCGACCGGCAAGGTCAGGTGGTACGACGTCGACAAGGGCTTCGGCTTCCTCGCCACAGACGATGGCGAGGATGTCTTCGTCCATGCGTCGGCGCTGCCCGACGGGATGACGTCGCTGAAGCAGGGAGCCAAGGTCGAGTTCGGCATCGTCGATGGCAAGCGTGGCAAGCAGGCCCTGAGCGTCACCGTGCTTGAGCAGCCCGTTTCCGTCGTCAAGGCTGGTCGCAAGCCGGCCGAGGATGTCGCTGTGATTCTTGAGGACCTCATCAAGCTCATGGACAGTGCCTCCAACCAACTGCGCCGCGGGCGTTACCCGAGCGATGACCACTGCCGCAAACTTGCGGCGGTCATGCGCGCCGTTGCCGATGATTTCGACGTCTGAGGTCGCGTCGTGAAACTACGTCGTCCTATCCTCGCCGCATCCGTGTCCGTGCTCTCGGTTCTCGCCCTCGCCGCGTGTGAGAAGCCCGCGCCCGGAGTTTCGGTCGTCTCGGGCATGACCTCTGCCTACCGCGCGGCGCTGTGCTGGTCTTTCGACGGTGAGCCTCTGAGCGCTGAGACGTGCGCCCAGGACGTCGTCACGGAGGCACTTGACGGCGCGGATGTCGCCCGCGTCCCCGTCATCCCCGGCCAGGTGATCGGGATCAGCGTCGATCCGGTCGTCGCTGACGCGGGGTGGTTCCCGGTCATCGGATCGCAGCGACTCACTCAGCAGCCGATCACGTCGACCTACTACCGCTTCACCTATCCCGACCTGCAGGAGGTGCCGGCTGACGGCGTCTCGCTCCAGGTCGTGGCCGGCGCCGACGGCACCCTCGGCCTCTGGATTTTCCAGCTCATCCCCTCACCGGGCGTGGAGTGATGCGCCGATGACCGACACCGTCCTTGCCAAGTCGATCGACGTGGCCCGCGCTGCTGCCGAGGAGGAGGCACCGTGGGGCACCGTCGGCGAGCACGCCGGCGTCGACTACGACGATGAGCGCGTCGCTTCCCACTACTTCACCTGTCTCGATCCGGCGTACGTGGGCTGGCGCTGGGCGGTCACCGTCGCACGCGCACCCCGCGCCAAGTCGGCCACGGTCGACGAGGTCGTGCTCCTTCCCGGTCCGGACGCTCTCGTCGCGCCTCCGTGGGTGCCATGGGCGGAGCGCGTCCGACCGGGCGACCTCGCGGTCGGCACCATCTGGCCCACATCGGCCGACGATCAGCGTCTGACGGCGGGACTCACCGGGATCGATGACCTCGATGGCGCGGCGGATCGCAGTCCGGTGCATCCCAGTCAGTGGGAGATCGGGCTGGGCCGAATCCGGGTGCTCTCCGCCTCCGGACGAGATGAGGCGGCTCAGCGCTGGTGGTCCGGCGACCGAGGGCCGGACGCACCCATGGCTCGCTCGGTGACACTGACATGCGCGACGTGTGGGTTCCTCATGCCGATCGGCGGTCCGCTCGGGCAGGCCTTCGGTGTGTGCGCCCAGGAGATGTCACCGGCTGACGGGTCGGTCGTCTCCCTCGCCTACGGTTGCGGCGCCCATTCGGAGGTCGTCCCCATCGAGCGCGAGGCGGTCGGGGCTCCTACACAGGACTTCGTCGGCTTCGATGCCCTCGATCTCGATCAGGTCGACGATGTGACCGAGGACGCAGAGGTTGCCGTGGACATCGTGGGTATTGCGGATGTCGACGCGATCTCTGCTGCCGGCGAGGTCGAGGACGTTGCGGCGGCCGAGGTCGATGCCGAGCCGGTCGACTCGTCCGATCACGCCTGACGACGGCGGCGGCGATGCCGCCGGCCGAGCACAAGGGCCAGCCCTGGGATACCCAGGAGTGCCCCAATCGCGCAGACCTGTGTCCAACGCTCCGTGTCGATTCCCCACGATGATCCCCACAGCATCACGGAAAGTAGGGCGATGACCCACAGGACCGTCCCGATCGCAATGGCGGAGACGCCATCGTCGTCCCGGCTGCGCAGGGCAGGATCAGCCTCGATCTGCTCCACGGTGAGGCGGGACTCCACGGGATGAGGCTAGCGGGTCATCGCATGTAGGAGGCCCTGCCTAGAGTGGAGGAATGGATCACCGGGTGCGCCGTCTGGTCACGGTCGGGGTGCTGGTGCTCCTGGTTGCCGCTGTTGTCGTGGCCGCGCTCACTCGCTGACCGCTGGACGGCACGTGGCCACGTCTTCGGCCGCGGAATCGCGGGCTCGCGCCACCTAGGCGGGAAGGTCCTCGGGCACCCGCTTCCACAGGAGCAGAGCGAAACTGGCCCCGAAGAACACGAGCATCAGCGCGAACGCGTTGTGGACCCCCCAGGCGTCGGCCAACGCGGCGAGGGCGAACGGTGCGATGCCGCTCATGATGCCAATGCCGGCGCTCGTCCAGCCTGCAGCGCGATCGGGCTGACCCGCCGAGGCGCGCATCGCCCGGCCGATTCCCAGCGGGAAGTGCATGCCTATCCCGACGCCGATGAGGGTGAGGCCGATGATGAGGGGGACGACACCCGTGACGAGCCAGGTGAACGTGAACGCCGCCGCGGCGAAGATGATCGACCCGCCGAAGACGAGTTCCGATGACACTCGCTCCACGATGCGCGAGCCGACCAGCCGCCCGATGATCATGCCGATAACGACCGCGGCGATCGTCGCAGATGCTGCGCCGGCCTCCAGGCCACCGCGCGCTCGGAGCAGATCCGGCCCCCACTGCAGGAGTGTTATCTCGACGCTCGTGAGCAGGATGAGGGTGATGACGGCCCACCACACCAGACGTGGGAGTCGAGGCGCATCAGTCCGCGACTCCATCTCGGTGCCGACGTTGAAGGGCTGCAGCGATCGTCCACGCAGCAACTCGAGCGCAATGACCACGATGACGAGCAGGATCAACCCGAGCCGCCAGCCGAGGATCGTCGTCGCTCCTACGCCGACGGCCAGGATGCCCAGGAGTGAGGCACTCGAGGCGACGAGGTTGGCCTCGGCAAGTGAGGCATCCGCCGCGGCACCCTGCCGGGCTTCGAGATACGCGCTCACCCCCACCGCGCAGAAACTCGCGCCGAGGGAGCCGATGAAGGGGCCGAGCACCACGATCCACAGGGGGCCATCGGAGATGTAGATGAGCGATCCCACCGCCACGAAGACTGCGCCGGCGCGGAGCATGAGTCCGCGTCCCCACCGACGGACCACGGGGGCCGCGACGAAACTGCCCAGGGTCCCGCCGACCGCGAGGGCGATGCTCAGCGTGGACGCGGCGGTGCGCGTGAGGCCCTCGTCGTCGCGCAGCAGTGTGACCGAGGCACCGAAGGCGTAGATGAACCAGCCGAGGAGCCCAAGTTGGGCGTAGGCGAGCAAGGTTGTGCGATCACGCACCGGCCTGACCGGGCGATGCAGCACCCCGTCGTCGGTCACCTCAACTGCGCGATGACGTAGTCGATCGAACGCGTCAACTGGCGGACGTCGTCGGGATCGACCGCGGGGAAGACCGCGACGCGGATCTGGTTGCGGCCAAGCTTGCGGTAGGGCTCGGTGTCGACGATCCCATTGGCTCGCAGCGCCTTCGTGATCCGGGTCGCATCGATGCTGTCGTCGAAGTCGATGGTGGCGACGACGGCCGATCGCTTCGCCGGATCAGCGACGAAGGGCTGCGCGATATCGCTGGCCTCGGCCCAGTCGTAGAGAATGCCGGACGACTCGGCTGTGCGAGCGGTGCACCAGTCGAGCCCACCGTTGGCGAGGAACCAGTCGACCTGCTCCGCCATGAGGTAGATGGTTGCGAGTGCCGGGGTGTTGTACGTCTGATCCTGTCGAGAGTTGTCGATGGCGATCGACAGGTCGAGGAAGGCCGGGGTCCACCTCCCGGTTGCCGCGATCTGCTCCACGCGCTCGAGAGCAGCGGGAGACATGAGCGCCAGCCAGAGGCCTCCGTCGGAGCCGAAGCTCTTCTGCGGAGCGAAGTAGTAGACGTCCGTCTGTGCGGCGTCGAGAGGGAGTCCGCCTGCACCGGACGTCGCGTCGGTGAGGATGAGCGCACCAGGATCAGAGCCTTGGACGCGGGTCGGTGCGATCGCCACTCCCGTGGATGTCTCGTTGTGCGGTGAGCAGTACGCGTCGATGCCTGCCTCAGCGGCGAATGTCGGGGCATCCCCTGGCTGGGACGTGATGATGGTGGGCTCGCCGAGATGGGGGGCTTGCTTGGCGGCGGTGGCGAACTTCGCCCCGAACTCCCCGAACGACAGGAACTGTGCGCGGTCGCGGATCAGGCCGAAGGTCGCGATGTCCCAGAACGCGGTCGATCCGCCGTTGCCGAGGATGACCTCGTAGCCGTCGGGCAGGGAGAAGAGCTGCGCGAGACCCGAGCGGAGGCGACCCACCTGGGACTTCACGGTCTTCTGGCGGTGAGACGTGCCCAGGTAGGTGCCGGACACGTCCAGCAGCCCGCTCACCTGCTCGCGGCGCACCTTGGACGGACCCGCGCCGAAGCGTCCATCGCGCGGCAGGAGATCGGTGGGGATGATGATGTCGTCGCTCACGACGGCAAGGCTACGCAGTACGCCGGTCAGCGCCGGACTGAGGTCTGCCTGGACTCGCGCAGGGACGGCGTGTAGCCGGAAGGGGCGACCATCTCCGCGTCCCATCCGGGCACGGCCTCGGGGATGCGCGGGCCCGGCCCGACGTAGCGAGCGGATGGACGCACCAGGCGACCGGTGCGCTTCTGCTCGAGGACGTGCGCACTCCAGCCGGCCAGCCGGGCACACGTGAACATGGAGGTGAACATCTCCGCGGGCACTTCGGCGAAGTCGAGCATGATCGCGGCCCAGAACTCCACGTTGGTCTCGAGGATGCGGTCGGGCCGCCGCGAGCGCAGCTCGGCCAGGGCCGCCGTCTCAAGGGCCAGGGCGGCCTCGAAGCGTGGGGCGCCGAGCTCCTCCGCAGTGCGGCGCAGCACTCTGGCGCGCGGGTCCTCGGCTCGATAGACGCGGTGGCCGAAGCCCATGAGCCGCTCTCCTCGATCGAGCACCCTGCGGACGTAGCCCTCCGCGTCACCGGTGCGCTCGATTTCCTTGAGCATCCCCAGGACGCGTGAGGGGGCTCCTCCGTGGAGGGGGCCGCTCATCGCGCCGATCGCTCCGGAGATGGCCGCGGCAACGTCGGCACCGGTCGAGGCGATGACGCGCGCGGTGAACGTCGAGGCATTCATGCCGTGCTCGGCCGCGGAAACGAAGTAAGCGTCCACCGCCTGCACATGGCGGGGGTCCGGCTCTCCGCGCCAGCGGGTCATGAAGCGCTCGACAATCGTGGACGCGTCGTCGATGCGCGATTGGGGCACCATGGGCACACCCAGCCCGCGTGCGGCCTGCGCCACGAATGACATGGCCATGACCGATACGTGCGCGAGATTCTCCCGAGCGGTGTCATCGTCGATATCCAGCAAGGGCTGCAGTCCCCAGCCGGGCGCCAGCATGGCGATCGCCGACTGCACGTCGACCCGCACGTCGCCGGAGTGGACGGGGATGGGGTAGGGCTCGGCCGGGGGGAGTCCGGGGTTGAACTCGTTGTCGACGAGCAGACCCCACACGTTGCCGTAGGACACGCGCCCGACGAGGTCCTCGATATCCACTCCGCGGTAGCGCAGGGAGCCACCGGCCCTGTCCGGCTCAGCGATCTTGGTCTCGAAGGCGACGACGCCTTCCAGACCGGGAACGAAATCGCTCATAGACCCATTCAACCCCACTCGTGATGTGGGCGACCGGCGGGCGTGATGGGATCGGGTCGTGACCGACGAGCAGGACCTCCGGGCCATGAGGCTGGCCTATGACCGTGGGGTGCTTATGGAGGCGGACCTTGCCCCGGACCCGCTCGCGCAGTTCCGAGGATGGCTCGTGGACGCCGTGACCGAGGGCATCGTCGAGCCCAATGCGATGGTGGTCTCGACCGTGTCCGCGGATGGCGTGCCCAGTGCGCGCACCGTTCTACTCAAGGACGTCGATGCGCGGGGCTTCGCCTTCTACACCAACCTCACGTCGCGCAAGGGCCGTGAGTTGGCCGCCTCCCACCGCGCCGCGTGCGTCTTCCCGTGGCTGCCTATGCACCGGCAGGTGGTCGTGGCGGGGACGGCGGTCGAGGTGCCGCGGGAGGAGGCCGCCGACTACTTCGCTTCGCGACCGCATGGTTCCCGGATCGGCGCCTGGACCAGCAGGCAGTCCGAGGTCATCGCCGATCGTTCGGTCCTGGACGAGAGGTACGCCGAACTGCTCGAGAGGTACCCCGACGACGTGCCGCTCCCGGACTTCTGGGGCGGCTGGATCATCGTGCCGGAGTCTGTCGAATTCTGGCAGGGCCGCGACTCACGCCTGCACGATCGGCTGAGGTATCGGCGCACCGCCGACCGGGGACTGGACGATCCGTCCGCCTGGACCATCGAGCGACTGTCGCCCTAGCCGGCTTCCGTCATGGCGCGCATCTTCGCCGACCTCACGCCACTGCGGGAGAGTCCGCCCTTCAGACGTCTGTGGATCGGCCACAGCGTTGGCACCGCTGGCCAGCAGATGACATCGGTGGCCGTGGCGCTCGAGGTCTACGACCTCACCGGATCCTCCCTGTCGGTCGGCCTCACCGGCTTCTTTCAGCTCGTCCCGCTGGTCGTCCTCGGCCTCTACGGCGGGGCGCTGCTCGATCGCTTCGATCGGCGTCGTGTGGCCTTGTTCTCCACGATGGGCCTGTGGGGAAGCACTCTTGCCTTCGTCGCACAGTCGCTGGCGGGACTGAACTCCGTGGCACTGCTCTACGCCATCATCGCCGTGCAGTCAGGGTTCTTCGCCATCGCCAATCCGGCGCGGCAGGCGATCATCCCCCGCCTCGTGCCGGCGCATCTGCTGCCGGCCGCCAACGCTCTCAACACGCTGACATGGGGGCTTGCTTTCACAATTGGACCTGTCGTCGCTGGATTCCTCGTCGCCGGCACAGGCACCGTGACGACCGTCTATGCGCTCGACCTCATCGTCTTCGCGATCTCCGTCTGGGCGATGTGGCGGCTACCTTCGCTTCCGCCTGAGGGTCGCGCTCCTGACGCGGCGCGCGGCTGGCGCAGTGTGTGGGACGGAATTCGATTCCTCAAGGGCAAGCGCAATCTGCAGATGTCCTTCTATCTCGACATCGTGGCCATGGTGTTCGGGATGCCCCGCGCGCTCTTCCCGGCCATTGCGACCGCGTGGTACGGCGGCTCACTCGCTGATGTCGCTCTCATTGTCGGACTGCTCTCGGCGGCGCCCGCGGTGGGATCCATCACCGCAACCGTCCTGTCCGGCCCCCTGGGCAAGGTGCGCCGTCAGGGGCGGGCAGTGGTGATGTCGATCTGCGTCTGGGGCAGTGCAATCGCGGTTTTTGGTCTCGTCAGGGAGCTCCCGGTGGCACTCATCCTGCTGGCCATTGCGGGCGGTGCTGACTCCGTGAGTGCGATCTTCCGCACGACGATCCTGCAGGCGGCGACACCCGATGACTATCGCGGAAGATTGCAGGGGATATACACCGTCGTCGTCGTCGGGGGGCCGCGCCTCGGTGACGTGGAGGCCGGAGCAGTCGCCGAGGTCTTCGGCGAGGCGGTCTCCGCCGTATCCGGGGGAGTGCTGTGCCTGGTCTTCACTGGCGCACTCGTCGCCGCGGTGCCGGCCTTCCTGAGATACGACGCGGAGCACCCGGTGCCCTGACGCGATGTGGACTACGGCAGGTAGGCGTCGAGGATGCGTGCCACCAGGTCATCGACGGTGATGCCTTGGGCCTTGGCCTCGGCCCGCAGCCGCTTGCGCACCGACTTCGGCACGCGCGATCCCAGGTCGACGTACTTGTCCTTCGACGGTCCGGTGATGGCGTCGGCCGCAGAAGCCCCCTTGCCGGGCTTCAGGCTCTTTGCCTTCGACTTGCCCTCGCCGTCCTTGACGCCGCCGGGGATCGCCGCTGGCAGCGGGCGTCCGCTCACCGGGTGCAGGTCGGCATCGGGCGCGCGGCTGAGTGCCGGCTTGGGCTTTTGCTGGCTCATCGGACCTCTCCTGGGCAGGCCCGGCCGCCTGAGCGACCCGTCGGGCCCCACCAGGGTACGGCGCTCACGCGAGCAGGCGATCGAGGATGTCGTCGTAGGCGTCGCTGACCTCGGACGCACCGGGGGAGCGCCAGGCCTG
>Ga0129342_1001566_pt1 | contig 10248 bp, 7 predicted proteins | sample CPBDNA_5_FD_94426 | JGI IMG/M metagenome (GOLD analysis project Ga0129342, IMG submission 94426) | Freshwater to marine salinity gradient microbial communities from Chesapeake Bay, USA - CPBay_Sum_15_0.2_DNA | ecosystem: Environmental > Aquatic > Marine > Coastal | place: USA: Chesapeake Bay...
ATCGGCATCCTCAAATACCAATTGGGGCGACTTTCCACCCAGCTCCAAGGTCACTGGTATCACATTTTGTGCGGCGGCCATCTGTACCAACCGGCCCGTTGCCACCGAGCCTGTAAAGCTCAGATGATCAATCCCGCTATGTGCGCTCAATGCGGCGCCTGCTTCTGCGCCAAGTCCCGGAACAACATTCAGCGCACCTTTGGGAAGTCCAGCTTTGAGCGCCAGATCCGCAAAGGCAAGAGCTGTCAGGCATGCTTCTTCGGCGGGTTTCAATACACAAGCATTGCCCATCGCCAAGGCGGCTCCGACGGAACGGCCAATGATCTGCATCGGATAATTCCATGGTACAATATGGCCCGTCACGCCGTGTGCTTCGCGAAGCGTATAAACGGTGTAGCCTTCAAGGTAGGGAATAGTTTCCCCATGCACTTTATCCGCCGCCCCCCCGTAAAATTCCATGTAACGGGCAAGAGCGATGACATCTGCGCGGGCCTGTTTTAACGGTTTGCCCACGTCCAACGCCTCAAGATGCGCGAGAAACTCTACCTGACCCAAGACAAGCTGGCCAAGGCGCGCAAGAATGCGACCACGTTCTGCGGCAGGAGTACGCCCCCAGTCTCCATCAAAGGCGTTCCGAGCACTCTTTACTGCGCTATCAATGTCAGCCTCTTTTCCCTTGGCGATCTCGCATAGTTTGGTTCCCTCAGAGGGGTTCACCAGAGGGAGCGTCCCATCCAGGGATGCTGCGCGCCATTCTCCGTCAATCAGGCAGGAGGAGGGATCAAATGGCAAATGGGGTAGCGACATGTCGATACTTTCCTAAGTGAAAGACCGGTTCATTCCGGACTTTATGCAAAGATTATGGATTTAAATGTAAAATGCAAAAGGCATTTAATGGATGACTGCTTTTGCAATGCCGAAGCCTCACTTCATTTTAACGCTTTGCATTGCCTGCAGGAGCACTGGTTCAGCAAAAAGGTCCGCAAAACCCAAGGTGTCACTGGTTTGAAACATGATTTTGTCCTCCAACTGAAGACTGATATTGTAGAACCGGAGCGACCGGACATCAAAGATTGTCAAATCCTGATCAATGAGCAACTGATCAGAGGCAAATTCAGCTGAAAGTGACAGTCTTTGAGGTCCACCAAAGGATGCGGTGTTTCCTGACAGGAGGGTCAGTCTCAGTTTGTTTTGATCCGTGCTCAGCAAAAGCGCGAGTTGTGCATTTTGGAAACGAACGTCAAAATTTGTGCCCCTGAGATGAAGCTCTTTTGCCTCAAGCACAATCCGGTGTGTTTTTTCCTTAAGGAATACCGAAGACGCCCGCATCTGATCTGAATTTATTTCTACATCGTTCTCGGCGATTTTAAGATGATGGTATTCCGGAAAGACGAAAACGGAGTGGTCTTTCTCATAACTCAGGCGCAAAATCTGAAGGAAGGCTGCGCGCCATGCAAATCCCCAGTCCATAACTTCGATGCTGATGGGAGTGAGCGTCACATCAAATCTATTTGGAAATCCCCAGAGCGACACATCCTCGACTTGGATATCAACTCCCGAATTATTTTTATCGACGAGCCATGCGTTTGTTTCTGCTTTAGTACGTTGAGCGCCTATCGCCCAATATGCGGACCAGAATATTGTTGCTGAAATGACGATTGCCAGCAGAGTGCGCATGTATGGGTCCTTTCGTCTTTGGCTAAAATGGTGTTTACAGGTGCTTAAATAAGAGAACCAGAGGAATGAGCATGTGGGTCTTTGGATATGGGTCACTTTTGTGGAATCCGGGATTTAACTATCAGCATTACAAATTGGCGCGGCTGAAAGGGTATCGCCGCAGTTTCTGCATGTCCTCCATTCACCATCGTGGCACAGTAAAGGATCCTGGACTGGTTCTTGCCCTTGATAAATCGGAGGGTAGCGAATGTTATGGCCTTGCCTTTTATGTCGCTCCTGAAAACGAACAACAAACGCTCGAATATCTCAGGGAAAGAGAACTTATTTCATCGGCCTATCTGGAAATTAATGTAGAGATTGTAGATGCGGACGGGGTCACGGACCCTGCCGTAACCTATGTCATCGATCAGAATCACGTTCAATATTGTGCTGGCTTGGCGTTGCCGCGACAGGCGGAAATCATCTCAACCGCAGTTGGAGACAGGGGCCACAATGCCGAGTACCTCTTTAATACTGTGGATAAGCTTAAAGCGCTTGACATACGGGATGCCGAATTGGAATGGCTGGAACGAGACGTGCGCAGGATTTTGGATGCAAATATATCGATTGGGGGATATACAAAAAGTCATGGAGCGGAACAATAGGGGTATCGGGGACTGAGCCAATGGATCAGACACACCTAAAGCTGGAAACACAGTTCACGCAGCCCGTTCGACAAATCACTATGATGCTCGCGGTCGTTGCCATGACCACGACAGGGGCGATTGTGGCCGCACCCAGTGTTTTGCCAATTTTCTTTGCGAACCTTTGGCTCAATGGGTTTATCGTACTTGTTTTCTTTATCGGGGTGGTGAGCTGCTTTGCACAGGTCTTTCAATTAATCTCCTCAGTGCGCTGGATTGAAAATTTTGTTGCCAATCGTGTGAGATTAACGGCCAAAGTCCCCAAAGTACTGGCCCCCCTTGCAACGCTTCTGGGTACACGCAGCTCACAGATGAAAATTGCGGCGACATCCACCCAATCCATTTTGGACAGCGTGTCGACTCGTATCGAAGAAGCGCGAGAGATCACGCGATATATCGTAAATCTGCTTATTTTTCTGGGACTATTGGGAACATTTTATGGGCTTGCCACAACGGTGCCGGCGCTTGTGGAAACCATTCGCTCGCTTGCGCCGCGCGATGGTGAGGCAGGGTTTGAGGTGTTCAGCCGATTGATGGACGGCCTTGAAAGCCAGTTAGACGGTATGGGTGTTGCTTTTGCCTCATCTTTGTTGGGCTTGGCCGGGTCATTGGTTGTTGGCCTTCTTGAACTTTTCGCAGGCCATGGTCAAAACAGATTTTATCGCGATCTGGAAGAATGGCTTTCCTCTATCACCCGCTTGGGGTTTGCCTCGGGCGAAGCGGAAACCTCAAATGAGCAGGATCTGGCAGCCAGCATTTTCGCCCAGATGACGGAACAGCTGGAACATGTTCAAGATATGTTTGTCAGTGGTGAAAATTCCCGTGCCATTGTTGACCAAAGACTGGGTACCTTGGCAGAGGCCTTGAATGGATTAACCCGTCACATTGAGGCAAATACGCCAAGTGCTGAAGCGCTTAATCGTGTTGCTGAAGGTCAGGAACGGCTGCTTTCCGTTTTGGCAAAAATGGAACGTAGTGATGCACAGGACGCAGAAAGCAGGATGCGCTTGCGATCAATTGATGTGCAGCTTTTGCGGCTTTTGGAAGAAATTTCAACTGGTCGTCAGGAAACAACAATTGCGCTGCGCCAACAATTGGAAAGGCTCACATCCGCGATTTTAATGACCTCGGAACAAGAGGATAAAGGCAATTAATATGACCGTCCAACAGAAGGACTTTTAGACCAGAGATGGCTCTCTCTCGACGCACAGGGCAACGTTTCCAAGCCTCCATCTGGCCCGGCTTTGTGGATGCGATGACCGGTCTTCTGCTGGTTTTGATGTTCGTTTTAACGATCTTTATGGTTGTCCAGTTTGTATTGCGCGAAACCATCACCGGTCAGGAAAGTGAACTGAACCAGTTAAGCGCAGAAATTGCCGCGATTTCCGAAGCCTTGGGTTTGGAACGGGCAAAAGTCGTTAATCTCGAAGGGGAACTTGGAACGCTCAAGTCAACTCTGGATGAAACAAATTCCGAACTGACCCGTCAAAATCGCCTGATCTCGGCTTTGACCATTGAACGGGATGAAGCGCTGTCTGCACTGAGCGGTGCAACTGCGAAAATTGCCTCATTTGAAGAACAAGTCGCAGGGCTATTGGCGGCACAGAGTCAGGATAAAGCAACCATTGCATCCTTAGAAAGCACCAAGGAAACGCTTCTGTCAGAGCAAGAGGCTTTAAATCTTGCTCTTGCATCTGCACGTGATGAAATCGACCAAGCTGCAGAAGAAGCACGGCGTAAGGCTGCAGAGCGGGAGGCCCTGGAAGCATTGATCGCCTCTCTTGAAGCCCAGAAAAGTGAGAGTGCTGAACGCATCGCCTCCCAAGCGACAGAATTGAAAAGACTTGAGGATGTTATCAGTGAAAAAGAAGCAGCTCAGCTTATTTCGGATGCTGCTGCTAAGGCGCTACGCGAAAAGCTAGCCAATGCTGATGCCGAACTGACAGCGATGAGCCTCGCCTTGGAAGAGCAACGCAAACAGGCAGAGGATTTGCTCATCACTCTGGCGGCTGCAGAGGCTGCCAAAGCTGATTATGAACAACAGCTTCAAGATACGCTTTTGGCCTTATCCGTCGCCAATAACAAGACAGACGAGCAAAGCTCGGAAATCATCGAATTGCAAGTGCAGTCAGACCAACTCCGAGGTGACATCAAAGATGCTGAAATAGCTTTGGCCGCAGCTTATGCTCAGCAGGTTAATCTTGAGGCGCGGATCAAAGATCTTGAAGCACAGATTTTGGCGGAAAAGCAAATCTCGCAGGAGGCACAAACCGCTCAGCAAATGTTGGTCGCGGCGCGCGAAGAGTTAAACGATCGATTGGCGCAAACTTTACTAAATTTGACCCAAATTCAATCAGAGCTTGATGGTTCAAAAGCTAACGTGTCAGAGCTTAAGCAGTTATTAGAGCAGGTAGAGAACGATAGCACGACAACCCAGATTTCCCTAGAAGACCGATTGGCCGCAGCAATCGAAAATCTTTCTGCTGCCAGATCTGAACGTGACCAGATACGCGATCAGATGAATGCTTTGACCAAAAATTTGGCAGCAACCGGTGAGGATCTGAAAAACGCCAAGGACCTGATCGCAACATTGACGGAAAAGAACCGTTTATTGGAAAGCGACGGAGCGTCGCAGAAACAAGAACTGGACGATTTAAACAACGTTTATGGCGTGGTGCAGTCTGAACGGGACAGTCTTCGCGATAAATTGGCTGAAGCTGTGCTCAATCTCACCAAATCTGACACAGAGTTGGAAAATGCGCGTAAACAAAGCGATCAACTGATTTTGGATTTACAGGCGCTTAGATCAACTGCAGAGCAAACGGTGGGGGACGTTGAGACACGCCTTGCTGATGCGCTTGCGTCCTTGGCGGAGACGCAAAAAGAACGCGCAGAATTAAAAAGCCAACTGGCAGAGGCTATTTTGAACCTGACCCAGTCAAAAACCGCCGCTGAAAAATTGCAAACTGCGCTCGATGCTCTGGCGTCATCAAAAGACAGCAACGCAGCCTCGGTTGAGAAAGAACTTGCGCGCGCGCTTGCGGAATTGGCGGTCTCTGAAACCAAATCAGATGATTTACAGGCACAGCTTAAATCAGCGATTGCGGCAAAGCTTGCTGCTGAAGCTTTGTCTGACACGCGTCTTGATGAGTCGGTCGAAAAGGAAATTTTGCGCCAAGAGGCGTTAAAGAAGCTGAAAGAATCAGAAGTCGCGCTGACCAAATCCGAGGAAGAAGCGCTCAAGCTGCAAAAACAAACCACAGCTTTGAATGCGCAGGTGGCTGAGCTTCGAAAACAATTGGGCCAGCTTCAGGTCTTGTTGGAGGAGTCTGAGGCGGCTGATCGGGACAACAAAGTGCAGCTGCAAAATCTGGGGAATCGTTTGAACGCGGCTCTGGCAAAGGCTGCCGCAGAAGAACGCCGGCGCCGAAAGCTTGAGGAAGAAGAAAGAAAAAGGCTTGAAAAAGAGCTGCTTGAAAAAGAAGAACTGGCAAATCAGGCCATGGATCTCGCAAAATATAAGTCGGAATTTTTTGGTCGCATGAAGGATTTTCTGGGGGAGCGCGAAGGTGTGCGGATTGTCGGCGACCGTTTTGTCTTTTCGTCAGAAGTCCTTTTTGCACTGGGAAGTGCGGATTTATCGGCTGAAGGGGCGGCGGAGCTTATGAAAGTTGGGCAGATTTTGAACGAGATCATGTCAGACATCCCTGAAAATATAAACTGGGTGATCAGAGTGGACGGGCACACGGACAATAGCCCCATCCGTAATTCGATATCTTTTGCTGATAATTGGGAGTTGAGCCAGGCGCGGGCGCTGTCGGTGGTTCGCTTTATGATCTCAGAACTTTACATTCCCCCAGCCCGTCTATCTGCCAATGGATTTGGAGAGTTCCAACCGCTTAACCCTGCAGATACGCCCAAAGCAAGAGCGCAAAACAGACGCATTGAGCTTAAGCTGACAGAAAAATAATCATGGAAACTTGGATTTGGTGGACAAACAGAAATTCTCTTTGCGCCCAAGATGTAAATATCACTTAAAATTCGAATTGAACGATTTTGTTTTCTAATTCATTTCCGTTTCGGATCAATTTAACAATGCCTTGGTAGGCGCCTTTGGGCCAAAGGTTCTGTTTTCTCTTTAATCCTGCCGCACGCATCATTTGTGCTTGGGCTTTGGGCATTGTGGCGTCATGGGCAAAAATCCTTCCCTTGGGCCCTCTTATTTCAAAACGTAGGACGTCCTCGGCCCGAAGTCCGAAACCATAGACCCAAAGCACAAGCGCGTTGGATCCGCGCGTCAACTGGGGACCTGTTCCAGTGCCAGCCTTTATTGTCGCATAGTCTGGAACCGCGTCGCTAAAACCGGCAGACAATAATCCGCCGGCCCGATAGTCCAAGGGATCTTTCCAAAGTGTTGTCTGATCTGATGTGGTGCAATTGATGCGGTCTTTGGGATGAAAAGGATCGATGACCTTTTGATCTTTACGCATCGTGAGGTGAAGATGGGGGAATTCAGTGCGCCCGCTGAGCCCGATTTGACCGAGTATTTCGCCGGCAGCCACTTTTTGCCCTTTCTGTACTCTGATGCTGCCCTGTTTCATATGGCAATATTGCGTTGTCCAACCGGTTTCATGGGTAATCACAACGCCGTTTCCGCAGTCCTTACCCTGAAAATCGGATCGATTTTTTGAAGATAGTATCTGGTCCTTCATCCCATCACGCAGACCAGCCACGCGCCCCTCGGCGGCAGAAAGCACATTCACGCCATCTTCCATTTGCCGCAGAGTTATAAGTGCGAAATCCGTTCCCTTATGCCCGTCATAACTTAGGCCGGAGCAGGTGAAATCCGACGCTCCAGCTGTTGTGTCATGGTCGACGTACTGCTGAATGTAACAGGACCTGTCCAATGCGCAGTCCACTGGAAAAGAAAGCTCAAACCCCTGTACCCCAGCAGCCTGCGATATGCAGGCCACAATGAGGATTGCGCTGAAGCGGCGGATCAATCTGCCGTCAGTAACGGGGGTTTGTTACCAGAGAGACGTGGTTTTGCTGGTCCTTCAAGCTTCAGCACCAATTCGCCCTTGTGAACCCCTACTTTCACAAGACCGCCTTTTGCCAATTTGCCAAAGAGCAATTCTTCCGCGAGCGGCTTTTTGATATGTTCTTGGATCACACGGGCAAGCGGGCGGGCGCCCATTTTTTCGTCATATCCTTTATCAGCAAGCCATTCAGCCGCCGCTTTGGACAGTTCAATGGATACATGGCGATCCATCAGTTGCGCCTCAAGCTGCAGAACAAATTTTTCAACGACCTGAAGAATGGTTTCCTTGGGCAATGGCGCAAAGCTTATAACAGCGTCCAATCGGTTGCGGAATTCTGGCGTAAACATGCGTTCAATCGCGGCGGTGTCTTCGCCTTCGCGCCGGTCGCGACCAAAACCGATGGCGGCCTTGGCCATATCCGCGGCACCCGCGTTTGACGTCATGATCAAGATCACATTGCGGAAATCCACGGACCGTCCGTTGTGATCTGTCAATGTGCCGTGATCCATGATCTGCAACAGGATATTGTAGACATCAGGATGCGCTTTTTCGATCTCATCCAAGAGAAGAACGCAATGGGGATGCTGATCAACCCCATCGGTCAATTGCCCGCCCTGATCAAATCCGACGTAACCGGGAGGTGCGCCGATCAGACGGCTGACGGCATGTTTTTCCATGTACTCAGACATATCGAAACGCAACATTTCGACACCCAGAACATCAGAAAGCTGTTTGGCCACCTCTGTTTTACCAACCCCAGTCGGCCCCGCAAACAAATAGCTGCCAATCGGCTTTTCGGGTTCACGCAATCCAGCACGGGCAAGTTTGATTGCCGAGGATAACGCTTCGATTGCAGCATCCTGACCAAAGACCACCCGTTTCAAAGCGGGTTCCAGATCCTTAAGCACGGCGGCATCATCCTTGCTGACATTCTTTGGCGGAATGCGGGCAATTTTGGCAACGACGGCTTCGATTTCTTTTATCCCGATGGTTTTACGGCGTTTGCTTTCCACGACAAGGTGTTGTGCCGCGCCAGCTTCGTCGATCACATCAATTGCCTTGTCTGGTAATTTGCGGTCGGTGATGTAGCGTGCAGAGAGTTCCACTGCAGATTTGATGGCTTCGGCTGTGTATTTTATATTGTGATGGTCTTCAAAGTATCCCTTGATCCCTCGAAGAATTTTGATGGTATCGTCCACACTAGGTTCTTTAACATCAATTTTTTGGAACCTTCGGCTGAGCGCTCTGTCTTTTTCAAAGTGCTGACGGTATTCTTTGTATGTTGTGGATCCCATTGTGCGTAACTTACCGCCCTGCAAGGCTGGTTTGAGCAGGTTTGATGCGTCCATCGCACCGCCAGAAGTGGCACCGGCGCCAATCACAGTGTGGATTTCATCAATGAATAATACGGCGTCTGGATGCGCCTCCAGTTCATTGACCACGGCTTTCAACCGCTCCTCAAAATCCCCCCGATAGCGGGTACCAGCCAAAAGCGCGCCCATATCCAAACTGTATATCGTTGTTTTGGAAAGGACTTCTGGCGTATCGCCACCGACAACCTTGCGCGCAAGGCCTTCTGCAATAGCGGTTTTGCCAACACCCGGATCCCCAACGAGAAGAGGGTTATTCTTGCGTCGACGGCAAAGCACCTGCACACACCGTTCAACTTCTTCATCGCGCCCAATCAGCGGGTCAATGTTTCCTTCGGCGGCTTTGGCATTCAGATCTATGCAATATTTGGACAGTGCCGATTCTTTGGCCTCTTCAGCAGAGTTTTGATCACCGGAAAACGGGTCATCCTCTTTTTCGCTGGATCCAATAACGGGCCGAGATTCGCCATAAGAAGGGTCCTTTGCAACGCCATGGGCAATAAAATTCACCGCATCGTAGCGTGTCATATCCTGCTCTTGGAGGAAATAGGCTGCGTTTGATTCCCGTTCAGCAAAGATCGCGACCAAAACATTGGCACCGGTCACCTCTTTGCGACCAGACGACTGCACATGGATTGCGGCGCGTTGGATCACACGCTGGAAGGCCGCGGTTGGCACAGCTTCGGAGCCTTCAATTTCCGCGACCAGACTGTTTAAATCATGATCGATGAAATCCACCAAACTGGACCGCAATTCCGAGATGTCCACGTCGCAGGCTTTTAGCACCTTTTGTGCATCTGGTTCATCGATCAATGACAACAGCAGATGCTCAAGCGTCGCAAATTCATGGGATCGCGCATTCGCCAGCGCGAGTGCAGAATGAATTGCCTGTTCTAAACTTGTTGAAAACGAAGGCACGTTTGGCGCTCCTTTCATTCAGTGGGCTGCTCACCCTTGTTACCGCTTCTCCTTAAAGTGTGGTCGAACTCCGCCAGTCTTCAAGTGTTTTTTCGTAAATTTTTGCTTTCATGTCCAAAATTGTTGATGAAGCATCGCCTAAATTGTTAAAATTTATCCTTTCTGCTTCGAATTTCGGCAAATACCTGTGCGTCTGTGGCATTTTGCATCCTAAGGTTGTTGCGAATATCCAAGCTATCTGGGCGCAAAAATGGATTAGTGGACAGTTCTTCACCAAGGGTGGACGGCACTGTCGGCAGATTTTGTGCCCGTCTGTCGGAAATAGATTGCACCCTTCGTTGCAATTCAGTGTTTTGAGGTTCGATCGTCAATGCAAATCGCGCGTTTGCAGCAGTATATTCATGGCCGGAACACACAAGGCATTCAGGATCAAGAGCGCTCAGCTTGGATAGGCTCTCCCACATTTGGGGGGCACTGCCTTCAAACAACCGCCCACACCCAAGCGCCATCAAACTATCAGCTGTGAATAAAATCTTAGCCGACTTGAAATAGACCGCG
>Ga0129342_1001568_pt1 | contig 10243 bp, 9 predicted proteins | sample CPBDNA_5_FD_94426 | JGI IMG/M metagenome (GOLD analysis project Ga0129342, IMG submission 94426) | Freshwater to marine salinity gradient microbial communities from Chesapeake Bay, USA - CPBay_Sum_15_0.2_DNA | ecosystem: Environmental > Aquatic > Marine > Coastal | place: USA: Chesapeake Bay...
AAGGACCGGGCCGCGGTCGAAGAGGCGATGATCGTGCGCACGCCGACCCCGGTCGAGGGTGCGTGGTACTGGACCGGTCCCACGCAGGCGATCTACCGGCCGAAGAACTACTGGCCGGGCAACATCGACATCGAGCTCGATCTGGACCTGCGCGGCGTCGAGGCCTCGCCGGGGCTGTGGGGTGAGAGCAACTCGCGGACCCTGTACCGCACCACGGACTCGGTCGTCATGGAGGCGGACGCGCAGACGCTCATGATGAAGGTCTTCATCAACGGCAAGAAGGAGCGCACGATCCCGGTCACGATGGGCATGGACGGCTACGAGACCCTCTCGGGCACCAAGCTGATCATGACCAAGGAGCGCACCCGGATCATGGACAACGCCACGGCCGGTGTCTCCGAGGATGATCCGGACCACTACCGGGTCAAGGTCGACTATGCGATGCGCCTGACCTGGCACGGGGAGTTCCTCCACGCCTCTCCGTGGGCGGCCGGGGCCTGGGGCAACCGTCGCATCAGCCACGGCTGCACATCGATGAGCCTGGACAATGCCGGGTGGCTGTTCAGCGTCACCAACATCGGCGACCCCATCGAGATCACCGGGACCCCGCTGAAGCAGAACCCGGGCAACGGCATCACGGTGTGGAACATCTCCTGGGATGACTGGCTGAAGAAGTCCGCGACGGGCGGCCACATGACGTCACCTGAGGTGTGATGACCAGCCTGAATCTCCTCGGCCAGGCGAAGTACATCTCGCTGACGACCTTCCGCAAGGACGGTACGCCGGTCGCTACGCCGGTCTGGCTGGTGCGTGACGGGGACACCCTTCGTGTGATCACGCAAAGCGACTCAGGCAAGGCCAAGCGCCTGCGCAACGGCTCTCGGGTCCTGGTTGCTCCCTGCGATGCGCGCGGTCGTCTTAAGGGCGCGCAGGTCGAGGGTGTGGCGACGCTGCAAGATGACGCCCAGACGGCGCAGACGGCTCGCCTGGTCGAGTCCCGTTACGGTCTGCTGGGGAAGCTGCTCATGTGGCGCAGCCGCCGGGCGGCCAGCAAGCCCGGTGCTGCGGGCCTGGTCGGCATCGTCATCACCCCGGCCGCCTGACGCGGGAGATGGGTCCGTGGCGCCCCGCCGACGTCGAGGGGATCCGCCACGGCCCCCAGGGGTCCGAGCCACCACCGGGCCGTGGCGCTGGGCCCAGCACCAGCCCCTGTGCCCCAGCGCGGATGCTCCGTGGGGACCGCGGTGCGGCTCGCCGTTGGGCAGCCTTGGTGGCCGGCGACGCGAGGCCGCGCTCCCTCGTCCGGATTCGCGACATTGTGTCGCCTGCATTGCCCGGGCTTCGAGCTGGACGCCTCCCCAGCAAGCGAAGTGCCCCGGCACCATGGGGTGGCCGGGGCACTTCGGAGAGCGGGGGGCTACTAGAGGTTGCCGCCGCGCTCCTCGAGCTGCTCGCGGTTGGTGGCGGGCTCGCCCTCGGTGTGGAGGATGCCGCCGTGGAAGGGAACCATGACGGTGTCCTTCTCGTCGGCCTCGTGGAGCGGGGCCTCGAGGGCCGCGTCGTGGGCGACATGCGCCTGGCCGGCCTCGATCTCGGCGCGGGTGGGCGGCACGATGTCGTCGGCGTAGAACCAGTGCGACAGCTTGTGGCGGAGCATGTCGATGCGGTACCGCTTGTTCTTCACGCCGTTGGCATCCACGCGCTCGGGTGCGGGCAGGGGAGCGCGGTAGGCCTCGATGGCCGACTCGAGCACCGTGCGCTCCTTGAGGTTCAGCGGCTCGTGGACCTCGATGAACTCGCCGTGGGGCAGGCGCAGGATGCGTCCGGACTCGTAGCCGTGGAGCAACTTCTCGCGGTCCTTGCGCTGCAGACCGATGCAGATCCGGCGCGTGATGAGGAATGCGATCGGGGGCAGCACGATCACGGAGATCCGCAGGAACCAGATGATCGCGTTGATCGACAGGTCGAAGGTGATCGCGATGACGTCGTTGCCGCCACCGATGAAGAGCAGGAAGTAAAACGTGATCGCCATGACGCCGATGCCGGTGCGGGTGGGCGCGTTGCGCGGACGGTCGAGAAGGTTTTGGTCGCGCTTGTCGCCGGTCACCCACGCCTCGAGGAAGGGATACAGGGCGGCCACGGTGAAGACGATGCCCGGCAGGATGACCGCCGGTATGAAGATGTTCCACGAGATGGTGTAGCCGAAGATCACGCTCTCGATGTTGGGGAAGATTCGCAGGGCACCGTCGAGCCAGCCGATGTACCAGTCCGGCTGCGAGCCGGCGCCCACTTGATCCGGGGTGTAGGGACCGAAGATCCAGATCGGGTTGATCGTCACCAGGCCGCTGATGAGAGCCGTGACGCCGAAGACGACGAAGAAGAAGCCGCCGGCCTTGGCCATGTAGATCGGCATGAGGGGGTAGCCCACGACGTTGTCGTTGGTGCGGCCAGGCCCGGGGAACTGGGTGTGCTTCTGGGTCCACACCATCATGAGGTGGACCGTGATGAGCGCAAGGATCAAGCCGGGGATGAGCAGGATGTGCACGGCGTACAGGCGGGAGATGAACTCCGTGCCCGGGAACTCGCCGTCGAAGAGCAGGAACGCGCCCCACGTTCCGACGATGGGGATCGCCTGGACGATGCCTCGCGCGATCTGCAAGCCGGTGCCGGACAGCAGGTCGTCGGGGAGGGAGTAGCCGGAGAAGCCGGCGCCGAGGCCGAGAGTGATGAGCGCGATGCCGATGATCCAGTTGAACTCACGGGGCTTGCGGAAGGCTCCGGTGAAGAACACGCGGAACATGTGGACCGCCATCGCCGCGATGAAGAGCAGCGCCGCCCAGTGGTGCATCTGGCGGATGAGTAGGCCACCACGCACGTCGAAAGAGATGTCGAGAGTGGAGGCGTAGGCCTCCGTCATGTAGATGCCCTTGAGCGGGACGTAAGAGCCGTTGTAGACGACCTCGACCATGCTCGGCTTGTAGAAGAACGTGAGGAAGACGCCGGTGAGCAGGACGATGATGAAGCTGTAGAGCGCGATCTCGCCCAGCATGAAGGACCAGTGGTCCGGGAAGACCTTCTTGAGGTTGCGGCCGAGGAATCTATTGGATCCGACGCGGTCGTCGACGTACGTCGCGACCTGCTCGCCAACCTTCTCTGTCGTGCTCATCCACGCTCCCAGAAACTCGGCCCCACTGGCTCTGCGAAGGGCGCAGTTGCCACGAGGAATCCTTCCTCATTCACGCCGATCGGCAACTGGGGCATGCGCCGAGCCGCAGGCCCAAAAATGACGTTCCCCGCGTCCGCTAGGTCGAAGGTCGACTGGTGGCAGGGGCACAGCAGATGGTGTGTGCGGTGCTCGTAGAGGGCGATGGGGCAGCCCACGTGGGTGCAGATCTTGGAGTAGGCCAGGATCCCCTGGTAGTCCCAGCCATCGCCCTGCTGAGCCCGGATCTCGTCCGGCTCCATGCGGACCAGGATGATCGCGGCCTTGGCGCGCGCGTTGAGGCTGTGCTCCTCTTCCTGGATTTCCATGATGTTTTCGGGCAGGGCCGAGACGAGGCCGCCGACGGGGACGTCCTCGGGACGGATCTTGACGTAGGTGCCGTCTGTGACGATCGGCATACCCTCGACCCACGCTGTGGTGCTGAGCAACTCCACGGGGCTCTCCGGGCCGAAGCCGCCGTTCTTGGGACTCCACAGGTCGCGCAGCATGACGACGAGCGGAATGGGGAAGAGGGCGAGGGCGGCGATCAGCGTGCGGCGGATCAGCTTGTACTGCGCGAAGCCTGACTCCTCCTTGCCGCGCTCGTACTGCTCGGCTGCTTCGACGTCCTCGCGGGGAGTGGAGGCAAGCGAGTGCCTCTCCTGCACGACCTCGACATCGGGCATGAGCTTCTTGGCCCACTGGATCGCTCCGGCACCGATGCAGAAGACACCGAGCCCGAAGGTCAGGCCGAGGGCGAAGTTCTGGAAGCCGATCTCGCCGAACAGCGGGACGTAGATATCGGTGAAGGGATCGATCGCGACGTAGGCCACGATGAAGAGGACGACCATGAGCATCGACAGGAGGAAGAGCCCGGCCACCTGACGCTCAGCGCGACGTGCGGCCTTGGGGTCGGTGTCGCTGCGACGCGGGCGGTGGGGCATGTCGGCGGCGGGAAGGCCTCCGGGGCCGCGGTAGAGCGGGCGTGCCAGGTCGTCGGCGGGGACGTCTCCGTGGCCATGCCCGTGGTCGGGGGTGTTCGCGCTGTCGCGCGTCGTCACGTCGCTCATCGTGCTCTGATCCCGATCCAGACGGCCAGGCCGACGAAGGCGGCCATGACACCGGCCCAGAGGAAGAGCCCCTCGGCGACGGGGCCGATGCGGCCCAGTGCCATGCCACCGGGGCTGGGCGCCTCCTGCAGATCCATGATGTAAGCGATGATCGCCTGCTTGTCCTCGACCTGCAGGGTGCCGTCACCGAAGACGGGCATGTTCTGCGGGCCGGTGAGCATGGCCTCGTAGATCTCCTGGGGGGTCGCGGTCATGAGGCTCGGGGCGTGCTTGCCGTCGGTGAGCGCGCCGCCGCCGCCGGCGGCCTGGTGGCACTGCGCGCAGTTGATGCGGAAGAGCACACCGCCCTCGGCGACGTCGGCATTGGAGTAGTCGAGCTGTTCCGCGGTGGGGATTGCCGGTCCGGGGCCGAGAGAGGCGATGTACGCCGCCATCTGCGCGATCTCATTCTCGGTGTAGTCGACCGGCTTGGCGGGTGCCTGAGCGCCGGGCCCGGCCATCGGCATGCGACCGGTGGAGACCTGGAAGTGAACGGCCGCGGCGCCTACCCCGATGAGGGTCGGCCCGTTGCTGGTGCCCTGCGAGTCGAGACCGTGGCAGGAGGAGCAGCCCTCGAGATACAGGCGCTTGCCCTCGTCGATCGCGGTCTGATCGCTCGTCGCCACTGCTTCGGCCGGTGCGGCTGTCGAAGCGACGGCGTACACACCGCCGACGCCGACCAGCGCCACGAGCAACAGCATCGAGGCCACGATCGGATTGCGCCGACGGGCCACCAGTCCCTTCACGCCAGTCCCTTCCGTGTGATCGCACCTCGCGGTCGTCCCGCGCGGTGTCGTACTTACCTGAGGATGTAGATCATGAAGAACAGTGCGATCCAGACGACGTCGACGAAGTGCCAGTAGTACGACACGACGATCGCGCGCGTGGCCTGGTCGTGGGTGAACCGCTTGACGACGTACGTCGTGGCCAGGACGAGCAGGAATGCGATCAGTCCGCCAGTGACGTGCAGGCCGTGGAAGCCCGTTGTCAGGTAGAACGCCGAGCCGTAGGCGTTGCTCGACAGCGTCAGTCCCTCGTGCACGAGTTCGGCGTACTCCGTGACCTGGCCGGCGATGAAGATCGAGCCCATGAGGAAGGTGATGATGAACCAGCGACGCAATCCCTTGACGTCACCGCGCTCAGCGGCAAAGACACCCAACTGGCACGTGACGGACGACAGCACCAGGATTGTGGTGTTGACGCTCGCGAAGGGGATGTTGAGCAGCTGCGTCTCCTCGGCCCACAGGTCGGGGTTGACCGCTCGCAGCGTGAAATACATCGCGAAGAGGCCAGCGAAGAACATGAGCTCGCTGGACAGCCACACGATCGTGCCGATCGCCACCGGGTTGGGGCGGTTGGCAGGCGTGTGGGCAAATGCCTGAGACACCGGAGGTGTTGCGGTCGCCACGGAGCCCACTCTGCCATGGGGAGCCGTGAGGGGGGTGCAGACCCCCCGACATGTCCTGGGCCGGGTAGCCTGAGGCCGTGAATTCCGCCCACGCCGATGCCCCGGCCGCGACCCTCACCGTCTTGGTCTACAGCGACGACCGGGCTGCCCGGGCCGAGGTCATGCGGGCTCTGGGCCGCCGTCCGGCCCCGGAACTCCCCGCCCTGACCTACCTCGAATCCGCGACTCTCCCGGCCGTCCTGACCCATATGGATGCGGGGACCGTCGACCTGGCCATCCTTGACGGGGAGGCCGTCCCTGCCGGCGGGATGGGCGTGTGCCGCCAGCTCAAGGACGAGATCTACTCCTGCCCCCCGATCCTCGTGCTCACCGGCCGCCCTCAGGACGCCTGGCTGGCCACCTGGTCCCGCGCTGACGGGGTCGTGCCGCGGCCCCTGGACCCCATGGTGCTGGCTGACACGGCCGCTGCGCTGCTGCGCCAGCGACTCGCCGGCATCCCGGTCCGCTAGGCGATATGGGCGCTATGCCCGATATACATAGGTTTTCTCCTGTGGCTCCCGCTGAACTTCGGGACGTTTCGCGCGTCCAGCTCCACTTTTGTCCCGAAGTTCGGCGCGCACCCAAGTTCCTGCCTTCCCGGGGCGAGCGATGACCGGTCGCGCGGCGCCTACCTGGGGGACGGTGCTCGGCCGACTCGACGCCGGTGAGGACCTCGACGCCGACGTGGCGCGGTGGGCGGTCGAACAGGTGATGTCCGGTCAGGCCGATCCTGAGGACGTCAAGGCCTTCCTGCTGGCGCTGCAGGCCAAGGGGGCCACGGCCGATGAGGTCGCGGGCGCGGCCGAAGCGATGCGGGCGGTGGCACTGCGGGTCGACGTGCCGGGGATCCTGCTCGATGTCGTCGGTACCGGCGGTGACTCGTCGGGCTCGGTCAACTTCTCCACGATGGCCGCGATCGTCGCGGCGTCCTGCGGGGCGACGATCGTCAAGCACGGCAATCGTGCGGCCTCGTCGAAGTGCGGCACCGCTGATGTGCTCGAGGAGCTCGGTGTCGCGATCGACCTCGGGCCCGACGCGATCGCATCCTGCGCGCGCGAGCTCGGCATCGCGTTTGCCTTTGCCCAGGTGCTGCATCCGGCGATGAGACACGCCGCGCCCATCCGCCGTGAGCTCGGCGTCCCGACGATCTTCAACATCCTCGGCCCGCTGACCAACCCGGCACGACCCGGTGCGGATCTCATTGGTTGCTCGGATGCGCGCATGGCTCCGGTGATGGCACAGGTGTTTGCCGATCGTGGTGATCGCGTTCTTGTCGTGCGCGGTGACAACGGCTGGGATGAGATCTCGCCGTACGGCGGCACGCAGGTGTGGGACACCACGCGTGGTGGCGTGACGCTGGAGCGCCTTGAGGCTGCCGATCTCGGCATGGGCGGCATCCCCGAGGGTGCGCTCGCCGGGGGAGATGCGGCGACCAACGCGGAGGTGTGCCGCGCGGCCTTCGGCATGCCGCGCATGCACCCGGACGTGGAACTGCCCTCGGACATCGAGGCGGTGCGCGCGGTCGTCATCGCCAACGCGGCCGCAGCACTGGCGGCGTACTCGGCTGCCGTCGCGGCCGCTGACGGGGAGTACGTGCAGGGATCGCTGCGTGATCGAGTGAAGGCGCACCTCGTGGACGCGCGCGCGGCGGTGGAGTCCGGTGCTGCCGGTGATCTGCTGCGTCGTTGGGCGGACACGTCCCAGGCCCTGCGCGGCTGAGTCGTTGCGGGATTGCCGCGAACTTCGGGTGGGTTGCGCCCTCTAGAGCCACTTCCCACCCACAGGTCGCGGTGCGTTAGCGGCGGTGGGGACGCTGGCAGATGCACCTGCGAGTCTGCGTGCCCAGCCCCCTGAGGTCGAGGGCCGTGACTCACGCGGTGGGACGCAGACTCCGCCTGTCCGAGGTGTAGCGCGCGGTCTGCGCAGACTCTCGGGCTTCGCGCAGTGCGAGTGCGTGTGCGCCGCCCACGTGAATCGGCGACGACAGCGATGCCGATGCCCGCACCAGCCGGGTCGTGCCGTTGGTGAGCCAGGTCCACAGAATCTCGGACTCCTCAGTGAGCGCCGAACCCGGCTCGACGTGCTCCGCGGTGAGCGTCAGGGTGTCGACGACCGGGCGTGGATCGGCACCGCGAGGTGCGATGCCGGCCGCGGCGAGTCGACCGTGACGGATGACGTGAATCTGCCAGCCGCCGTCGACGAGGTCGGCCGCCACGATCTCCTCCGTGCCGGCCAGAGCGGTCAGTCGATGACTCCGCACTCCGGCGCGTAGGTAGGCCTCGAGACGGTCGCGCCACGATCGTGCCTGCTCGAAGCGACCGTCGATGGCGTAGGCGGCCATGCGTTCGCTGAGCGCGTCGATCACCTCGCGAGCGTCGCCCGTCATCGCGGCGAGCGCACGATCCGCGACTTCGGCGTACTCCCGTGGGTCGCCGGACGTGGCGCACGGCGCCGCGCACTGTCCGAGTTGGCCGCGCACGCACCCGGCCGCGCGCTTGGGTCCGCGCGGCAGGCGGTCGGTGCAGGTGCGCAGGGGCAGGGCTTCCTGGAGGGCCTCGGCGGCGAGGGTGGCCGCGCCACGACCGCCGAACGGGCCGATCGCGGCGAGGTGACTGTCGCGGACGGCGCTCACCGTGACCAGGCGCGGGTGGGGCTCGCGGGTGAGGGCGAGCCACACCTGGCGCTCGGGATTGCGTGAACGCCGGTTATACGGCGGACGGTGCTCGGCGATGAGTCGCAACTCGCGTACACGCGCCTCAAGATCGGTGGCGCACACGATCGGGTCGACGCGCTGGGCAAGGCCGACCATCTCGGACATGCGCCGGCGCTGCTCGGATGCCGTGAAGTAGTTGCGCACACGTGCGCGCAGGTTGCGCGAGGTGCCGACGTAGAGCGCATGGCCCTGGGCGTCTCGGAAGATGTAGACCCCGGGGGCCTCCGGGAGGTCGGCGCCGAGGTGGCGCTTCTCGCGCTGCTGCTTGGTGGTGCGGCCGCCGAAGGCGAGGAGGTCTTCGAGGCAGTGCACGCCGAGCGGGCCCATGCGCTCCATGAGTCCATGCAGCACGGAGACGGTGGCGCGGGCGTCATCGAGCGCGCGGTGACATGGGGGAGTGTCGGACCGGAAGTGCCGGGCGAGCGTCTCGAGCTTGCAATTGCGCACCTCATCGCGTGTGAGGGCACGCCGTGCGATGCGGGCCGTGTCGACGACGCGCGGGCCCGGCCAGGGCAGATCAGCGCGCTCGCAGGCGCCGCGCAGGAAGGACATGTCGTACGGCGCGTTGTGGGCGACGAGCACGGCTCCGGTCGCGAACTCCCAGAAGCTGGCGGTCGCCGCCGCCACTGAGGGCGCGCCGATGAGCATGCGATCGGTAATGCCCGTGAGCGCGGCAATGAAGGGCGGGATCGAGGTGCCGGGGTCGACCAGGGTCTGGAACTCCCCGATCACCTCGCCGCCGCGGACCTTGACCGCGCCGATCTCGGTGATGCCGGCATCGACGGGCTTGCCGCCCGTGGTCTCGAGGTCCACGACGACGAAGGTCACCTCGCTCAGGGGCGTGCCCAGATCGTCGAGGGAGAGCTGCTGCTCGACGACCAGGCCCGACATGCAGGCGACGCTAGGCGCGGGGTACGACAGTGGCGCCGACCGACACGCGAGTGGGGGTGCTGCGCTGGCCCGCGGAGTTTAGGGTTGGCGCATGGCCCTCACGATCCCTGACGAGCGCCACCGGTGGCGCTGCGGTCACTGCGGCAACCTCACCCGCTTCGACGTCGTGCGCAGGGCGCGCACCCGGGAGTTCTGGCACGTCGATCTGGCCGGTGCGCCTGAGGTGGAGGGCCTCGAGATCCTCGAGGAGGAGCTCGACGAGGTCAGCTGCCGCTGGTGCGGCAACGGCGATCGCATCGAGGTCATCGCCCGGCCCCAGCCCGGCCATGAGGGAGACAGCCCTCACGACGTCGGTGGGGTGTAGGCCTCGGTCTGGTCGCACGGGCGCGCCAAAAACGACGCCTCGTCACGGCAACGAGCCCTCCACGGCGTTACGGAGCGTCGCTTTGGCGCCTGGATGATCGGAACGTCGACCCGCTGGCAGCGTTGCCCGCACGAAACGGCCGGGCCCGTGGACAGGCCGGTCCCGGTTATCGAGCCTTACGACCCCCGGGAACCCTTGATAGCCGGGAACGACGCCCACTGTCGGACCCCCCACCTCCCGTCAGATCCGTGACGAGAAGAAGCGTACGTCCGGGGTCTGACCCCTCAGGAGGCTTGGACATGCCCGACACCGACATGGCTGACAGCGACGACTCCGCCCACGGTGGGGAGCTCATCATCGACTGCCACACCTGCATGGCGCGCCCGGCAGCCTGCGGCGACTGCATCGTCAGCGTCCTGCTCGGACCCCCGGGAAGCATCGGCGGCGAGGAGCAGGCGGCGTTCGCGGTCCTGGCGGGATCCGGCCTCGTCCCACCGCTACGACTGGTGACCGGGCA
>Ga0129342_1001572_pt1 | contig 10221 bp, 16 predicted proteins | sample CPBDNA_5_FD_94426 | JGI IMG/M metagenome (GOLD analysis project Ga0129342, IMG submission 94426) | Freshwater to marine salinity gradient microbial communities from Chesapeake Bay, USA - CPBay_Sum_15_0.2_DNA | ecosystem: Environmental > Aquatic > Marine > Coastal | place: USA: Chesapeake Bay...
GCAGGTTGGTGGGTCAACGAGAAGTTCGAGGACATCGCCGAGGCCAGCAACAAACTGAAGTTCTGGAAGAAGTAATCATAATGACGGGGGGTTCTTTATGTTCAAACACATCAGAAGATGGCTCGATGCCTACAAGAAATTCTTATTGGAATCGTATGAACTTCCGAAACCCACCGTCTACAAGTTAGGTACCAAACGTTACATCAAAGTAAAGAAGTTGAGGACTGGTTCTAAAACGAAGGGTCCTTACTTAAAATAAATTATCTTTTAGGATGTTTAACGAAAATCTCAGATATATTTTCATTAGAGATCACATGAACCACTTCTTTTGCAATTTCTTCCGGATTGAGTGCGTTGCCCCATTTTCCGGTCCAATTCTTCAAATCATCATTTAATGGCACTCTCCAATTCTCTCTCATCTTGGTTTTGATTCTGCCCAGGGAGAAGTCCACAAAACGATAATCTTTTGTCTCGTCTCTCATCTGTTCTATGAAGAACTTTAATCCGTACTTGGCTGTGTGATATGCACCACCACAACTCGACCCTGGGTCATGATGGGTGGTCATGTATATTATTGTCCCCTTCGGGTTGGACTTCATGAAAAGTTCGGTCAGCAACATCGGAGCCAGTTGATTCACTTTCATGATGTTCAACCATGAATCGTACTTGGCATCTATAAACTTAGATCTTCCTAGATTGTGTCCTGCGTTCAACACCAAAACATCATATCCTCGTAGATCCAATTTGCTTAGATGATCTAGATCATGGTGGTCCCATTCTGGTCTGTTGATCGAAAGAACTTTGTGACCGTTGGACTCCAGCAACTCCTTCGTGGACTTTCCTATACCACTGGTCGTTCCTGTTATCGCAATCCTCATTAGTAGTATTTGGGATGGTCCTTCATGGGAGTGTCTTTAACATTGTCTCTGGTACGTATGGTTTCCGCACCGTCAAACACAATGTTCTGTCCAGTCATGAATTGGTTCGTGTCACTGTTGAGCCAAAGCAAAACATTGGCAACGTTTTCTGATTCCGTTCCTGTGCCCATTGGGATGTCGTTTTTGTAAATTTGTTTGAGTGCTTCTCCATGATATCCTACATATAGGTTCTTTGTTCGTTTCGAGTTGCCCAGTATAACATTGTTAAAAAGATTCTTCTTCCATGTCCAAAAGGCACTGGCAGATCTGAAGTAGAACTCCGCCATGTGTTTGGCTCCGCCGGTCGCAGGCTTGTTGGGTCCACCTGCATAGATCAAACTGCTGATTCCAGATATACTTGCCCATCTCATCAGATTGTTCTCATCTGACAGCTCGGGTTTACATTCTATTATCAAACTCGCAAGTGGTTCTGCACACATCTGTATGGCATGTCTTATGTCTTCCAATTTTAATTTGTCCCATCCTATGTTCCAACTCTCTCCCACAAGCCAATACACTTTGGTGATAGGACCTTGCTCCCTTGCTGTGTCTACTATATCCTTCATGTCTGTGCCTTCGAACATGTTTTTGTGCACCATTGTGATGTTTGTATTCTTTTCTAACTCTTTTGCGTGATCGTCATACTTTCTGTATGTTCCAACTACCTTGTGTGTCTTTGCTTCTGCTTGTGCTATAAAACTTCCTATGGAACCGTTTGCTCCACAAATTAAAACTGTCATATGTTCTCCGTTGTGTCCTGGAGTGACCTAGCTAGGTCACTCCAGATTCGTTACTTACTTTCCTACCCAGTTCTTACCTGCTTTGTCAAGGATCTGAACCCAATTAGGGTTTTCTCCGTACGTAGCTGGATGGAATAGTTTTTTCTTTTCTATATGACCTGATATCACCTCAGATGCTAATACACCTTCCCATGCTTTTCTGAATTTTTCAACATCAGATTTGCTTAGGTTGGCCGAATCCAAATATGTAAAAGTTTGGATGTCGTTGTATTTGTATTCCGGGAAAAGGTCTCTCATCGGTACCATGTCTAAAATTTTAGTAGGTCCGGTATTGGCCCAACATGAGATGCCGTTTTTTTCTACACCCGATATTGCTTTCGGCATGTTCGTGTACAGCATATCTGTGTCACCTGATACGAATCCTGTAAGACTTTTGCCCGACGATCCATACGGTATGAACTGCATGGGTGTTCCTGTAACTTCAACCAACGGGTCGATCATGTGCTGACCGTATGAGTTTGATACAGCAAATGTTAATCTCTTGCCACCTTTTAGTTTGGCCACTGCTGTGTCTAAATCGTCCATAGAACAGAAAGCCATTGCTCTGCCCCAGGCAGTACCAATGAACGATTCTTCGGTTGCTTGTTGCTCACAACCTTGGTCCTCATGGTTTAGTGTGTTCATTATCCATATCGATGGGTTTTTTGAAGTTTTCATGTAGATGGTTGCACCAACACAGCTGTCAACAATAATCTTATTGATCTTGTACCCTGTTTCTTTTTCTAAAATAGGTACGATCATCTCAGCATTATCATACGCTGTACCACCAGGGGTACCATTTACTAAGTAGTCAATTGTTTTTGCGTTAGCAAAAGAAACCGACCAGAGCATCACTATCAACGATGCAAGTATTTTTTTGATCATTTTTTTTCCTTATTACGTTGTATTTGTTTTTGTACATACTATTCTATCGAATTGTTGTTATCATAATAGTACAAACCTAGTTTGTGTTTGTCAACCAGTGGATGCAAAAAGAAAGCAATAGGAGTTAGGTATTCCATCTATCGCATCCACTGGTTGTGTAAAAGGTTAGCGAGAAATCGCATACGGAAGGGCCTTTTTTGCTATGCCTGTGTTTCTTTCAACTCAGCAGGTCCTGTCGCTCCGACGTCACTTGTAAGGTAAGTGGCGTTACTGAATTTATTTATAAATCCGTTTATGTTGGGTGCAGATATTTTGGTTATATTCCGCCTGTTTGTATTCCCACATGATTGAGGAAATTGGAATAAAGGAATATCAGCCTTGTCACTCCCGCTTCTATTTGACCTTGTAGTACAAAGGCAAATACCAATATCAGGGTGTCATACTTTCTAAGCAAAAGACCCAACGGCATCAACGCGGACAGCACATAGAGATAAAAAATTCCTTGTTGTTTCATTTGTCCCATGTAGTACACCAGCACCACCAATACTATGAACGTCAGTGCATAAAGCAGTTTCTGGTTTATCTTAAAGACCACGTGTAGGTGCTTGGCGAACGGCCACGCGGCCATCACGCAGAGCAGGTTCATGAAGATAAAGTACAGCAACAGTTGGTTGAACATTCCCGTCTGTATTGTTGTTGTGTAGTTTATTACTTCCGCATTATTTTCTATTATGTTCAGTATGATGGCCTCACTGGTCGTGATGGGGATTCCTATCAACAACAACGGTGTCAGTTGTGTCAATCCCGCGGCATTGTTGGCGGTCTCCGCACTGACCAAACTTTTTATATCTCCGTTTTCATCATATTGTTTTTTCTTTTTTTGTCTGGCCACTTCCAAGACATATGCCACGTTGCTGGCCAAGGTGGCTGTAAGGTGTGGTACCAGTCCACAAACACTGCCAATCAAGGTACCGCGAATGCTAGATCCTAGATGTTTGATGTATTCCTTGATGTGTATTATGAATTTATTGTCCCAGAGTTTTTTCAGGGCGGACGCTTTGGGTTTTGGGGTATCCCAACTCTGGAGGAATATGGGAAACACGAACAGTGCCACTATCACGGGATACAGCGGCAATCCAAAATGTAGATAATAAAAAGTTTCGTAATCGATGACACTGTTGTAATTGTATTTCATCAATTCTTTGTTGAACCCAACCCTGGCCAGAGACCAACCTAGCACAAACAATCCTAGATTGACATACCATTTCTGTCTGGCGTACGTGAGTATTAGAAACACACTGACAAAAAGCAGTATGATCACTTGTGTATGGGTGTTGTAGAACTTTGCTATGGCATAAACAGAGATGGGCAACACTGCCAACATTATGAGTGATGCTATGCCCGATCCAACGAAACTGCCAATTGCCGAGTTGCTGATTGCGTAGTTTCCTCTGCCGGACCTGAACATGCGATGTCCTTCGGTCACCGCGGGCAAACTGCTGGTCTCACCGGGCACAGCCAGTGTGGTCGCTACAACACTACCCGTATACTGAGCCGAACAGGCCAAGCATAGGTAAAACAAAACTATCTGGAACAGTGAGAAATCGGTCACAAAGGGGTATGCCAGCATGAGGACTACCACGTTGCCCACCCCAGGTAAGAGTCCTGCCATCAACCCAAGCAATACCCCCACCAGCATTATCGCGATGTCAGGCGTTATAAGTTCAATCATTGTCTAATACTAAACTAGAGTGCTTTGGTTGTCAAGTTCACGATTGTCGATCGCGAAGTCTTTTTCGTCCAACGAAGGTCAGGGAGTTCCGTTCCACGTTCGAGTTATTGTAGGTGTGATGTGGGAAAAACCAAGGCCACTCGTAGAAGTCACCCATTTTCCAGTTCTGTACGACGTCCTTGCCCATGCCGAACCCTTGTCCATATGCCCAATCCTCCAAGAACATGACTCCTATCTTTATCTCACCACACAACACGGGATCCTCTAGGGAATCGTACATGTTGCAGAATTGTCGATGTGCGTCGATGTGGGCCAAGGTCACTTCCCCCGAGGGTTGTTGGAACCTCGAGAAACGTACCTCTTCCCAACCTAGGGGACCGAGGAAATCCTTGATTGCAGAGTGTACATCACGAGCTAGATGCTTGTCGTCGGTGTTCTTGACTATGTAATCGTTTGTGACATTGGATTTCAGGTTTGTGTCGTCGTAGATATTCATTTCGCGCAGGTATCGTACACTGGGCCTGGCCGAGTTCAGCTGTTGTTGGAGTCCGAACGTGGCGCCGTTGCCAACGATGGGCGGAATGTCCCAGTCCACTAGTCTTTCTTGTGTGACACCGTGTTTTTGAAAATGTTTCCACATGTTGCCGTGTTTCTTGTAGCCGGGCTTGTGTTCGTTGAGTTCATACAGCCTCCAGGATGTCTTTTGGCTTTTCCCCCACGGTTTGATGTTTTTTTTAAGTAATTGGAAATCTATGTCGGTTTTGTACATAATCTTAATTATACTATTTTTTATTGTTAACTGCTAAACAGAGTGCCAGTATATATTGCTCAGGCTTATGTTGTCAAATATTCTTTTCTGGGAGTGTTTGTAGGAGCAACCATTCCACCAGTCCTGTCCTTCTACATCCATCCGGCACAGTTCACAATCACCGATTACCCACGTGGGATCGTACCAGATCGGCGTGCCCCGCCATGGGGTTATGCAGTGCGTATGGTACCACACCGGCTTGCGGGTCATTATGTAGATCATCTTGCGCTTCTCAAGAGTGTACATAAAAGTACTTACTCCCGGGAGGCGCAAGAAATAGTGTGCTATTAGTTGAAGGTCTTCTGTGATCCGAAGAATCTAGCGATCCTCGTGTACAATTTTGAAACCCATTCCGGTCTCGGCACTGCCCATGTTACTGCGATCGCGCTTATAAGCAATCCCAGTTCCATCAGTTCGTGTAGTAAAATACTCATGTTATCTCCTAGTTGCGAATAGTTATTATTCGCAAGTAGTTATGGGGTGTGTGGTGTATGGTGGTGTGATCGTGGACTAGTTGTCCTTGTCGTCCTCGGCACGTGACGTAATGATCTTGTCGGCCAGTCCATACTCCACCGCTTCAGAGGGGGTCATGAACTTGTCACGTTCCATGTCTGCTTTGAGCTTGTCCAGTGGCTGTCCGGTTGTCTTCTCGTAGATCTCCGTCAGCTCTCGTTTCCAACGTAGCAGTTCGTTGGCCCTGATCTCCACGTCAGTGGCCTGTCCGCTCGCTCCTCCCAAGGGTTGGTGTATCATGTGTCGTGCGTGGGGCAACATCAGTCTCTTGCCCTTTGTCCCCGCTGACGCCAGGAGTGAGCCCATGCTACAAGCCTGGCCCACCACTATGGTCTGTATGTCTGATCTCACATACTGCATGGTGTCGTAGATGGCCATGCCCGCCGTTACCAGACCGCCCGGCGAATTGATATACAGTGTGATATCCTTCGAGGCGTCTTGTGATTCCAAGAACAACAGTTGGGCACACAGCACTGAGGCGGTGTGTTCCTCTATCGGTCCTTCCAACATGATTATCCTGTCCCGGAGCAACCTACTGAAAATGTCGTAGGATCTTTCGCCCTTGGATGTCTGTTCTATCACTATTGGTGTAAGTGGCATAGTGTTATAATATGCTATAAACCGGGATCAGTCAACCTTTAAATATCCGCACTAGTGAGATGGTTCCTGATCGTGTATTTCCTCACCATGGGCACGGATGGTAATATGACATGGCGCACCGCCGAGGAGCTGGGCCGCGAGGGCTGGTACAGGATGGAACACCTGAGTTCAGAGGATTGCATCGAGGCACAGGAACGTTTCACCGAGAACACCGATGGTGTCCTGATGAGGGCCGCCTGTGAACCCCGACGCTAGATGTGTGTGATCATGGCCATGATGGCGAAGAACGCCACGAACGCCCAGGTGTCCAACCTGTAGCGCTCCACCATGTGGTACTTCTGACGCTCTGACACTATACCTGCACCGGCACCACGTAGGTCCTGCCGTCCACCTCTATGGTGGTCCTGATGGCCCAGTCGTGTTTGCGATAGTCCTGTGCTTGTGGTGGTCGTCCGTCCCGTGTCTGGTTGCTGACACGCTTCTTCTTGGGTGCGCTCAGCCATTCGTGTTCTTGTTCCGTGTATATCATGTGTGGGTGTGTTCCTTGGTTTTGTACTATTTTATCTGATCAGTCGGGCGATCACGACCGCTGTTTTGACATACCAGGTATGCGATGGCCTTGGGATCCGATCCACTCTCGCATCCTCGGACCCCATGGGCGCCATGCATCTGATACCTCACCATTATAACATGTTATTTGGCCAGGGTCAACCCAGACCGTTATAGCCCGTTATTTTTTCCCGTGTGCAAATTTTTTGATTCTGAGGTACAGGTCCCGATGCGGTCTCTGTCCCGCGCGATATGACGATATCACGCCCATGATCACACCGGGCGCGATGAACAGGGCCATTATCACCAGTACAGTCTTGATCATGCTACTAGTATATATGCTAGGGGTGTTGTGTCTGGTCCTGTGCCAGCAACTCGGTGATCACGCGCACTATCTCTGAGCGTATGTGTGCGATCTCCTCGTACACCACTGCGCGTTGGTGTGGCTCCACGTACTCCAACTGATACAGCAACTCCCACATGTTGATGTACAGCATCTGCAACTGCTCCTTGAGATCGAAAACAGCGAACGTGTTGTCATGGAAGGCCACGGCACACACAGTCATGATCATGTAAAGCATTACGGTACGCAAGAGCATACTGGTATTTAAGGGGCGTTGTCCATGAACAGATCCCACTCCACTTCCGAGGCCTCGACCTCACACACCTGCACTAGATCCGATCTGGATTCCAATGAGTCATGTAGTATGTCCGCTGACTCTGGGTCCAACAGCACATAAGCACGATGCACAAGAGATCCCCGTTGACACATGACGTAGTAGTACTGCTGAGTTGACATACAGGTTATTATACACTGTAAGGGCGCAGTAGCCAACCTGGGTATGTGTGGGTGTGCGTGGCCGCTGTGCAAATTTTTTGGATCTGAGGATCCGGGCCGTACGGTGCTTTTGTCCCAGACCTGGTACAGTGCCCTATTAGACCGCTGTGCGTTTTTTTTATACCCCGGGTATTTTATCATTGCCCTACCAGTTTTACCACCATGGGTGTAGAAATGCATGCCGGCCGGCCTGATTGGAAAAAGATTTTCTTTTCACCACCGGCCACCCTATCAACCACCCCCGATGCGGTCAAGTGTAATCCCAACCGGATCATTACACTGGAACCCCCATTGACTGTGCCCTGCGCCGTGCTATACTGTGAGCATAACCAAGGAGTCGAATATGCCCATATTATCTCGTCAAGCCTACCAAAACTTAATGTCCAGTCGCAAGTATGCCCGTCAAGTCACACACTCGATCAAAGTGCCACGCAAGCCTGTCAAGTACTTCACAACCCGTGCCAGTATGTTGGCCTATCGACACAAGCACAACATCGCCCTCATCTACTGCACCACTACCTACAAGTTCTAACCCTACATAATACTCAGTCATCGCCAGTCCCTTCTTCGCGGTGGTAATGATTGGTAAAGGTCATGCACGGCAGGCCCTGACCCAGATCCGGAGACTTGGTAGGGATTGGTAACAGGATCCAGACCAACCAAAAAGCGTCGTCCGGCACATACACGATCATGGTAGGCGATGGTAACGGCCTGGCCCACCAAACCAAAATCACCAATGGCGTTCGCTCCGCGAGCACAGATCCTGGTAGACATTGGTAACGGATATAGTCGAATAGAATCCGGCCGAAGTCGGCCCATTACCAAGTGTTACCGGCCGCGACAATCAAACCAAAAGGACCGAATATGTTGGACAGTATACATACAGATATGAAGCCCACGGATCGCATAGGACTATATCTAATAGTCACGGCGTCCGGCACCCGGGTCACCAACTGGCTGTATCGCATACACTTCTAACGAACCGGCCGACATGGCATAGTCGTTAGGCACCATACACACGGTGGGCATCGGCCCTCCTCACCCCAAGACACCCCCAATCGCGCCAACAACAGCGTACGACCCAATATCGCACATCGAAGGAAACGATTTTGGTAAAGAATTCCTAAGGATGGCAGGCATAGCGAAAATGCTCCACATTCGTAGACCACCGTACGGGGTCCGACCATATATAGTCGTATGCCAACCGAACGAGAACGCGAACAGTATCAAAAGCCAGAACTCAAGTCAGATCATCACCCGCGTTGGCGTGCACCGTTCCTGGACCGTTTGCCCATATGTTGGCCCTGTGTCACAATAAGGACCGTGCTCCTGTACTCACTCGCGTTGTATGGCTTATACTCATTAATCTTCGCATAGTACGAGTTCCGTCCCGAACTGCATATCAATCAAACAAGGGTGAGGATACAGTAGATCGGGTGTAGGCCTAAGCCGAGATTCAAGTTAGTATAGGGTAAGGGAAGGTGTCAAAAATCGTCTTACGCAAGTTCCTGCGGAACTTCGTTGGCATATCGCCGGATTACCAACTAGGGATAGACGCCTGAAATTTTTTGCGGACGCATCGCCTTCTAGGCGCGGGTCGTTGCCTGCCTTACCAATTACCAGATAAAGCGGCCAAGAAAAAAGGGCGATATTGCTACCGCCCCTTTGGTATATCTTATTAAGCCGCTTTTTTGGCTTCGATGTGTTTGTCGATGTGTATCTCACAGTGGCCGTCTAATATGCCCAGCCTCACACTCTCCTGGAAACACTCTTTGTTCTCGTCGTAGGTCTTGTAGAGAACATGACCCACCAAAGTGTCTAGGTATAACTTGTGTCCTCTCTGTGCGGATTTGAGATCCGGCAGTCCGGCCAGTCGCTTGAACTCTGACTTGCTCATCAGTTCCACTTCTCCCGGAACCTTTGGGTAGTGTCTTATCACTGGTTTGTCAGTGGTGTTTGTGTTCCAGTTCGGCCATGAGTGTTCACGGAAATTGGTGTCATTGAGTAATGCCCCCTTCCACCATACCGCAACCGTTGTGAAGTCTGCTTGACCGTTCAGGCCCAGCACCAACACGCCTGGGAAATCCACGAGTGGTTTGTCTAACGTCTTTTTCAACATATTTTCCTCCTTTTTTGTTTAAGGGAGAGCGGTGTCTGTGACACAATGTCCAACAACGATCTCCTATGTTGATCCTACAATTATAGCATATTATAACGATCTGTCTATGGGATATGGTAATCTGTTTGTGGTGCCCTCAGCGAGAATCGAACTCGCGACTGACCCTTACCAAGGGCCTGTTAGGCCACTTAACTATGAGGGCCCGTGTGTGGTGGGCGATGTAAGACTCGAACTTACACGGATCGCTCCGCTGGTTCCTAAGACCAGTGCGTCTACCATTCCGCCAATCGCCCCCTGTTTGTGTGGTGTGCGGGCCGTGCCATCAAGACGTGGCCCACGCACCTTTCTTCATCGAAGGGAGGTCCGATGTAGAAACCTAAAAACCTGGTATGATGATGCGTGCCACCAATTCCGCTATCCATAACACGCCCAGCCATTCTAGTGCCGTCATCCTATCTCCAGTTCCCCGGTCCGCCCGTCA
>Ga0129342_1001574_pt1 | contig 10211 bp, 6 predicted proteins | sample CPBDNA_5_FD_94426 | JGI IMG/M metagenome (GOLD analysis project Ga0129342, IMG submission 94426) | Freshwater to marine salinity gradient microbial communities from Chesapeake Bay, USA - CPBay_Sum_15_0.2_DNA | ecosystem: Environmental > Aquatic > Marine > Coastal | place: USA: Chesapeake Bay...
AATTATTTTCAACATTTTAGTCGTTCAATGACATTTTCTTTTTGGATGTACATTGGCTATCTTGTTGGAATAGTTCATGCCTTTTTTCCATTCTTGTTTTGGAAAACAAATACAAAAATAATAAAAAAACTATCTAAAAAGATAAGGGATAAATAATGCCAAAATATGCATATAAGTGTAGTGAATGCAAAGATATTTTTGAAACTTCTCATTCTATGGCTGAACGTTTAACAGACTGCGAAAAGTGTAATACAATAAATTCTTTAGTCAAAGTTCCTGCTAAAATATCAACTCAATATAAAGATTCTGAAGTAGGAAAAATTGTAAATGAATACATAGAAGAAGCTAAAGAAGAAGTAAACGAAGAAAAAAGAAGGTACAAAGAACAAGAATGGGAAACGTAGTATATTCAATATTATTTATTTCTTTTGTTTTGAATGCTGTCCTCCTTTGGTTTGCCTATAAATGCTTATATAGACAAGCAGATTTGGTTGCACTCATAGAAGATATAGAATACAAAATAGATATATTTTCAAAACATCTTGAAAGTGTATATGAATTACCTATGTATTATGGTGAGCCAACTATAGAAAATTTAATTAATCACTCTAAAATACTCCTATCTTCTTTTGAAAGTTTTAATAGTGATTATATTTCTTATAATGGAGAGGAGGAGTATGAACAATTACAAGAGAAAACCGAAGACGAAGAGTGAAGTAGAAAACGCAAGAAGAACAAAAAAGAGTAATATCTATTTTAGCGCGAAACATGAAAAAGCTATTATAGAGTATGCAAATACAACAGATAGAAGAGAGAGAGAAACTCTATATCGAGAATGGATAGAACCAGTTTTTGATCAGATGGTTAATAAAATAGTATTTACTTATAAATTTAATCTTCTCCCAAACATAGAAGATCTAAAAATGGAATGCAAAGGTTGGCTTACTACTGTTTTAAGTAAGTTCGATCCAAGCAAGGGTTCAAAAGCTTTTTCTTACTTCTCTGTAATAACAAAAAACTGGTTTATTCATAAAGTAAAAAAGAATAACGATAAAATCAGGAGAGAAGCATACTTTGAAGACCTCGCAAAAGAAAGCGAAGAACCGGAAATGATGGTAAGTAATACTTATCATGAAGAAAGAGAAGGGGAAGAATATTGGCACAACCTATATGCCGAGTTGTTAGATTGGGAAGAAGATATGTCAATAAAACCAAACGAGAGAAAGGTATTACAGGCGGTCATGTTGCTCCTTCAAAATCCTGACAAGATAGAAATTTTTAATAAAAAAGCTATTTATCTATATATAAGAGAGATGACTGGTTTGAATACTAAACAAGTAGCTTCGAACCTGACTCTATTAAAAAAAAGATATAAAATATTTAGAGGTTCTTGGTTGAACGATATAGAGTAGGTGACAATATGTCAGATAAAGTCAACGATTATTTAGAAGAAGCAATAGGTAATATAAGAGAAGATAGAAAAAAGGCACTAAGTTTGCTTGAAGACATAGCAGATTTTATAGGTCAAAGTCAAGATAGACACAAGGATGTCGGTGCGACTGCTGCAAAATATCTAGAGACGTTACAACGCTCGAATGAACAACTTGTTAAGATAACATCCATGCTACAAAAAGCCAAAAACTCTGAGTTTGGTGATCTTGATAGTGAAGAAACAAATTCTTTATATGATGAACTTGAGGATTCGTAATGGCGTTCAGACAATACATACCTATAGATAAGTCGCTTGATGGTGTAGAAAAAGAAAAAAGAGAATTACTAAATAGATTACTAAGACAACAGTACGGATATTCTATCGGAGAATATGGAAAAATAACTGGCATTATTGATAAGTCCCTGAATCCAAAAGAAAAAGAAGAGCTTGAAGTCAAGCTATATGTTCAACAATTTTCTTTTAATAAAATTAAAAAAATAGGTTTAGATCCAACTAGTAAAGATGATTTTACCGAAAAAAATGTTTATCAAGATGAGACTACATATATTATTGGAGTAAGAAGAGAAAAAAATATAAAAAATACATACAATGTTGGAGACATTATTGAAATAGAAGTTGTAACCAATGAAATTACTAGGAGAAATGGAATTGATGGTTTCTATAAGTCTACCATAGATAAGAATGAAACAAGTTTATGGGATTTTGTTGACCAAGCTACTGCTTCAATCAAAGATTTATACAATGGAGAAAAAAACAATCTTTCGGGCAAAAGTTCTACGAACAAAAAAGTAGACAAAGAAATTTTTGAAATGACAGACGATATAAAGAATACAAAGAAAACTGTTCCTACGTATTCAAGGGGAATTAGAGGGGACGACATTGAAGTTGTATCTATAGAAGGGCATTTAGTTAGAATTGATATTGCTGAAAAGTATTTAGAAATGAAAAAGGACGCTGCCCAGCAGCAAATTATCCTAAGATTGAATAGCGGTTTTAGAACCATGGAACAGCAAATAAAAATCTTCAATAAAAGAGCGAATATTCCTTATAAAGAAGGCCAAACTAGGCAAGCTTGGAAGAGAAAAGGCGGTAAGATAAAGAGTGGTTTCAAGCCGGCAGCGTATCCTGGACATTCAAAGCATCAAAATGGGACAGCGTTAGATATACAGACTGGCGCACAATATTATGATACTCCAACTAAAACGCTAAATTGGCTAATGGCAAACGCCAACAAATACGGCTTTTTCACAGAAGCAGGAATAGGTCCTGAACAAAGAGATAGAAAAAAACAGGAACCACATCACTGGATTTATAAGGGCGCTTAGGAGAAATAAATGTCTAAAGAAACAAAAGCAATAGAAGGAAGAAAAAAGAGTAAAAGCGAAGAAACGTCTATAAACCCTTATGGAGTTGGAGGAGAACCATCTTTTGAAGAAAAGGGATATTACTATGCCTTAAATAATGAGACAGTATTAGAGGGCGATAATGATTGTAGAATAGTGTTAGGAAGAGATAGACCATCCGGCCCAGGAAGCGGCTATGGTGGCTTAGGATACACAAGAGCATCTTCCATAGATATAGTTGTTGGCGGAACAACCAATAAGTGGTCTAAACAAAATCTAGAACTACAACAGTCTGGTGTTTGGCTCAATCCAGATTTTGAAGAAGATGCAGCAAGAATACATATAAGTCAAAAAACTGATATAGATGACAATTTTGGCTTACCTGAAGGTAGGCTTGGTAAAGGAAACCCTGGAAACTCTGGAATTGGAATAAAAGCTGACAAAGTTAGGGTAGTAGCTAGAGAATCTATAAAATTAGTGGCATCTACATCAGCAACAGATTCTACTGGACTAAACTGTGCGGGTTCCGGTATCGAATTGATTTCTCTAAATGAAGATATAGATATCTCTATGGAACCACCGGTGATGCAACCAATCCCAAAAGGCTACAATGTAGAAAAAGCGTTTGATGGTGTTCTAGGTTTATTAGAAGAAATAACTGCATTGATGGGTCAGTATGTTTATTTGCAAACGCAGCTCAATAACTACTTTGCGTGCCATACTCATCTAGAAACATTTTTTGGAAATCAAGGAATACCATCTGTAGATATTCAGTCACCTGTTTGTCAAAATAATATACAGGTCTTAGAAGATATAGAAGCAAAAATAAGGGAATTCAAGCAAATACACTTGAACAAGTTCAGAGCGGACTACATCGATAGTATATCTAATAGTCCGACTTATATAAATAGTAAATATCACTATTTAAACTAAGGACATAGAATGCCAAAAGTTGTAATAAATCTTATAAAATTAGATGAAGATATATCTTTTTTAGAAGAGATGATAAAAAACAATCAAGAAGCAATAAAAACTTCTGGATATGTTTTATCTACTCATAAGATTGAAAACGAACTAAAATATTTACAAGATTTTAAACAAACTTTTGATATAGCAATAGCCAACAAAAGAAATGAAATATTGAACGCTAAGATAAAAAGTGATCCTAATGGGTGTCAAAATGTACAAAGCGGTACGCAACCTAGACTTGATAGTGACGAATTTGGAAATTTAGAAGGAATAAGTACTAAAACAAAAATATTTGTAACCGATTCATATGGTAACACATTTTATGCAAAACCTTTTGAATATAGCTATGTAGAACTTACATACGGAGATTATAAGAAATTTGATAAAGTTCGTTTTTTAGGAGAAATAGCCTTATTTGTACCTGCTAGGTTCGAATTTTTAGATGTAAAACACAATATATCACCAACAACTTTGAGTTTATTTGAAAATTTGCATAAGATAAAAGATGAATATCGAGAAAAAGGCTTAATAGAAAAAGCATGGCAAAATGCCACAGAGATAGACAAAAAATGTAAAGATGTGAGACAAAAAAAGAAGCAGCCCGTAAAAGATTGGAGATACTTTTTTAGAAATTATTTTTATCCATCTGCAAAGTGGAAAAAAGAAGGAGAAAAGTTACCTAAGTTTGAGTACGAACCAAAATTTGGACCAGAGGACTTAGAAAATTATTTAGAAGAAATAGCTTCTAATAAGCAAATTATTCTACAGGCAATAAAACAAAAAAAGATAGAAAGCGAAGCAAACCCAAAAAATGAAAATCCTTCTAGAGGTTCCAAACAAGATTCTGACACAAAAAAACCTGAAGCTATTGAATGTGAAGAAAAAGGAGAAAACGTTCTTCAAGATTTGGAAGACGCTGCTTCTGGATTAAATAAGAGCCTAGAAAGACAAATAGAAAATTGGCAAAGAAGATTTGATCCATCGTGTATTTTAAAAGATATAAAAGATTGTCTGCTACCACCAGATTTAAATTTTTGTGATTTTATATTCAAAGATCTTTCAGTTCCAAAATTTTATCAAAAATTGCGTTTGCTAAAATCCGCTGGACTTGGAGATCTATATCTACAGATTGATAGAAAACTAGAAGATGTTTTTGGGGTAACAGAGTTAAGACAAAAAGATAAAGAAATAAAAAGTCTTGAAAAATTGCTCGAAGAAGAGGACTCTCTTAGGGATAGATTGAATCAGGCAAACGAAGAGTATCTAAGTAAGACTCAAGCACTTATCGATGAGTTGACTTTATTACAACAAAGAAAAGCAACAGTAGAAGAAAGTATTTTGCAACCTGCTGGGCAAGCCGTAAGAGACAATCTTGAAAAACAAAAGAGTAATTTAGAAAATAGAATATCAAAAGTGAGACAAAAGTTGGCGGCGCTTAATTCTCAATATGATTCTATACCTGCAAATCTAAGCCGTTTAAACGTAAATTATGATGAACATCTAAGAAAAAAAGGTGAATTGCAAAGAGAATTTGGTAAAAAAATAGCGCAAAATAAATTCAATGAAAGACAAGCTGTCTTGATATCTCAAGGCCGAAATTTAGAAGCTGTACTTTTAGTCCCAAATGAAGATGAAAGACTTTCACCGGAGTCTCTGGCTACCACCATTATAAACGCAGTTGATACAATTATGCCTTTGGAAAATATTTGTAAATTACTATTTCAAATATCGTTTACTAGAGACATAAAACTTCAACCGTTTCCCAATGACTTCCTAGCTTCTTTTACATCAAGATTTAAGGATCCCTATTTCGGCATTTCCGATGAGTTCGCAAAACTACTAAAAAATTTGATAATTTCTTTTTTATTTAATTTGATGGATGCTTTATTAAAAGCATTGTGTGATTCGGTTGGTAATATCATTTCTAATTCTTTGGAGGGAAAAAACGCTTTTGAAAATTTGAATAGAGATATAGGTAATGTATTTGCAAACGAATTATCTGAAGTTTATGGAACCGCTGGAAATAAGCTTTTGAATGCAGCAAGTACAACTATAAATAAAGAATTGACTTCTTGGTTTATAGAAAACGGACAGTCTAGTGCTTTTTCTGAGTGGAATCTAAGTTTGGACGGCAAAACTTTTGTAATAAAAGAAGCACCCGTATTCGATTTTAGCCAAGTTCAGGATTTTATTCAATCAGGAATATCCGGATATTCCACTACTGCTATGATGGATATGATGGATAAAACGAAAGAATCTAATGAAATATTAGAAGAAGAGCCATCCATACAACAAGAAGCATTATCTGTGGATGAAGCAAGAAACGAGATGAGCTGTCTTTTATCCAAACTCATGTCTTTGCTTACTCCGACAGAAACTATGGAACTTTTGACAGGAAGACCAGAACAGAATACTATAAATATGGTAAATGCGATAGCTGAAATATGTGCTCCTAAAATGGCAACAAATTACCCAGGAGATTCGTTAGCAGCACTAATAAGCGAAATGGGAATCCTTGCTGGTGCCCTGGATGTAGAAAGACAGTTGCAGAATATATCAGATTTGAACGATAACTTGCCAATAACTGAAAAGGTTTTGTGTGAAAGATATAATAATGTATTTTCCTTTAGAACGGCACTCTTATCTCAAACAATAGAGCCTCAATTAGCTTTAGAAATTTTGAAAGAGATTGAAGATAAACAACAAGAAGAGGTTGGATATATTATTGACAGTATAACAGAGCTAGCAGAAGGAAATATATTATCAAAGCCGCAAACCGCAAAACAGTTTTATTTGTCTGCCATATCTCAAACTTTACAAATGCAACAGCAAGGAAATGAACCAAAAAGTTTGCAAGATTTAGAATTACAAGAACAAGAACAACAAGATATTAATATAAAAAATGTTCTACAACAAAAAGTAAGCGAAGCTGAAAAAACAAATGCTGTTCTAAATTCTATGTTTGATATGGCTGCAGACTCACTCATTCGGCCATATAGAGATAGGTTCAGAAGAGATGGTGAAAATTATATGGATGCTATGTCTCTCGATATGCCTTACGAAAAAGAAGTTATAAAAGAGATAGTAGTACAAACTAAAGATGGCGTAGAGACAGTCAAGAGCATGGAATTTTTGAATATAGTAAACATGGATTATATTCCTGTCATAAAGATACCTCGAGGTCAAATTTTTCTAAGACCACAATTGGAAGAACTAAAAAAAGCCGAGGCGGAAAAAGAAAAAAAAGAGATTCTTGAAAAATATCGAGAAAAGCACTTGGAATATCAAGACTTTGCAGAAAACATGGCAAGAATAACTGTGTCAGCGGGTTTAGCTATTTTAGGTATTACAGCTGGCGGTATTATAGGTGGTGTCGGCGGTGTGTTACTGGGTGAGTTTCTTAATGATTTTAGCGATGAATCATTTGCCGACGTAGTTGAAATGCTAAGAAAAGCTGCCGAAGAAAACCCAGAGGATGAAGAAGAAAAGAATGAAACTATCGAAAAAATAATTATAGCTCTTGTAAATGTAGATGAAATAATCACAGTACATATGAGAGCTGAGTTTGGCGACGGGATAGCAGATTCTTGGGATACGATTAAAAATGCTGTAAAGGCCGCAATCGAGTTTGGAGAGAATGTTATAACTTCTTTAGCTATCCTTGCAGCGGATGTATTGGAAGATCTTAATAGAATTATTGCAGCCGCTATTAATTGGTTATACGATTCAGTTGAAAAGCTATTCGAAGAAACAGAAAAGAAAATAACAGAAGAGTATGAATATGTTACGGAAGAATTAGAAAATAAGCTAATCTCTACTGAAGGTTGGACGGAAGAGATCAAGAGAGACCACGATAATCTATTTCACACCAGCGAATACAACAATATTGTAGATTATTTTAAAAGAAAAACTCCGACGTTTCAAGGTGCATGGCTGAATTTCGATGATAATATAAAGAAATTGCTATATTCTATTTCTGTTATAGAAGAATTTGTGCCAACAGTAGTATTTGGTTCTACAGGAAGCAATTTAAGTGAATGGGAGTTTAAGATGGTCCCTTCTTTTGTGATGAATGTTTCTAAAAGAGTAGGGCAAAAAACTGTCTTGATGAACAGGGACCCAGACTTTAATTTTCTTAGAGATGTTTCTGAAGATTATACAGTAGATGTTCCCACTGCTCTAATAGAAGGAATAGATCCAGGCTTCTATATTTCTAATGGATTTTTTGAAGATAAATATGCTATACCTTTTAAGAACCCTCCTGCCGGAAGTAACAAGAAGGCAATCTCATCAATAGAGAAGAAAAAAGAAGTAGGTCAGAAATATTTTAAGGCATTTGAAAGTTTTAGAAACAAGTTTAGCCTACAAGACACTAGGCAAAAATTAGAGATATCAATTTCTGGTAAAGACGACACGAATCCTCTTATTTCCGAGTCAGGAACTGTTCCAGGTCTATTGCCTAATCAGAGTGGCTTGGAATATGATTCTGTGTCTTCTAATAGAATAGATTTAGAAAAGCTACAATGTGCTATTACAAACATTGGATTGTCACAAAATTTACCTGATGGCATATTAGACATTCTGATAAAGCCAAATTTAGCAGATAGACTAAAAGAGGCTATCCCTGTGTGGAAACTTGTTTATACAGAAAATGTGACACAAGACGGAAAATTTGAAGCAGAGTTCTCTCTAAAGACCGGAGGCTTATCCTTCTCGCCAACAGGTTTGTATTATAACTTTTACCATGATACAACTTATCAATCGGAAGACGTTATATCTGATGAAATGAAGCGAATTCTTGTAGCCAAATTTGGAGAAATAAATGGAAGATTTGAAACGTTTACTAAGTTTATAGAAAGAAATCAAAGAATTTATTTCAATAGGAATAGTATAAACAATACAAAACAAATTTATTCAAAAATACAGCAGAATTTTTTATCTAATTTTTATAGTAAATTTGAAAATCCTTCTATGTTACAAAAATATCAGAGTTTTGAACAAAAGAAAATAGAATTTTTTGATTTTACTAGAGAGCAAACAGAATACGAAAAAGAAAACGGTTTGGACCCAAATATAATGGATTTTGTTCAAATAAAAAATGAACTTCGAAATTTGTATAACATAGAAACAGAGGAAGAACTAACAGATAAACAAGTAAAAGGTGAGGCTAGTAGTGAAAACAAATTTACTAAATCTGCAAAAAGCATTCTTTTATCTTCTATGGTTAGATTATGTGTCGATGAATATATACTAAAAAATTTACCAATATTTGATTCTTTATCTTTCGATAAAGAAATAGAAAAATATAATTTCGTAATAAAAGATATCTCAAATTTTATCATACAAGAGTCTAAAAGAGTTGGTATCGGCGGTGAAATACAAAAGCAATCTATAAAATATTATGATCTACTAATAGAAAATGGCAAAATAGAGCCTTTATCTGATATAGATTCTAGAATGTTGAATTGGAAAAGAAGCAATTCGTTTTCCTCCACGGAGTCTAATCCAAAACTTGTAGAATTGGTAAAAAAAGAAATGTCGTTTTCTTTGAAAAAGTTTAGAGATGTTCTGAAGTGCGGTCAAGAAAAAGAAGTAGATGTTGTAAATAATATTTTTATTTCCGATTTGAGTGTCTTTGGTTGTCCTTTAGTAGACGGGATTTTGCTCGGTGATGGAGATATTATTCACATTCCGTTTGTTGGAATGGATTACAAAGAAGGAGATATGTATATAGAAAAATATTGCAAAATTCCATCTGTGGTACAACAAAATATACAAGCTTTGCCCGATAGAGACAAACAAAAGATCCTACAGATAGAAAATGGAGTATTATCGATTGAGGAATTGGCATTGTTGTTAGAAAATATTTCTGTGCCGTTAGAAAGTTTTTTTGAATGTGAATCTGACGAGAGCTTATTTGATGCACCGATAGCATTCGGATCCAGAGTTATGATGATAACTTATAGTAATAGCAGTATTGATGCTAAATATAGTAAAACTCGAATAATAAAAAACAGAAAACACTTGTTGGTAGATCCGATAACACAAGATGAATACTTGGTAAGCGAAATATGTAAAGCAGAATATCCAGTAGACATTTCGCAAGCTAAAGAAGGCAACACATCTGTTGGGCCATTCTTACAAAATCTATATCAAGAAGTATATTCAAACATCCTATATCCATCTATAACTTCAAATGATGATATGAAAATATTTTTAAAATATTGTTTTGCGATTAGCGAGATAACTCAAATGTTTATGTCTCACACTTTTCTTTGTCACAACGATCAGGATGCTAGATTCCTATTTGAAGGCACAAAAATATCAATAGCAAAAATGTACAAAACCATTATAAACATGGGGAATGCTAATGCTGCTGTCGATGGGCTAAATAATATGCTTGAAAGTCAAAGAAGGAACGAGGATAATACTGGAAATCCATTAGG
>Ga0129342_1001577_pt1 | contig 10198 bp, 14 predicted proteins | sample CPBDNA_5_FD_94426 | JGI IMG/M metagenome (GOLD analysis project Ga0129342, IMG submission 94426) | Freshwater to marine salinity gradient microbial communities from Chesapeake Bay, USA - CPBay_Sum_15_0.2_DNA | ecosystem: Environmental > Aquatic > Marine > Coastal | place: USA: Chesapeake Bay...
AAAAATATAAAAAATCAAAAAAATGACGCAAAAAATGATGCCAATTCTGGAACCAAAGATATCAAAAAGAAAGGCAAAATGGGTAAAAAGAAAGGTATAAGTGGTAGCCCAACTAGTATGTTTTTAAGCAATGGAATTGGAGTTGTTAAAAAAGCATTTATGATGTTTGCTACTATATTAATGATAGCTGGTGCTTTATCAGTACCTTTCTTATTGATTATTGTAGGAACATATACAATTATTAAAATGATCGCAAAACATTTTTCGCTTTTGTAAGCTTTTTTCTGTTCTATTATTAAATTACTATCTAGACTAATGTTTATTCTAGACACTGATAAATTATTTGAAGTAACACATGAAGATAGAGAAAAAGCAAAAACATACACCGGATATAAAATAAAAAATTATATGAAAGATAATTGGCGACAAATTGGAACAATTATACTCATAGTCATGATATGGTATTACTTTAATTACGTAGATACATTCTTTTGCAATAATTTTACTACTAAAATAGTTCAATCTGGAGGTGGTCCTTCTAGTTATGCTAGAAGTGTACAAGCTAGAGCAGGTGCTAACTGGGGTAAAGCAGCTAAGGGAAAAATTGGAGCCAAAGCCGATGCTGCTGGAAAAGCTATTAGTGATGCTCCAGGTAGAGCAGCTGCATATGCCCAAAGAAAAGTTGATAGTTTCAAAGTATTATCTGGAGCTATTTATCAAATTATTTTTCAAGTTGCTATATTTGTAATGACTTTAATTATATTTGGACCAGCACTTACCTTATTCATTATTATGATAGTATGTTTTGCAGTATTAAAACAAAAAGTTAGATTTGTGAAAGGATTATAAATTTTCTAGCTTATGCCATCTAGATCTATCTACTTTTAATTTTTCTTCTTCTTCGATATTATATGAAAGCACATATCCAGATTTCAAATCTGAAACTATCTTACTAGATTCTTCTTCTGTTAGCTTATCTAGTAAATCTGCGTCATTAAAGTATTTATCGTACAAGTAATTGACATAATTATCATCTAGTTCAACATCAGGATTTTGCTCTTTTATATTTTTAAGTAAATTACGAATTACCTTGGTTTTACCAGTATCATTTCCTATGTTAGAAAATGGAACAGGTCTAGCCTGATCATTGACATAATTTTCATTTTCATTTTTTAAAGTGGTTACACATAAAATCATGAAGATCAAAAATCCTAAATATTTATCAACATACATAATTCCGATAGCTACAAAATATAATACAATCCAACTACATATATTTGTTATACAGCTAAACATTACTTTCATAACTTTACTATTTGGGCTAACTATATCTACAAATATCATAACAAATAATAAAGTTACTACTACAATATATATGTTATATGTGGAACTTTTAGTTTTTTTAGTAATAATTTCCATTTATTATTTATTACTATTTTTTTGACATTTTAATCAATAATTTTTATATGATAATTAATATAATATAATGTGTTCATTAGAAGACGCATGGGGTACGACAGTATTTATGGGATCTGAAGTAGAAACACAGTCGGATGATAGAGAAAATTGCATGAAAACACCAGACAATCTTTTTTTTCCGAAAAATGATTATGATGTTTCTCCTTTAACAAAACCATTGCCAAATAAAAACAAATATACAAGAGGAATGCATTCATGTTATTCTAGAGAGGTACGAACTCCAAGTAAAATACATCAAGTACGAGGAGGTAACGGTGATATGGATGTAAGAATTAGTCCAATTTTAAATCAAAAGGGTGGTAATAATACACCACTTCTTAATAAAATAAATGAATCATTTTATGACCCCCATCCAATTGCAAATGATGGTAAACTTACGGATTTAAATGATGCTTTTACTGTCAGTAATACAGTAGATCGTTTTATGAATATGGGTATGGATATGACTAGTAAACCAGAACCAATTAATTATAGTCATAATGTAAATAATAGTTGGCATGATACTTCAGATCCATCTAGAATGAATAGACATATTGATACTTATGGTGGAAGTGAAAGTCTTCCATATGAAGCAGATGAATCAGTTGAAAAAATGACAGTTGAACAAATTAGATCAGAAAATGAAGAAGTAATTAAGCTTCTTGGAGATGTTCTTAATAAGCTAGACCGTCTTGAACAAAAAGTAAACACAAATAAAGAAGTAAATATCCATGATATGATACTATATATGATTGTTGTTATCCTAGTAATAACAGTATTATTCTTAGCGAATAGAAAATAAATTATAAATTATTAAGGAGATAATCAAGGTCATCCATTTCGTTTTTATATGTATTATTTACAGGTTGAGTATTTCCATAAAGAATATTTTTATTTATATCCATAACATCACGAAAATCCTCATATGGAATTGATGAATATGATTGTGTAGTTAATGATTTTGTATTGGAATAAGTTGGATTTACTTTCCAATCGATATATACTAAATTTTTACCCATATATTGGACTTTGAATCCTTTCTCTTTGAGATCTTCCATTATGTAAATGATACAGTTTGTTATATTATAAAGGGGTAATCCATAAACATATACTGGACATGCAAAGGTACAGCAACAGAAATTATGTTTTGTATTTTCGGCGACAATTCTTTTATAGCAACGTTTTAATATTTCATCGTATACTTTTCTCTTTCTTTCTTCTCTATCGTTTATTTCTTGGTGTAATTTGTTTATACTTAATGACATTTAATATTTATGCAGAAAAAATTGATTAATAATGGACAATATTACAAAAAAATACAATGAATTATTTGAAAACTAAGGATATGGTACAATTTTCAAATCACTGAAAACTAAACCCTTAAAATCCCACCATTTTGTGCCAAAACTAGTTCTAAATCCAGCACAAGAATATTTTGATGGGTCTATATAATTCAATGGATTATTTTTCATATCATCTGTTATATTTGGAAATTGTAATTTACAAATTGGTGCATATAATATCATACCATGGAATGGATAATTCACTCCGGGTTTAACATCATAGTGAAATTCCAACACAAAATCATTATGTGTTCCATTTTGAACACGTTTTCCTTGCCCAACAACAAAATATCCAATACAATTTATACATTTTTTATCTCTACCAGGATCATTAATATGTCCGTATATCTTCCCACAACATGAACAAATTGCACGAACTAATCCATTTGAATGACAATTATGACATTTTGTTTCTTTTTCAGCATCAGTTATCAATGTAGTTTTTTGTCCATTCACATAGTTCCATTTTCTATTATTGTAACTGGTTTTCATATTATATATATTATCACATATTGTACATTTCCTTATATATTTCAAATCATAGCATTTATCACAAAGATTGGATTGTCTTCTGATTGTTCCACTTGTTCTTACTATAGTCGATTGACATTTACTACAATTATTTGCTAAATTTGCCATATTGTTAAAATTGAATTGAATATTAATCAATTTTTCTTATAACTATGTCAGTTATTATTAAATTCGGTAGGAAGCAACAAAATCATAAATCATTTGCAAGTGTACTTAATGTACCTGTATATGATAAAATATCACGTATTGAATGGGTACAGGATACAGGAGAGGAACTTCCTTCTAAACTCCCATCTAATCTTAAAACTCTAAAATGTAATGGTAAAAATATCAAAGAATTGCCAGAATTACCTTGCAATTTGAAACATTTAGAATGTAATAATAATCAATTAACTAAATTACCAACATTACCAACCACGTTAAAAGTGTTAGATGTTAGTAATAATAATCTCAGAAGAATTCAACATTTGTCTAGACTTACAAAACTCGAAGACTTGTTTATAGGTGATAATAAATTAAGAGTATTACCTAACCTACCTGATTCTATAAAACATCTAGCATGTGAACTTAATAATATTTATACATTACCAAAACATATGCCAACTAAACTTATGATATTGAATATTTATGGAAATCATATTAGTGAACTCCCCTTAAGTTTACTAGAATGTGACATGTTTACCACTACTAATTTAATGAAACATTTTCCCTATTATGAGTTAGGATTCTTTTATGAGGAACCCTTAAGTATTGATGAAAATCCAGTATATGATGATATTTTGGATGCAAATTGGAGTCTAGAAAAATATTTCAAAAAACAAATGAAGAAAGATATCAAAGAATCTAAAAAGAGAAAATGTGATGGCAATAATAGTGAAAATAAAAAAATAAAAAAGGAACAATAATTATATTATCTAATAGTAATATACATAGAATGAAGGAAAGAACTTTTCATAATCAACTATGCAATGGTAAAATTAGTTATTATCCAAAAGGCGATATTAAAGTAACTGGAGTTGTAGCAGATGGTTCCGTAAGTGAAGTAAATTATTGGGCTGCAGCACCGGCTACACATGGAACTAGTTTCTATGGCAGTGGTCATCCATATCCAAATCCAATCATTGCCTATGATGGAACACCAAATAAGGGAACAGTTAAGGTAGTAGGTGGTGTATTTGAGTTTAATATCAAATACCCAAATGCCTACTATGTTGGTTTAGGAAGTTTATACATTCCGCCACATATTAATCTTAAAACTGTATCACCAGGTGGAAAACCAGAAAATGAAAAATATTTCAGTATCCAAATTGATGGAGGTATTCCATTTAGAACACTTACTTATCCATCTCCACCAAGTAACAAACCAAGAGTTAGTCCAATGTTTTATCATGAATGTATGGATACTGCTAGAAGCCAAGAATCTATTTTGAGGGCTAGTGCTTACCCAGAAAAGAATGAAATGCCAGATAACTTTTGGGGACTTAGACCACCAAGGTAAATTATTAACCCCTTTACACCCTTAGAAATTTAAAATGAGACATTCTTAAGTTAAAAAAAATCTATTTTAAACCTCCAAGGCTTAGCCTTTTCAGACTTATGTAAATTATGGTTATAGTATAGCGTTTACTATACTTGATTATTTTGGTATAAATTAGGATAAGGCTAAAAATTGTTTTACACAAATAAACCCGTATCCTACCAAACAGGAAAATTGTTATTATATCATTGGGGAAAAACCGATAAAACCCTCAATAATAACGGGGTCTAATAACTATTAAAGTTATTGACATATTTTTTTAGGATTAATGGTAGGATTAACATTATCCTGTAGTAACTCCTCTACCATATTTAATATTATACTTTATCTTTAAGTTAAAAAATTATAAACTAATTTAGTTAATGTAAAGTGTCTCATTTTAAATTTCCAAGGGTGTAAAATTGATTAGTTTTTCAATTTACATATTACATTATTATACTTAATTATGACATCACCATATAGTTGTAGAAGACATAGAAATAATAGACCAATTAAAGGTAAAATGAATTTAGGTAAAAGGATAAGATATATTTATAAGAAAATTTGTGGATGTTAAAATTAATTATATTGGTTCGCTAAATATTTTACTTTAAGATATAGTTGATTTAATATATTAGATATAATATTATGAGCTTCCTCGACTCACAAAGAACAACAATTAAGTCATATTTGACCGAGAATAATATATGTAAATTAAGTATAGTTGCATATTCTGATGGAATAATGGAAGTTATTGGCCAAATATATAATATTTTTGCTACAGGCAATGTACAATATTGGACATCTATGGAAAATCCTATTAAGCCATTACAATTTCCTGTAATTAATACTTATCCTGATGCACCTAATGATGACAATATATCAGTATCTAATACAGAACCATATTTTAATGTTAATATGAATAAGGGAAATACTAATATTTCAAATGGTCAATTTAAATTTACTACTAAATATACTTCACAAGGTGAATATTTTAAACTTCCATCTGACCCAATTTATATTCATATGATTGTTTCTATTGATGGACATCAACCAGTTAATATAGATATTAAAATGGATATGAATGTACCAATAAGATTTATAGATACTAAACAACCACAATTTAATTCATTTATTATACAACCAGATAATAAAAAAAAATCAACATTTTATGATGGTTATAAAGATCATGAATATTATGAAAGACGTCAACAATTTAGAGACCAAAACAAACCTAATTATGCTGATAGAGCAATGAATTTAATTGATTTACCTAATCTTAATCAAGAATATTTTGGAATGCCAGCAAAAAATGCTCCTAATACAATGAATAATTTTACCCCAGATGTTGATTTCCGAAGAACAAAAAATGTAGATTTAACACCTTTTGACCCATTTGGTCGTTAAATTATTTAAATTTTCATTTGTTTTTTATTACTGTATACAATTAATTTTCTTCTTTATCATTTTACACCTTAAAAACACTTTTTGGGAAAGATATAATCAAAAAATAAAATTGAAATAATTAACTTAAAAATTAGATATATTATATCTATATTTAAATAACCATGTCTAATAACGTAAAACAATTTAATATGACTTTGACGGAGTTTAAATCACTCCAATCTGCTAACCCTAATAGAGTTTATTTCTTGGATTTTATGGCTAATTGGTGTGGACCATGTAAACTCATTAAACCATTTATTCAAGAAACTGCTACCAGTTATGTAAATGAAGGTAAAGATGTTGAATTTTATATGGTGGTAAGTGATGATGATGACAATGAGGAATTAGTACAACATTATAATGTCAATGCTCTCCCTACATTTATGTTATTTAAAAATGGTAAAACTCTAGCTAGTATTACTGGTGCTGATAAGGAGAAAGTTTCTCAAGCACTTAAAAATGCACTTCCTAATTAATTAAACTTTTTCCTAAAATGTTTTTTGACTTAAAACTATATGTTAATTATAAATAATATATAAATATGTCTAGAAAGGTAGAAAGAATACAAAAATACCTTAAAAAATTGCATAATAAGCAATCTAATATTATTTTTTCTGTTAAGAAAAACATACTATCTCAAATACAAAATAATAAAACAGGTCTAGAATCAAATCATAAAGACAAACAATATATAGAATTATTTGGAAAATTACATGAAATAGATTCTGAATTAATAACTATATTAAATAAAAGGGTCGAAAACATTGAAAAAGATCCCATATATGATATTAATGATAAAGAATTGAATGATGGTCTAGAATCATATAAAAAAAATATAAATGATGCTATAATGGCTATAAAACAATCATATGGATATGGTAAAATGACTGATGATAATGTATTGGATGAAACTATTAAAAAAATAGAAAAAAAAATAATTGCTTTTAAAGTTCTTATTAAGGAAAATAAAAAAGAATTAGCTAATATTGATGACCAAATTGAAAAAACTGTAGAACAGGAAGAAAAAATACTTAGTGATGAGGTAGCTAGAATTCTTAATAAAATGGAGGATGAAAATAATGAATTATATGGAACTTTATATAAAGAATATGGAAAAAAAATAGATATGGAAAAAAGACTAAAAGATGCTCAGGAAAGATATAATAAATTATCTGAACAATATAAATCTGCTAAATTACACGGCGTTAAGTCTAATAAAAGTATTAAATCTAGTCTAGATAATAAAAAAGAGATCCAACGAAAATATAACAAGGATTCATATTTATTGAATAGTCAACTAGATGGTATTACTAAAGATAAGGAAGATTTGAACAAATTAATTAATGGTGATGGACATATGAATAAGGCTAGACTCCAAAGACGTTATCAACAATTATTGGATGAGGAAGAACTTGTTAAATCACAAAAATCAGAAATCCATAAAAAATATATGAATGATATTGAAAAATTTCAGTCAGTTGGAGGTCCTCAAGAATACATTAAAATTAAAAGGGAAATTGAAGCACTAAATAATCATATTAAAGGAATTAAGCATAGTATTAATAATTTTAGCTCAATGTACATCAATCCAATTTATGATGCATATATAACAAGAACTCTTGCCTTAATAGAACAGTTCAACTGTGCAAAAGAGAGAAGAGAGAAAATAGATGAAAGAACTAATGAAACTAGAAATGAAACTATTGAAAAATGTTCTAAAATGATTACAAGTTATGGAAATAAAATTATTGAATGTAATAATAAAATTAAGGAATTAATGGATAATGAGAAAAAAAAAGATTCACATTTGGCTTTTCAAATTAAAAATGTTCAATGGTATAGTAATATGATTAAAGATACTATACAATTAATTGATGAATTTATAAAAAATCGAACTGAAATTAATTCCCTAAGCTAGCTAAGCTAGTTCTACAAATGATTTATTAATACAATCTAATACAATGGTTTCACCTATTTGTTCATGTCCTTCACTATCTAGGTCTATATGGTTACCATAAATAAAATAATGCCATCCATATGGAATATATATTAAATTACCTTCTCGTAATACAATTTCTATAAAATTTATTTCTGTGTTATCTTTTTCTATTTCGGGTTTAATATCGATGCTAGAAACATTGTTTGTAAATGGTTCTAGATGTTTATCAGTATCTGGATTAAATAAAACTATGCGAGCTTCTCCTGTTACGGTTGCAAATAATTGTAATATATTGGCTTGTTTTACAGGAAATATTGGGGAGTTAATATCGGTTTCTATTAAATTCAAATCTATTTTCCAGTCATATGATAATACATTGTTATGGAATTGAAGATTACCTTTTATGATTGTCAGTACATCATTCATGTGTTCTTGTACGGTACTTTTAATTGTATCATAGTCTAGTCCTAATAAAAGGTCAATTCCATCCCAGTTTTGTAATTCTTTTTGTATAATAATGGGTAAACCTTGTTGATATAGATCGAATAATGTATCTGGGTCTGGGTCAAATACTTGCAAAATATTCATTTCATTATTTTTTTTAGTGTAAATATTACGTTGTGTTATGAGGATTACTATAAAAATGCAACATAATAGAAAAATAACACCAAATATGTAGTTCATGGTCAGTTATTAAATGTATAGAAAATTACCGCATGAATAAAACTTAAAAATTGATTTTAAGAATGTATATTAAAAATTATATTATGGGTCATTTTGGTAGTGATTTTAATTACCTTTATAATATATTGTATTCGATTTTAGTAATATGTCTAATAATTGGGTTAATCATATTACTTAGTGATGGTATAATTGAAATATATCCATGGTTAAAGTCATGGTTAAAGTCATGGTTAAAGTCATGGTTAATTAATATAATTTTAACATTTATAGGTTATAGCTTTTTCCTAGTTTATCATGAGATTAAAAATTGATTTCTTATGATATATATATAATAATACCAAAATAGTATATGAATAGTAATTGGACATCATTTTTCAAAATTTCACATGATGGAGGACAAAATTCGGGTGTCATTGGATTTTGGATTATTGAATGGAAACCTGTATTTTCTATTGTATTTCTAAAATTTAATAAAGGTACTCGTGAAGCATACCACTCACATGCGTTTAATGCCCTTAGTTGGTGGCTATGGGGTTCAGTTTTAGAGAGCATTATTTAGATGGAACTAAATTAAATTGGTATCCGTCTATTTTCCCTAAATATACTCCTAAAAAATGTTTTCATAAGGTTGAAGCCCTAGAAGATACTTATGCTTTAAGTATACATGGACCATGGGATAAGACATGGCAAGAATATAGGGGAAATGATGATCAGTTAGTAACTTTAGGGAATGGGAGAGAAATAGTTGAAATGAAATCTTTAGTAGATATTGAGGATAAAAAAATCTCTAGATGAAAAATAAATTAATATAATTAAATACCCAATTTAAAAAACAACTTAAGCATATTTTTTATTTATTATTCACGATCAATAAATCACAATGCCCAGAAAACAAGCTACCGGAAAGACTGAAAGTCAACCCGAAACGACTACTGAAGGAAGTACCGACGTAAGTGTTCCTCAGGAAACTACCTCCACTGCATCCGCTTCAGGTGATGAAAATCGCTGTGTAGGATGTGTAAAATGGTTTGATCACCAGAAAGGATATGGTTTCGTAACTCAAATTAGTGCTGGAGAACATCATAACGAAGATATTTTTGTACATCAATCTAATATTAGCACTAAGGAAGACACATACAGAATTTTATATGATGGAGAGACTGTAATGTATGATCTTCAAGTAACTGATGGAGAAAAACATCCATACCAAGCAGTAAATGTCACTGGTTATCAAGATATTTCTCTTCAATGTGAAAACAAAGCAATTCACCGTAGTGTAAG
>Ga0129342_1001581_pt1 | contig 10178 bp, 6 predicted proteins | sample CPBDNA_5_FD_94426 | JGI IMG/M metagenome (GOLD analysis project Ga0129342, IMG submission 94426) | Freshwater to marine salinity gradient microbial communities from Chesapeake Bay, USA - CPBay_Sum_15_0.2_DNA | ecosystem: Environmental > Aquatic > Marine > Coastal | place: USA: Chesapeake Bay...
CAGCTTCACCGATAATCTCGTTACCCTTAGCCTCTAGCTTGGTGATAAGGTGAGAGACATTGGAGAGCTTGACGCTATCGTGTTGAGGGTGATCAAGCTCACCCATAAGACGACGGTTCTTCATGGACTCCTCAAGCTTACTAATCTCACGCTCTAAAAGAGCCTTAGGATAGATACGCTTGTTGTTGTTCTCCTCGTCTGCACGCTGGAAAACACCACGAACTCTCATGGGACCCTTCTTGCCCTCGTTGAGGACCTGTAAATTCTCAATGATAAATACATCTTCGATTAGCATCACTTACTCCTTTTTGTTTTGGCTTTGTACTTAGGTTTATCTTTTTCTCTACGGGCTGCTGCCTTCAACCTACCAGCGGTAGCCCCACCATGCTTAACCCTTGTCCTAGCGGCATGGCTTTTTATACTCTTCCAGTCTGCGCTAGGAGTAGCACTACCAGGAGTAAACCCTTTAGCAGTTCTACCAGATACTCTTTGCTGCTTGCTCTTGCCCCAACCACCAGCAGTGGTTACATACATCCTGTAAGACCCCTTAGTAGAAAAGATAGTTCCAGGGGAGGTTTTCTTAAGAGCGTCCTTAATTGTGGCATAAACAGGAGCACGACTCTTACGAGCAGTGGTCTTCTCCTTTCTCTTATAATCACCTCTCCCGTTAGGATACCTAGACTTTTCTTCTAACGGTTGCTCTGCGTTTCTTACCAGATTTATTAGGCTCATATGATTTTGCTCCAGCAAAGTTTGGGGAACCTAAGCTCCCTACAGTAGTAGTCCCAACACCTAACTCATTGAGAAGACCTTTAAGCTCATCAATCTTGACCTTAATCTCCTCCTTAAGTTGCTTCCTTCTCTCTTCTTGTAGATTAACCTTAGGCTGCTCTGGTTTCTTAACTCCGAAAGAGTTTGAAAGAACAGCGTCTACATCTTCTTGAAGGATTTCGACATTCTCTATATCAGGCACATTACCTTTGACAGGGGTTTTGTGAGAAACGGACTGAGGATTGGTCTTCTCTTGCTCTAGTAACTTAAGAGCAAAATCACCAATCCCCATACCCGTTTCGTTAAGAGAAGCCATTTTTATCAGCAGGACTCTTCGCCCTTCTCCATCTTCTTGCCTTTCTTAGCCTTCTTCTCTTTCATCTTGTAGGCCATTTCAGCAAGAGTTTCGATCTCGTCTTCATCAAGACCTTCGAGAAGGTCTACTTCTTCCTCTTCGATAACCTCACCCTCTTCAGCTTCTTCAGCCTCAGCAAGGATGTTCTCAGCCTCTTGGAAGACAGCCATCATTTGCTGTGCGTGCTCAAGTATGGCTTCCTCAGAAAGCTCACCTTCAAGGGTGGACTCGCAAAGAGGACAGGTGTGAGCCTTAGGAGCAGTCTCCTCGGCCTTAGCTTCTTCAATAACCTCTTGCTCCTGAACAGGGGCAACAGATTCTGTCATGATACCAGCCTTCTTCCAGGCTGCGGTGCCGAGTACGGCTTCTCTTAATTGATCTCTGTTCATAATAAACTCCTGACGCTTTAGGCGTCTGTAGATATGTATACTCAGTTAAATTTAATTGTTGATTTTTATTGTTTTTTAAGGTTATAGACCTGTAGGTATAGGACCTAAAACTGTAGAGGCTCCTAGAAGAGGCGCGTTCACAGCACTTCTACTATAAATATGCAATCCATCGGTACATCCTATAGGAGTCGCAAGCGTGTACGCGGGAAGACCTCCTATAGTAATACCTGGAACTACAGGTGTTGCCTCGTTAAAACAAGACTCAACATCATCAGACTTAGGGTGTCCTGGATGTACCGTAGTAGGTAAAGGCAAAATCCCAGGGGCAACTCCTGAAATAGTAACTCCAGCAGGGTTTGGAAGTGCTATACAAGTGCTGTAACCGTCCCCGGCTAATAAAAAAGGTAACATTACTCTAATATCTCCGGCGTTTCTGTTTTAAATTCCTCATCAATTTTTACAGCCCGAACTCTAGTTGTTACTGGAGGAGGTTCGTAATCATTAATGTTAGTTAACTTATTATCAATAACTTCAGAAATCTTAACGAACCTTTCTCTAACAGCTTCCGTCTTTGCAAAAGTATTTGTTGCTATCAGATCCTTCTTATCGTTAAAAGATTCCATATCATTATATATTTCTTTTCTCTCATTTGCAGTAAGATTTTTAAATACGGATCCCCATTCTATAACACTGTTCGCTACATCTATAAAGTTTTTACCTTCTTCTTTAGCTTCTCTAATAGCTTCAAATAATCTTCTAGAGGCGCTAGGTTTTCTAGGCAATTTTTCAGATCCTTTTTGATATTGATTTTTAGTATTTTTTAATTTATATCTATCAAATGTAACCTTTAAACTTTGCTGTTCTACTCTAGGATCAATACCTTCAAAGAAATCTGTTTGTTCTTCATTATAGATTTCGGAATTCCACTTCTGTTGTATGTCTTTCTTTGAAGGGGATAACCTAAAGGTAGCTTTTCTTTCGTTATATGCTGTTAGTTTAGATCTACCTGATCCCACAAGATATCGAGTTTTGTCTGTAGGAATTATCACGATATACCACGGCATCCTTCTAGGAATTACAGGAACCCCGTCAGCGTAACCTTGTAGTTTATTAAAGCTTATATCTTTGAACTCGGCTATCACCTTACCAGAGTCCATCATATGATCTAGAAGAGGGTCTGAAGATTCTATGTGGAAGTGTAGGTAAGGCCATGGTTTAAATTCAATCCATTCATTAATCTCATCCTCATCATATAGATATTCAAAGACTGCTGATGTTTTTCTTATCAAAGGATTGGTTGTAGGAAGATCCTCAATAGTACTTACATTAAGTTTCATGAAGTAGAAATCTTGTCTAGGCTCCTCTAAGGAATAAGTTTCTTCTATTAAAGATTCTTCTTCGCTCACAGCCTTTAAAACTGTTCCATAATCCTCGTTAAGCAAGGCAAAGGCTCGTCTGAGATCTTCAAAATCCAAAGCAACAGCTTTTTCAATCAAAGTGTCTAGATCTAGATAGTCTCTGTTACCTTGTTTATTGATATAAGTAATGAAGTCTCCTTCATTAATATATTTTATTGTAGGATCTCCATTGTAGTCTAGAAGAGTGTAACTATCATCAAGTTTTATATCTATAAAATTAAGATTAGAATCCTTGTCCACGAAAGGTATAGCTTTTTGAAGGTCTGTAGCTAAGGTTTTCCAGAGACGCATCCTTTCCTTAGTGTAACCTCCGTATACTTTATGATTCAATGGTTTAGCCTTTGTATTTATTAGCTCAACTAAACTATTTTCTGTAGTGACTGATCTGGATCTTCTGAACAGGTCGTGTTCCGATTGAAGGTCATCAAATTGAGTATCAAAATCATCAAGTTCTCCAGCAATGAGCTTTCTAGATATTCTAGTAAGTATCTTTCTCTTCAAAGGGAGTCCATCAAAATCTACTAACTTATCAATTTTATCTCTAAGTTCTGTATTTAAACTTCTGTATATATAATCTAATTTTATATCATCAAACGCTTTTTCTGTAGCGAAGGATTCCTGTCCAAGATTTAATACGGCCCAAATTGATGCATGGATAGTGTTAGAGAATATATTTAAATATTGATAGTTTCTCATAGGAGTAAACTCACTACGAGAGAAGGTTGTTTTCTTATTGCTCCCTACAATATCAATAATCTTATCCTCTTCATATATTGAGTTCAATTCCTTAAGGTAGTTTATACCTTGTCTTTGCTGAATTTCACCAAAGCCTCCTTGGTTTGAGAAATTTCCATTTATCGCTGTGGCGTCCACAGGGTTTCCTGGGTCCACACACTCAGGAAAACTATTAGCAAAGGGGCCTAGGCAAGGATCTAACACACATGTATAATCAAACGGATGTAAGGGAGCGTTATTTAAATTCTGACATTCTATAAAGTTATCTAAGCTATCAAAACAGTTAAAGGTTCTGTAAGTTACTGGTATACTAGCTATGGTCTGTCCACACTGATCAATAAAGGTATAGGTTTTAATTGTAGTGGGTTGTGTTAAATCTATATCAACAGTCCATTGTACATAATCCTGTCCTCCTACAACCACTGTATTTGTATTCAAAATACTTCCGTCTAATAGGATACCGAAATCGGAAAGAGTATCGTATACAGGATTCCCATTTGAGTCGTAATCTGTAGCTGTTGGACCCAGAGCATCTCTAGTTAGAACTTCTAAAGTTCTAGGAGAAGGGTCTCCATCACAAAAGTATACAGCTTGGTAATTATTAGGAGTATCATAATTAGCAGTAAGCCTGCCCTCCATAATGGATTGAAAACCAGACCACACTTCATTGTCATAGCAATCTTGACAGGTAGCTACACTAGAGTTACACTCAAAAGAATTTGCAAATATTACACCTAGATTGTCTGGGTTAGGGCATTCTCCGGTGACTACACAGTCCCCGTCGTTGTATTCACAATTTTGATTGCTAAAGCTCACAGAGTTGGGATCGCAACAATATGTCCTAGAACTTTTCTCACACGCTTGCTGTGAGTTAAATAACTGCTGTCCCCCTGGACCTTGGCTGAGTACATCACAAGTGTTCGCAGTATAGCTTACACATCTGGTATTACTGTCTGAATGTCCAACTGGGCAGTACCAATAAGTAGGTGGAACACAACACCCTATTCCATTATTAGCATTTGCTTCACATTCAAATACATCTCTAAACCAAGTAACGCCTTCTCCAGCTAGATCGTCAGCGGTGCAATAATCAGGAACACTTATACACGCCTCTGATTGAGCGTTAGGACATACCCATACATCTTCTTTTTCAGGGCACGCATCATCACACTCAGACTCTGTGGCAAACTTGTCAGGATCAGAATCAACAATTGGTCCTATATCACAAGTTCCATCAACTACGGTAGTGCCTACACAAGTACCACAGGAACTGTTGCTGTCTGTAGTGCACTCATAGTAAGTAGGAGCAGGACAACAAAAAGCTTCAGAAGATTTACAGGCACCAGCATCCTTGTAAGCAGTCTTCTCGTTTATCTCTATTGTGTCTGGAGCATCTTCACAAGTCTCTACTCCTAAATCTATTAAACTTTTATTCTGAGAAACGCAGTCATTGCCATTTGAATTAGCAGTCGTAGAATCACAAATATAGTAAAGACATTGGCCTTCGTTTATACACCCATCCGCCTTACACTGTTCAACAGTATCATATAAATTAACAGGGTTTACTTGAACCGCTGGAGGGCATGGTTCTCCTTGAGGAAGATAAACAGTATCAGCAGGGTCAGGAGAGGGGAATACACAACAACCGTCATCATCCACCTCCAAACATCCATCCTGAGATGCTGTGCATTTCCAGTAGGCGCAGATATCAGAAGGGCAACAGACAGTCGTACAAAACCCTCCAGTATTAAATACTACATTGTTAGTTCCACATTTTACGCAAGGAGGTAATTCTCCTGTACAAGGAAGTGGATTTCCACCTGAATCAGTACAGTATTGCCTAACAAAAGAACGATCTACATTTAAGGTTGTTTTATTTCCTCCACAACAATTTGTAGAATCACAATCCTCTCCACAAGACACTAAAGTTACAGGATCTGTGCAAGAATCTGTTCCACCACCACCGTCATCACAGTTAGGATCTAAAGGATTGGCTTCACAACACTCGGTATCGTTAGCATCAATACATCCATCAGGATCTGTAGGACCTCCAGGGTCAGGTCCATCAGGCCCCTGACCTCCATAAGAGAAGATTCTTCTGAAACAGTCCTGAAATACTGATACCATAACATTAGCTTAAAGTAGGTTGTCCGTTTGTAGTCGTAGTGTCAAAAATATAATTATCTGCCAATATAGCGGTGTGACCAATTACAGTAAACTCTACTGAAGGATAAGTAACTAGAGAGGGTCTTATAGCAAAGATTGGGTCCTGGGTTGAGCCTTGTACAGCATATGCATTATTTGTCCTACCAGGAAGGAACGCTCCCATTTTATCATCACTATAGAACTGACTCATAACTGTAAAAGCCGAAAAGATGTCCCTGGATCTTTGTGAAGGAGTCCATTTTTTATTAGGAGGTGCAAAGAAACTTTCTTGGTCATAGTTAAACCCAGCAGTTTGATCTTCATGCAGGAATGGGGCAGATACACTCTCTCTATGGAATGGGAAGTGTGTTCCTGCAACTGGGACAAATCCTACATATATCGTGAAATCAGCAACATGATTATTTATTTCACCTTTTTCAACAGCTATACCAGCGTAGTTATTTAAAGAGTTTGCAAATGTTTTTCCGTTACAAACGGAAGGGAGACAGTTTCTAAAGTTAACACTGACATCATAGTCTACAATATTTGCTGGTAGTTGAACTCTCATCCTTTTTCTAACATAGTAAACCGTATCTATATCATAATCATTAACAAGGTAATCAAGACCGAAGACTGGTTGGTCAGAGTCTTTATATCGGTTATTTGCTATTCTATCCACAATCGTATTGATATAAGCTTGCGAATCAGTGCCACCCTCTATGCTCTGAAACTGGTAGTCGTCAGTAGCTCGTATAGCACAATTTATACGATCATTCCTTAAGTAACCTTTCTCAATTGGATTATTTAAATTATCACACCAAGCAGCTAAGTCCCATCCTGGGTATAAGGGCAATGCATTTAACCCATGCATATGATGTTCTCTTAAGTAATTAATTGCCGCCTGATTGCTATTTATAGCTATCCCCTTATCTTGTGCAAAGTTAAGTAGAGAACCTTCAACTCCAAACTTAGTTCCACCTAAAACAGCCCCTTTAGTTATGAAAGTGGAACCAGTGCCTATAGTACCTCCACCTGTGTCACCACCTGTATCACCACCTACACCTACACCGACACCTGCGACAGCAGTATCCACATAAGTTTTAAGGTTTGTTATAGTTTTAGTTAGAACCGTGTTTAACTCAGTTTTACCTACCGCAGGGTTAGCAAAAGATAATGGAGGATTAGCAGCAGCAACACCAGATCTTTCATTGTATGAAAGTTCAGCAGTTCTCAAGAAAGGTCTTATATCTATTATATCAGACTCTTCAAGATAAGGCTTTCCTCTTCTTGTAACAATATATGCTATCGGTAACACTGATTGTCCTATCAATGCGAAGCTATTTTCTAACCCTTCCTGGAACAAAGGAGTGAGGTTCATAACATCGTCTGGAGATGGGAATCCTGCCTTAACACCATCGAACTGATCTTCTGAAGAGAATAGATCAGAAATAGGAGAGATGGTTTGGAAATGACCTTCATCAGATACAGCACCGTCTGGTTTGAAGAAAGATGTATTATCTGTAAAGGAACCTTGGAACTGCTCACTATCAAAGAAGTTTTCAGAAGTATCTGAGGTACTATCGTACAATCCGTAAAGTCCAAATCCTTTTAAGGATACTACACCTGCACCCTTTAAAATTCCTAGAATAGGTTTGGTTATAACCTTTGGGGAAGATCCAGAATCAGGAAGTGCCAGTGTAGTAGACGCTGCATCTACAGGGTGAGTATACACAAATAAAAGATCAACCCTTACGGAAGGAGTGTAACCAGTTTTATTAGAATAGTCATCATTAGAGAAAGGGGGTATAGTTATTTCTAAATCGTCCTCAACATTAACTACGGCTGTTCTAACAGCACCTCCCCATCTTCTAGTAAAGCCTACTGCTAACTCTTGAAGGTTGTCTACCTCACTAGTAGAAGTCTGTCCCTGTCTCCAAAGAGCTAATTTGTTCTTTGGAATTTTAGTAATAAGATCCGCTAATGTGGCATTCCATTCTGAGTTTAAAGTATTTGGTCTAGTGTCATGGTGTTGTAAGTGTTCATACAGTCCGTTTGAATAAATGGGATAATTAACTACATCTCCAGCAATGCTTTTTAAAACTGAAGTTGGCAGGTTAAACCTATACGCCCTGTCTGAAGGGTTATTTACACTAACATTTGAGTTTAATGTTTTAATTAAAGTCTGAATACCTTTATTGTACCCATCATTAACTCTAGCTGTAAATTTTCCACTCTGAACCGTTACGGATCTTCCATTAGGAGAAGTTAGCAGAGGTCTTAGCTCTGACATTTGCCTTCTACCTATACCTCTTTCAGGATTGGTTTCCCCTGCAACTTGATCTTTAAGCCATAGAATATTTTCTTCTAACTGCTTGATAGGAATATTATCTATTTCCCAATGATAAGGATCATTGTTTTTAAAGTATCTAACAGGTTGGGTAAATTTATAAGAACTTTGAACCCACTGTTCAATACTAGTATTTTCTTGATTTGATGCGAACTGATCAGCCATTAGTAATTCCTTCTAAGATCAAATGTATGAGGTGATTTAAACCCTGCTCCTTCATTTTCATCTGCTAGTCTGTTCAAAGCTCCACCAGACTGGTTTCCGGTAGACTTATAAATATCAACCATTTTAGGTCTACCCAAGAATTGAATGGAGCAATGTTTAGCGTTTGCAAACATATGAGCCGATGACTCATCTAGTTTTATATTATAGTTCTCTGGTCTTACAAGTTCATCTACACCGATGTACATTCCAGAAGTTACGACTCCACTTACAAGTGAATTAGTCTGTCCGAACTGTGCAGGATTCCAATTGGCCGCATCGCCAGAAAGAGACGATACAGGTCCTGATAAATGATACCCTTGAGACACTGTTTGATAAACTCGATTATCATTTAAGCTACTTGCTCCCCAATACCTGAAGTTATGAGCGTAAGGTTCAGGTTCTAAGTAAAGTCTAAAGGGTCCAGTGTTCTCATATCCAGAAAAAGATCCCCACCAAGCAGCACTAGCAATCGCTGAAAGTTGAACTGTTGGACTTAAATAAGGACCGTCAAGGTCTAGTTTGTTAGCACCTGATCTAGAGTAGTTTAATAAGCCCGCTCCTGGGAGGTACTGCCCAGTACCCCCGCCAGCATTTATTGCAAAGTTTTTCCAAATGTTAGTACCGGATCCAAAGTAATCTAAGACAGAAAGGCCACTTACAAAAGGGTTAGTGCCTTTACCTAAGTAAATTGAAGGTGATGATGTCCTTAGAGTACCAGTGTCCGTGTTTGCACCTGCAACAAGTTTAAAGTTAGTTCCGCTAAGTGAGGAAGCAGCAGCTTCATATCCGTAAGGAAAGTGAGCAAATGCAGAGAAATCAACGGCTGATGGAACTAACCCAAGAGGATCCTGTAGATTATAGTATACCGCAGCAGGACCGTGGTAGCCTGCATAAGACGGGTAAGTACCGCTTACAGCAACATGAGAAGCGTTTAGTGTAGAACCCCCAGCAAAAGACCAGTACTTAAGATCATTACACCCGTCTGGGCTATTTAAATAATCATAAAATATTCCATCTGTATTTTTGTCAGAAGTATGGAAACACACATTGGTAACATTAACTACACTATTACCAAAAGCTTTTATACAAGGACCTCCCGTAGAAACTTTTGTTCTAAATTCATCATGAGTTAATGTAGTAGGGTCTGTTATGTAGTAATTATAAAGTTTATCAGTATCAAATGCGCCTTGATCAAATCTAAATTGATTATGGGGTTCCTCAAAGTATTTTATTCTTGAGTTAAACTCTGTGTCTAAACTAGGTGGTGATACTGTATTAGTTGGTGTGTTTGGTAAGAAACAGAAACCCCCTGCATGAGTTAATGCTGAAGTCTGTAAAGTATGGTTTGATAAATAATCAGATTGTTGAAGAATAGGAGGGTATTTAGAAACAGCATTTCCAAGATCTTTCATAGAAACAACTGAGTTAGCATCGGCAACTATACAAGGACCGTAAGCATGAACCTCTACGGAAGTATGATTCTGAGTATCATTTAAATCAAAGCCCTCGGTATCAAAACCATAGGTTGATTCGTCATAATGAGGAGTGAATGATATTTCAGAACCTGCATTAGCATACATTGCAGTGCCAAACTGACCGATGAAGAATGGACCAGAGACTCTACAAGAAGATCCTTTGTCTACGAATACACCTGCGTCTCGTCTAGAAGTAGAGTAAGGACCTGTGATGACTGTGGCTAAGTTCTTACTACCGATTAGCTCTACTTGTGAATTGTTCTTAGCACATATTGCAGCACCATATGCAGGTAGCGTGGGTGATAAACTTATAGAAACTTTATAAGAAGAGGCTGTTTC
>Ga0129342_1001583_pt1 | contig 10176 bp, 21 predicted proteins | sample CPBDNA_5_FD_94426 | JGI IMG/M metagenome (GOLD analysis project Ga0129342, IMG submission 94426) | Freshwater to marine salinity gradient microbial communities from Chesapeake Bay, USA - CPBay_Sum_15_0.2_DNA | ecosystem: Environmental > Aquatic > Marine > Coastal | place: USA: Chesapeake Bay...
AAGGGTGCAACTGAAACCTTGTTGACTAGTAAGCTTGCTGGTGCCTTAGGTCAAATTGGAAATGCAACAGCAGCAATATACAACCAACCTGGAAATATTCAACCAAATAGTCAGTTGGGTCAGGCAATTACAGCAATCCAAAACCAAAAAAAAGTGCTGACTTTTGGTGGACCTGGAGGTGCTTCACAAACAATTAGGGGAGCGATCGAGACTGGAAGTATTGATAATATTCCAGATGAACTCTTAGATAATGTAACATTATCAGACGGAACCCCAGTCACACGAGGATTCTTAAAATCCCAACTTGAAAAAGCAAGGGGTAGTTCTAATTCAAAAAACCAAAAATTAAATATTGCACTTCCAAATGAAATGCAGTTTGGTTATGGTGCAAGTTGGAATAACACTTTCAAAATCGGAACTCTTGCCCAAGCATTTGCTAGTTCAGGAGGACTTGCTAAAACTGTAGGTTTGGGTGTCGCTGGTGGTGTAATTGGAGGATTTTTAGCAAAAATCAAACAAGGAGCTACAGCAAATCCCAATTCTGCAATTCTTAGTGGTGCTGCGACGGGAGCTGCAACAGCGTTAGACCTATTTAAAATCAATAGCAGCATAAACCCAACAGATCCAAAGGGTCTAGCTAATCTTGCTGGACTTGCTGGTATGGCACCAAACGAAAATGCTGTTCAATTCTTCAGCAATATTGAATTCAGAGAATTTGATTTTACATTTGAGATTTTTGCTTCTGGATTAAATGAATCAAAGAAAGCAGAGCAAATTGTACAATTCTTCAAAGAAGGAATGCATCCATCTGCTCCTGCTGGTACAGGTGTACTAAAATTCCCAGACGTTTATCTTATCACACCCATGTTTGTTCCTGCAGGACCAGATGGGTTTGCCAAAAAACCACAACCTCATAGATTACTACCAAAATCAAAGAGTTGTGCGGTAACAAATGTAAGAGTCAATGTGACTCCAATGAATAGCGTCCAAACAACCTACGATGGTGTATTTCCTCTGGTAACGATCAACGTAACCTTCAAGGAACTGACAGCACTGGTAAGAGAAGACTTAGCAAACGGATACTGATGACACTACTAACTAATTTACCTGATGTTTTCTATAACATCAACCCAACATCCACAAATCCAAAAATGATTCTGAGTAAGAATTTTTGGAGAAGAGCAGAGATCTTGGCAAATTACAAGGCATCAATTTCCCTTTTTGACGAATATATCGTTCAGAATGGAGAAACACCCGAAAGCATTGCAACCAATCTATATGATAATCCATTCTACGGGTGGACTATTCTTCTTGCCAATGATATTGTAAATTATCACGATCAGTGGGCAAGATCCGCTTCTGCTTTGAATGAATATGTAATGTCCAAGTATACAAATCCATATGCAGTCAAACAGTACGAAACGACTGAAGTGACTGATGAAAATGGCAAGGTACTTCTGAAAGCAGGATTAGTTGTCCCATCGACATATACCCTGTCATATACCACTCAAGCTGGATTCCCAATTACAGTCTCCCCGATCACTTCGGTTACTTATTACCAATACGAAGAAAGGTTGAATGACGAGAAAGAAAAAATTCAACTGATCAAGACAGATTTAATCGAAGATTTCGTGGATGCGTACTATGCAGTTCTGAGGAGAGCTGGTGGTGCTCAACTCGCTATCACCAACGACGACATCAAACTCTAAAAAACCTACAGACAAAAAAATACCCCGAATTTTTTTTCGGGGTTTTTGGTAACTAAAAAGTCGATTTCGCTGGAGGAGATGGTATATCGTTCCAGTGTCTCACTACTCCTGCAATAATGAAAACATTAGTGATGAGATAAGTGAGAAATATAATAGTCCGTAGACTAGCAACGACATCTGATTCTTTGTCATCTTTACTTGCCTTTTCTCCGATTGCCTTTGCCCACCAGCGCCATATCGTCTTTCTCTTCATCAATCGTCAGCAGCAAGTTTAGCGAAGTAGGACATGGTGTCATCTTCGTCCTCTTGAGGAGCTGCAGCAGACCTGAAAGAGGGAGTGAACGAAGGTTCAGCACGCTCTTGGGGGTCTTCATCGAAGGACTCATCCTCAACCACACGGCGCGAGACAGTGTTGGTAAGGACGCTGTTCAGGCGATCCTTCAGTTCCTCATAGGTCTTGAACTGATCATCAGCAGTGAAGGCAGCGAGGCTGTACTCTTGATTGTAGATGGACTCCAACTTGTCATCCTTAAGACCACCCAGGACAGACGGGCGATCAAACTCAGACTTGTCGTAGTTCCAGTAACCTGCAACGTTGGTGATCTTCAGTTTGAAGTCAGCACCCTTCCAGAGATCAAAGGGATTCACAGGTTCTTCATCCTCGAAGGCAGGTTGCATTGCTTCCATGATCTTGTCAAAGATCTTCTTACCATAGCGGTAGAGGAAGACACGACCCTCGTTCTCGGGATGAGCACTATCCTTCACAACATAGATGTTGCTGTAGTAGTTCAGTTTACGCTTCTGCTTACGTGCAGTCTCTTTGTCTGCATCGATGCCAGAGTTCCACAGTTCCCTGTTCAGGTCAGAAACGGGATCCTTCTTGCCCAAAGTCGTCAAGGAGTTCTCGATATACCAACCACCAGGACCCTGGAAGGCATGACTCCAAACTTGTGCCCAGGGCAGGTCTTCGCCCTCGGGTGCAGGGAGGAAGCGGATGACCGCGTAACCGTTACCTGCTTTGTCTACCTCAGGTTTCCAAAGACGATCATCAGGACCGCCCTTGGTCTCAGTTTTGTTCAAGGTTTCTGCCTTAGCGAGAAGGTCAGCAAAACTGGACTGTTTGAGGGATGCAAATGACATTTCGTATTCTCCGTATTGTTGGTGTACTTGTTGTATTGAGTACCCTGTAAGGGTAGCACCTTATTTAGGGGATGTCAAGCTTGTTGATCATGGTTTTCACGTCAGATTTGAGTTTCTCATAGAACTGAGGGTTCACATCAGCAGGGTTCATACCGAGCATCGATGCTGCCTGACGGATCTGTTTCATGAAGTCTCTTGACTGTTCATCATCGCACAAAGAGAGGCGCATGAACATAGTTTGCTGCAGGTCGATGAGTTCCATCATCTTTTCGAGTTGTACTTTCTTCTGACTTGCAGTGAGGAGGAGTCCCATCTTGTTGATCTCAATGTAGAGATCCTGCATTCTTTTTAGTTCACCTTGGACTACCTCAGACTCAAAAAACTTGTTCATAGAAATTCTCTCTGGATGATCTTCTTATATTTAAGCATATCGATCTGCAAAAAGGGTTCGTATTTCTTCACCCTATTCTTTAGGGGTTTCCACACTATATCATCGTTTATCTGCAAGTGATCCATAAAACCAAAGAGTTTATGGAAGATAGTAAGAGTCTCTAGGGTAATTAAACTACCCAAGTATGACTTTACTATCGTGGGGTGTACACCCTTGACCTTAAAGAGTTCATCGAAGTTTTCGGTGAGGTTATATAGTTTACCGACATCCTCCCTGAAGATGTAAGAAAGCGATTCCATCTTTCGTACAAACTCAGAATAATTTTCGGCACCCTCTCTCACCAGAGTTGCGGGATAAACTTTATCCTTAACAACCATATTTGCAACAAAGAAATCTCGCAGTTCAACCTCATTGAACGTGCGAGATAATTTTACAAAGAAATACTTGTCAGGTCTCTTATCAAAAGAGGCAGGAGAAGCCTTTGCTGCGTTGCCGTATTTAAAGTAGTCAAATGAGTCAGAAGTGAAGTGAAGTTTCAAAGAAAGATACATTTTATAGACTTCAATTCCAGTCACAATGACAGATACCCCCTCGATGTTTTCTTCATAAAGTTAAGACGTTGAGCATCATACTTCAACTTCTCTTTGAGTGGTTTCGAAACAAGTTTGTTGACTGTTTCGAGTTCAATGTTCTTGTCTTCACAGAACTGAACCACTGCTTCAATGTAATTTAACTTGGACTCTTTTACAATCCGTTCAATTTCAAGGGAGAACTTGGCAGATGTCATGAAGTTTTCTTCAAAGACATCATCAATTTTACCAGTCCCCATGTTCTTCTCTATATGCGTCGATGTACTCTTTAAGTTTTCGAGTATACTTAAGCTTGTCATAAATTTCAAATACCTGAGGTTCCCCAGTTTCACATGCGATAATCGTGACGAGTTTCTTGACCTTAAGTCCAGTTAACTCTTGGAACATTATAGCATAAGCACACTCTTGTGCAAAATAATCCTGAATCCAATCTTCCTTCTTCAACTTAGTTGAAGTTTTGAAGTCGATGATGGCAAGTTCACCTTTGAACTCAGCAATACAATCAACTCGACCAGCAAGACGAAGCATCTTTGAAAACAATGGTGCTTCTAATGCGTGTATGTTATTAATACTATCTATATGGGGTTTAATCTGGTGAAATAACCCCATGGATAGCACGTCATCTTTGTACTTGCTAATGTCCTGATTAGAAAGATAAAGTTCAGCAAGTTTGTGCGTCTTATTACCACGAGTCGATGCACGTTTGGAGACACGGTTCGCCTCCTCCTCACCGACGCGCTTGCGCCACTGCATAATACTTTTCTTCTTACTGTGTCCAATTACAGTAGTAACCGAGGGGAAGTTCTCGCCATCTACGGCATAGGTTCTTCCCTTCTCGGTCGTCTCTGCTATCAGATCACGAAAGTTGTGTTGGTTGAGATGATTAAAAGCCAAGATTCATTTTGCTGATAAGGTATGATTTAACGAGTCCAGAACGCACAATGTCTTGGACGCCAAACTCAATAGAAGAGAACTCCTCCATGTCATCAATGATCTTCATGAAGTCTAGCACACCATTCTTCTCATAGGTCTTGATCAGGTCAGTCTGAGCAGCATCACCAGCGAAGATCACCTTCGAGTTGACACCGACACGAGTGATGATCGAATCAAGTTCGTGGAAGTTAAGGTTCTGACATTCATCGATCAGGATGATGGCATTATCGATGGTCGTACCACGAATGAACGAGGTGGACCAGAAAGAGATAGTCTCTTGTGCCTTCAGGTTTGCATACAGCATTTCAAACGAAGGATCATCAGGCATCTTGAACATGTACTTAACCATGTTCTTGTATGGAATCTGATACAGGTTTGACTTGTCGTCATGGTCACCAGGAAGGAAACCGATCTCTCGTGTGGGAACGAGGGACCTTACAATGTACAGTTTATCATATGGAGACTTTTCGTCAAGGATCTCCTTGAGTGCGAGGTAAATTGCTACAAAAGATTTACCAGTTCCAGCACAACCATATAGATAAAGGTTTTTCCCCTTGTCATATTCCTCAAACACTTTCTCCTGTGTAGGAGTCATTGGTTTGATGTCAATTAAGTGTTCAGTCGAAATAGGTTTTCTTCTCATTTGTCTAGCGGATAGACCGACCATCGATGGTTGCTTTTTGGATTTTACTGGCATAGGTTTAGATGGAATCGAATTTGGCGTAAGGGTGATGCTTCTTGACATTATTTAAGCGGTCTTTGAAACCTTGAGGCAGTTTGTTCTGCCAGTCACCTACTCCACTGACCGCAGAACCGATGCCTGCGTTCCAGTCTTTATCCCAGTCGGGATTGTCTTTTCTCCATTGCTCATACTCAGCGAGAGGCATGAAGAGTTCCATGGTCTCTCCAGTCTTCAAGTTCTTTACGGGATAACAAGCCATTAATCAATCCTCAAACTTGGTTGAATACTATCACATCCACAGTCGTCATCTGGGCAAGTCCACTCCAGTGCTTTAGCAACGGTAGGGAACTTACAGATAAAGACACGACGGCACTCCTCTGCGATGTCCATGTGCTCCTTCTGCGTACCGTTAGCAGTCCTCAATTGAATGTAATGAATCCAAGAGCGGCAAGAGCCTGACATGTAAATGCGAGTAGGACTAGCAAGAGGAAGAACAAACCTAGCGCATTCTTTAGCAACACCCTGAGAGATGAGCTGATTATATAGGTCCATGCCCTCCTTAAAATATTGAGCGATCCTCCCCTGTAGAAAAGCCCTAGTTTCGGGACTGAGATCGTCAATTGAGTTCTGCCTATTTTTTGTATCTTGCCTCCGAAGATCTGGAATGGGTATTTCGTTACCCAGTAAGTTAGTGTCGGCATAACGTTGTGAAAACTCTTGAAATGTGAAGCTCCTATGCCTCAGGATTTGCGCCGCGATTCCACGGGTAGTTTCAATTTCTAAAGTCATGAAGGATTGCTCAAACACCGACCAATGTTGGTGCTGCACACAGTATTTAAGCAGTCCTGCGAAAGATGGATTCTCCTGGTTGTTTGGGTTGCTTACTCTGGCGACATACGCCATCGTTTTTTCAGCGTCAGGAGTAATGGAAACAAGTTTTACGTTCATTGATTTATCACTAAGTTTGCTTCCCGATGTACAGAGAGGCAAAGGAGCTTCAAGAACATTACTATTTATAAGTTAGTATGCTCGAACAAAGCATCAAACAACTCATCAGCGAATTGTTCTAGGTCCTCTGGAGTGTCTCGGGTAAAGTTAAAGTCATTGCGCTCTGCTTCAAAGAGCGCACTAACCTCTTTCTCTATCTCTTGTCTGAGATCAACCTCGGTTTCCCCATTCGATTTGGGGGAATGCTTCTGCAACGACATTTTGAGTAATTCGGTATTTGTCTTGGAGTTTTTTGTTACAAGCAAGAACAAGCATCTCTGCTTCATCTTTATGTAGACCCTCTAAGAGTTGCAAATAGAGTTGCTCACGCTTCATGCGAGTAATGGAAGCATCTCCACCCTTGAAGAAGCGATAGAGTCCACGATACTCTTGGGTCATGCGAGTGTGCTCTGTCCCTGCAGGGGCATCGTTAGGTGTGTATGGTACGTCACCTTCGGGCAAGAGACATTCAAGTGACTCGTCAAAGTTGACGATAAGAATTGCCCGAAGACCATCGTTATTGTACTCTCGCAGCAGGTCTACTTTCTCTGCCTTGGTCTTTGCAGAAGAAACCTTTTGCAAGATTTCGGTAAGCAATGCATCATTAGGTAATTTTCTGGGTGCCATGTCAGTTCAAAGTTTTGTGTATAGTATATCAGTAATCGTCCTCCTCGTCAAGTAGGTCGTCTTCATCCACAAATCTGACTGCCAGTAATTCTTCATTGATATACTGACCGTCTTCATCAAAAAATTCAGGATGAACCGTGCCACCACTCTTAGCGTAGATGGATGCATCGACCGTCTCTTTGTAGATCCAACCGACAATTCCTCCAATAGCGAGGAACATAACCATCCCTACGGATGAGAAGAAGAGAATAACGTTAGTTTCCATTTTGCTCCCTACGGTCTATGTTTATCTTAACACGTACCGACCATTTGTGGACGTGGAAGGTACGATCAAACCAACTTGGTGGTTCTTCCTCTACCCTCCTGCTCCGACGTGGAAGCATAACCTCTATTCCTTTATTTATTGATGGTCCTGCGGCGTTTTCTCTTTCCCTTTTCGATTTCATACGCCCAGGCATCTTGAAGAATCCCATACAAATAATTCCTTGCTTTCCTTGCCTCTGGTTTTGTAAACTCTGGATAAGCTTCTCTCACTTCAGGGTGTCCACCTTCAAGATAAAGATCTAGATCATCAACAGTCTGAGAAATATTAGCAGCAGTAGCACTGTTAATAAACTCTGTAGTTTGATGCTTAGTATACTTGTTTTCCTTCAGGAAGTCATACATCTTAAAGTTATAACGATGCTTGAGAATGCAATCGTCAATAACTTGTTCGACCATTTCAAAAAGCAAGGTAGTTTCCATTAGATAATGTTGTTTTCTCGGAGGTATTTAACAGACTCAGTGCATCCACCGAGTTTGTGGTCTCCAATTAGGACTTGAGGGAAGGTAGATCCTACCCCGAACTGAGCATAGAACTCTTCGCGGTCAAAGTCAACCCCTAATTCCTGGACAGTGAAATTCAATTCAGCGAGAGACAGAACTCTCTTGATCTTATCGCAGTAAGGGCATCCTGCCTTGGAGTAAACAGTAAAGTTCATATCATTCTTGGGGTTTGTTTTTCCTACGAACTCTCTTAAGTTCTTTTAGTTCATCTTTGATTCGTTTGTATGCAGTCTCACCATCAATTTTATCCCCCATCTCTAGAGCGATAATTACATCAACGCGAGTACCAAAGTGCTGAAGAGCACGTTCGAATGTGTCTAGATCTTCGTACATAAAATCCTCAGGAGCAAAAAATTACCCGAAAATTTTTTTCGACTTTCGGGTAACTAGTTATTCAATTTTAGTATTCCTAATCGAACTTGTCAAGAATTCTTTCGCAGTGTTCTGTGTTCTTTTTACAGAAGGCAGTCACATAAGATTCCACATCAACTTCCATTGTATAGTGTGCATGAAGATGGATCATTTGTATGACTGTCAATGATCCCACGGTCAGGGCAAGAAAGTGGCAGATGGGACTGCTTACACAGCAGCGTAGATTCTTTATAAAGTCCATCAGAAGCGATACTTAGTACCAACCTCAACCTTCCAATCAGTCTTGTTGCTGACCTGGATTGCCTCTGCCTTTACTTTAGCAGAGAGTTGCTTGGTCAGTTTGATGCCAGTGCCAATCTCAGCAGAGGCAAGACCTTTAGAAGCGCCACCATCAGGGGTCTTAGCACCACCACCAACCTCAACATAAGGGCTAGCGATACCAAGTTTCCAGTCATAACCAACACGAGCTTGGTTCACTGCTTCTTTGTAGTTGCTGTCGCTGAATTTGAATTCAGATTTGGTCATGACGTAGGGACCAGCAAGGGCAGGTGCCGCCATCATGGGAACTGCCAGAGCGGCAAGAGCGAATGCTTTCATTTGTTTTTCCTTTGAATGGGTTTACATGTCTCAGAAAAAAGAGACCTCTACAGTTTAGCAGAGGTCTCTGGTTTTGTAGTTAAGGGTTAGTTAACAGATCAGAAGGTGAACTTCAGACCAGCCTTGGTGCCGTAGCTACGGTCAACACCAGCAACGCCCGAACCAACGAAGGAGACTTCGCCGTAAGCAGACAGTTGATCGGTCAGACCAGCAGACAGACCTGCCTTACCCGAAGGAACGGTGTCAGAAGCACCGCCGTCAGGAGCAACGATGGTAGCACCGCCTTGGACGTACCAAGCAGCGGATTCGCCCAGAGCACCTTCGTAACCGACATGGGTGTCGATATTGGTGCCGCTGTAGTTGCTGCCAGTGAAACCACTGTTAGCTTCAACGTTGACGTAGGGACCTGCAAAAGCAGCGGTCGCCATGAAAGGTGCAGCAGCGGCAGCTGCGAGAACAGATTTGAACATAATTGTTTCCTCGAAATTTACTTGCGGAATGGATACCCGCAGATGACGGATCGGGTTCGACTTTCCGATCGCATGTGGATATTCTACCACAGAGCAGGCGCGAGTAGTTGAGGCACCTATGTCTGTTGTAAAACGTAACAATGAGTCACGTCCACTTATTTATACTACATTATTGGTTAAGGTTTCGTCAAGCACCCCTGTGCCAGTTACGAAACTGTCTCCAAGTATTTTAAAAATTCTTCCTCTATGTTATCTGGGCATCCCTGATTACCCTGGGACACCCAGTCATGACAAAACTCATAGAGATGTTTTGTCGTTTTTAATTTGAAATACTTTTTCAATTTGATGAAGACTTCAGCACGAAGAAGCATTCGCTCATCGCTGTATCTCCAATCACTATTCATCGTCGAGTTCATCTTCGTATGTTGATGGTTCTTCAAAAAGTTCCTCCATCTTGAGCTTATCTATTCGCTCCTGGAGTTTTTCGTAGTCTTCTTCAGACATTAGTCGTCGTAAACTCTACACTCTAAGGCGCTTGGGTTTGCATCACAAAAGAGTTCAAGTGAGTTTGGATCATGAGACTCACCAGGATGACGCTCTGCGTATGCCTGAAGGTCAGCAAGTTCCTGCTCCGTATGTCTACGTGCTTGAGGTGAGATCTGGGGATCATCTAGGATTTTCTTGTCTTGTTCAATGTGTTGGTCAATAGAATCCATAGTAGTATCGCAAGTTCTAATTAACTATTTATTTTTCATTCAAAGATAGGTTGTACTGGGGGATTCCATTCATCCCTATGTGCTTTCATCACATCTTTAGGAACTCCATAGTAACCCATATGCATCCACACGCAGTC
>Ga0129342_1001585_pt1 | contig 10174 bp, 9 predicted proteins | sample CPBDNA_5_FD_94426 | JGI IMG/M metagenome (GOLD analysis project Ga0129342, IMG submission 94426) | Freshwater to marine salinity gradient microbial communities from Chesapeake Bay, USA - CPBay_Sum_15_0.2_DNA | ecosystem: Environmental > Aquatic > Marine > Coastal | place: USA: Chesapeake Bay...
GAAAATATATTGGATTTCTTAATAATTGTAATAGTTTGCATCGCAACAGATTTGGGTGGTTATTCTTTTGGTAAAATACTTAAGGGCCCAAAATTAATATCAATTAGTCCAAATAAGACTATTGCTGGTTTTTTTGGAGGATTTATTTGCTCTGTTTTAGCAATGTTTATATTATCACATTCAACTTTCTTAAAAAGTTATAATTTGATTATTGATTTTAATCTTTCATTTTTATTTTATATAATTTCTATATCATTAATAAGTCAAATTGGAGATTTGATAATTTCTTATTTTAAAAGAAAATCTAATTTAAAAGATACTGGCAATATTATTCCAGGTCATGGTGGAATTTTAGATAGAATAGATGGAATGATTTTTGTTTTTCCAATTGTATATGTCTTTAAATATTTATTTTGATGAAAAAAAAAATTGCTATATTAGGATCTACAGGATTTATAGGTAAATCTTTATTGGATATAATTAGTAAGGATCGAAAAAATTTTGAGATTATTTTATTAACAACAAATAAAAATTATAAAAAACTTTTAAATCAAGCAAGACTTTTTAATGTTATCAATCTAATTGTAACAGATAAAAATGCTTTTAAAGCTATTAACAAAATTAATTTGAATAGAAAATATAAAATTTACAATAATTTTAATATTTTTGAAAAAATTTTTAAAAAAAAAATTGATTATACAATGAGTTCAATTGTTGGTATTGATGGATTATATCCAACTCTCAAGATAATAAAATATTCAAAAAATATAGCCATAGCAAATAAGGAGTCTATAATCTGTGGTTGGAACTTATTGAAAAAAGAATTAATAAAAACTAATACAAATTTCATTCCCGTTGACTCAGAGCATTTTTCAATTTGGTCATCTGTAAATTTTTCCCCATTTAAAATAGAAAAAGTTTATCTCACAGCTTCTGGAGGTCCTTTTTATAAGAATAAATTTAAAATTTTAGATAATGTCAGTGTTAATCAAGCTCTGAAACACCCTACTTGGAAAATGGGAAAAAAAATTACAATAGATTCGGCGACTTTGATGAATAAAATATTTGAGGTTATTGAGGCAAAAAAAATCTTTAATATTGATTATAAAAAAATAGGAATATTAATTCATCCTTCATCTTATATTCATGCTATTATAAAATTTAATAATGGTTTAATTAATGTTATTGCTCATGAAACTACTATGAAAGTTCCAATTTTTAATTCATTATACCATGTGGAAAAAAAAAAATTAAAAACAAAACTTATTGATATTAAAAAAATGAATTCACTAAATTTATCTTTAACTAATACAGATATTTTTCCAACTCTAAAGATTTTAAAAAAAATGCCAATGAAAGACTCATTATTTGAAACTGCGTTAGTATCAGCAAACGATTATCTTGTTAATTTATTTCTTGAAAAAAAAATTAGTTTTAAACAAATAAGCAATTTATTGCTAAAGATTTTAAAAATGAAAAAATTTAGTAATTTAAAACATATATCACCAAAGAATTTAAATGAGATTTTTGAGACAAAAAAATATACAATTAATTGTATTCAACAATTAATACGAAATCATTATGTTTAAAAAAATTATTTTAACATTATTTATATATTTTGGATTTTTTTTTAATTTAGCAAATACGGAAATTGTTGAAAAAATTATCACTCAAGGAAATGAACGTATTTCATCTGAGACAATAAATGTTTTTTCTGGCGTTTTAATTAATGACGATTTAGATGCTGATAAATTAGATTTGATACTAAAAGAGATATATTCTACTGGTTTTTTTCAAGATGTGAGTGTAATTTTCAAAGATAGAATTCTGACTATAAATGTAATTGAAAATTCGTTAATACAAAACATTTCTTATGAAGGAATTAAAGCACAAAAGATTAGAGATGTAGTTCTTAGAGATCTTGCATTAAAACCTCGTTCTTCATACAATGAATTATTTTTAGAAGCTGATAAAAAAAAAATAATTAATTCTTTAAAAGTTCTTGGATATTATTTTTCTACAGTTGAAGTTTTTACGGATAAAATTGAAAACAACAAAATGGATATTTTATTTAAAATTAATTTAGGTGAAAAAGCAAAGATAAAAAAAATTTCATTTATTGGCAATAAAATATTTAAAGAAAATAAATTAAAAAGATTAATAATTAGTGAAGAATATAAGTTTTGGAAATTTATCTCTCAAAAAAAATATCTAAATGAAAGTATAAGAGATCTCGATATAAGGCTGTTAAAAAATTATTATTTAAATCAAGGTTTTTACAATGTTAATATTAAAACATCTTTTGCTAAATTATTAGATGATAATAATTTTGAATTAATTTTTAATATTGATGCAGGAAATAAAATTTTTTTTAATGATTTAAAATTAAATTTACCAGCAGAATTTGATGCTAACAATTTCAAAGAATTATTAAATGTATTTGATGAAATTAAAGGCGAGCCATACTCAATTTATTCAATACAAAAAATCCTTGATGAAATTGATCAAATAACGCTTTTAGAGGAATATCAATCTATTAATTCAAATATAGATGAAGAGATTGTAGATAATAAATTAAATATTATTTTTAATATTGAGAAGTCAGAAGATAGTTTTATCCAAAGAATAAACATATATGGTAACACCATCACGCATGAAAATGTTATAAGAAATAATTTTTTATTGGATGAAGGTGATCCTTATAACGAAATATTAAAAAACAAAACTTTAAATCAATTAAAAAGTTTAAATTTTTTTAAAAATGTTTCAATCAATGTTCAAGATGGAGATGATACAAATTCTAAAATTCTAGATATTAATGTTGAAGAAAAACCCACTGGTGAAATTGGAGCTGCTGCGGGCGTTGGAACTTCCAGTAATTCATTTGGTTTTTTTGTTCGTGAAAATAATTTTCTAGGAAAAGGAATTAAATTAGACTCCAATTTAACTTTGGCAACAGACTCGATAACTGGTTCTTTTTCTGTAGAAAATCCAAATATATTAAATTCAGATAAAAGTTTAAGTACCACTATTGAGTCAACTGAACTAGATAAACTAGTAGATTATGGTTATAAGACTCAAAAAACAGGATTTATAGTAGGAACTACATTTGAATATCGTGATGATCTTTCGATTGGATTAGCAAGCTCTAATTACTATCAAAATATTGAAACTGTATCTTCTGCTTCAGAAGCACAAAAAAAACAAAGAGGAGATTATTTAGATTCTTATTTAAAGCTTGATTTTGATTATGATAAAAGAAATCAAAAATTTCAAACAACTTCAGGTTTTAGAAGCTTTTATTCAGTAGATGTTCCATTGATAAGTGATACTGATACACTAATTAATTCTTATAATTACCAATTATTTTCTGAGCTATATGAAGATAATATAACATCTATGTCGGTATTCTTAAATACTGCTAATTCAATTACTGGATCAGATGTAAAACTATCTGAAAGACTTTATATTCCCCAAAGTAAATTAAGAGGATTTAAAGCAGGTTCGGTTGGACCGAAGGATGGTAATGATTATATCGGTGGAAATTTTGTAAGTACATTAAATATCGCTTCTACACTGCCTCAAATTTTTGAAAATTCTCAAAATACTGATTTTTTAATTTTTTTTGATGCTGCAAATGTTTGGCATGTAGATTATGACTCTTCTATTAATGACAATAGTAAAATTCGATCGTCGATTGGAGTAGGTGTTGATTGGTTAACACCAATAGGTCCATTAAATTTTTCATTATCACAACCAATAACAAAATCATCAACGGACATGACTGAAACATTTAGATTTAACTTAGGTACTACATTTTAATGAAATTTATTTTATTAATTCTAATAAATTTTCTTTTCTTTGAAAAAATATTAGCTAACAATTTAGCCTTTATTGATTTTAATTATATTCTAAATAATTCTACTGCTGGAATACAATTGGTAAATAAACTCCAAAAAACAAATGTTTCAAATATTAAAATACTTAAAAATGAACAGTTAGATATAAATAATGAAAAATTAGAAATAGAAAAAAAAAAAAATATTCTTTCTAATGAGGAATTAAATATAAAAATTAGCAAATATAACACCAGACTAGAAAAATTTAATTTAAAACAAGATGAAATGTCTAATAATTTTAAAAAACTTAGGGAGAACGAAATAACTGATTTTATTAAAAATATTAATCCATTAATCGAAAATTATATGGTTAAAAATAATATTGATTTAATAATTAAAAAAGAAAGTATATATATAAGTAAAACTGATTTAGACATATCTAATGAAATTATTAAATTAATCGATAGTAAAATCAATAATTGATGAAATCATTAAACAAATTAGAAATAGAAGCACTGTTACCTCATAGAGATCCTATGTTGTTAATAAGTTCTTTAATTGAAATTAACAAACTTACTTCTGCAACTGGCATTGTTAAAGTAAGAAAAGATAGTTTTTTTGTTCAAGGTCATTTTCCTGATCAACCAGTTATGCCAGGTGTTTTAATTGTCGAGGCATTTGGACAAACTGCAGCTGCATTAACAGCTGATGGTATTGATAAATCTACTTATGAAAATAAACTTGTATTTTTAATGGGTATAGAAAAAGCACGTTTTAGAAACCCAGTTATACCCAATTGTGATCTTTTATTAAAAATTGAAGCAATCAGATCTCACGGAAGAGTTTGGAAATACAAAGGTCAAGCTTATGTTGATGACAAATTAATGGCTGATGCTATTTGGTCAGCTACAATTGTTGATAGGAAATAAATAGCAATAAATTTTGATAACTCATTTTAGTTTGCTTTGTTAAAAACAGTTATGCATAATCCATTTTTTAAAAATAATGGTCCCTTCAAAATTTCTGATATTTTGAATATTTTAAATTTAAATAATATTAACTTAAATATAGATCATAATATTGTTGATATTAAAGATTTGTTTACATCAAATATAAATGAAATTACTTTTTTTCATTCAAGAAAATATAAAGATATTGCAAAAAATACAAAAGCTTCTTTTTGCATTACGACTGAAAATCTTAAAAACGATTTAAATAAAGATTGCAAACCTATAATTGTCAATAATGTTTTAGTTTCAACATCTATAGTTACTGCAAAATTTTATCCAGACTCAATAAATGATAATTTTGATGATACTGTTAATGAAATAATAGATACTGAGTTTAAAAATAAAATAAAATTTGGTAAAAATGTTTTAGTTGGTGAAAACATTAAATTTGGTAACAATTGTTCAATTGGTCACAATTCTATAATTGAAAAAAATGTTTCAATTGGCAATAATTGTTCAATTGGTTCAAATTGTATAATTAGAAACAGTTATATAAAAGATAATGTTAAAATTCTTGATAACTGTATTATTGGAAAACAAGGTTTTGGTTTCTTCCCTAATGACAGTAAAAATTTAAGATATCCCCATATTGGTATTGTGGTAATTGAAGATAATTGTGAAATTGGATGTGGAGCAACAATAGACAGAGGCTCAATGTCTAATACAATTATTGGTAAAAATACCTTTTTAGATAATCAAATACATATTGCACATAACGTAAAAATTGGAGAAAACACTATTATTGCAGGTCAAGTTGGAATTGCTGGAAGTACAACTATTGGAAATAACGTTAGAATTGGTGGACAAGCTGGAATTTCTGGTCACTTAAAGATTGGTAACAATGTCGAAATCGCAGGTGGTAGTGGTGTTATAAAGAATATATCTAATGACTCAAAAGTAATGGGTTATCCAGCAAAAAATATAAGAGAATTTTTGAAAGAAAATAAATGATACATACAACTGCAATTATTGATCCAAAAGCAAAAATTAGTTCTAACGTCAAAATTGGTCCATACACTATTATTGGAGCAAATGTTGAAGTAGGGGAAGGTTCTGAAATTCAATCACACGTTAGCATTGTTGGCAATACTAAAATTGGTAGCAATAATAAAATTTATTCATTTGCATCTATAGGAAATGATCCACAGGACTTAAAATATAAAGGGGAAGAAACAAAATTAGAAATTGGTGATAATAATAAGATTAGAGAATATGTGACTATTAACCCAGGTACTATAGGTGGTGGTGGTTTAACAAAAATTGGAAATAATTGTTTATTTATGGTTTCTTCTCATATAGCACATGACTGTTTAGTTGGTAATAATGTTATTTTAGCAAATAATGTACCATTAGGTGGACATGCGGAAATCGAAGATGATGTGATAATTGGTGGAAATTCTGCCGTTCAACAATTTACCAGAGTTGGTAAGTCAGCGATGATTGGCGGAATGTGTGGAGTTGTTAGAGATATCATACCTTACGGAATTGCACATGGAAATAGAAGTATATTACAAGGGTTAAATTTAATTGGGCTTAGAAGAAAAAATATTCCCAATAATGAAATTATGGCTTTAAATGATGCCTATAAGGAATTATTTAAAAATGAAAATTTAACTCAAAATCTAAAAGACCTAAGTAAAGATTTAAAAAAAAATAAGCTAGTTTTAGAAGTTATCTCCTTCTTAGAAAAAGATAAAAAAAGACCTATTTGTTCACCTTTTTCAAAATAAAATGATTGGATTGTTTTTAGGAGATTCTGATTTTTCAGAAGTAGTTTTAAAAAAAATAAAAAAATTAAATAAAAAATATTTCATTTTAGACTTTTCTAAAAATAATAAATTTAAAAAAGATAAAAATTGTCACAGAATTAGTATTGGAAAATTTGGAGAAATAATTAAATTAATTAAAAAAAAAAATTCTAAAAAAGTTTTATTTGCTGGTAAAATTGCTAAACCAAAATTTTCAACTTTAAGATTAGATTTAATAGGAATTTATTATATTCCGACTGTAATTAAGGCAGCTCAAATTGGCGATGCAGCAATTATTAAAGCAATAATTAAAATCCTTTCTAATGAAGGCATTAAAGTAATTAGTTCTATTTGTTATAACCCTGAACTTTCATTAAAAAAAGGAATTTTTTCTAAAAAAAAACCCGATGTTAGGGAAATCGCCTCAATAAAAAAGGGCATAGAGTACTTTAATAAAATTGATAATTTGGATCATGTGCAAGCTCTAGTCCTTAAAGATGGTAAAATAATTGCGAAGGAGGGGGTAGAGGGCACAAAAAAAATGCTTTCTAAATTAAAAAAAAATTCAAATGGTATTTTAATGAAGCTACCCAAGAAAAAACAAGACCTAAGAATTGATTTACCAACTATAGGTTTACAAACTTTTAAAGATATCAAAAAATATGGCTTAAAAGGTGTGGTTTTAAAATCTAAAAAAAATATTTTCTTAGATAGAACTAAATGTATTACTTTTGCAAATAAACACAAAATATTTATTAAAGTTATATGAAAAAAATATTCATTTTAACAGGTGAACCATCTGGAGATAAATTGGCATCAACTGTTGTTTCAAAACTTAAGATTCAAAATTCAAAAATTGAATATTTATCAGTTGGAGGAACACATATTAAGAAATTAGGTATTGAGTCTATTTTTGATCTTAAAGAGATCACTTATCTTGGTTTTACAAGTGTATTAATTAATATTTTTAAAATAAAAAAAAAAATTGATAAAACTGTTGATGAAATTATTAAATTTAATCCTGATATTTTATTTAGTGTTGATAGCCCAGACTTTACGTTGAGAGTTGCTGAAAAAGTAAAAAAAATTAATAATAACATTAAAATAATTCATTATGTTGCACCTCAAGTATGGGTTTGGCGTAAAAATCGTGTAAAAAAAATTAAAAAATTTATTGATCATATTCTTTTATTATTTAATTTTGAAAAAAAATATTTTGATGAGCAAAATATAAAAAATACATTTGTTGGCCATCCGTTAATTGAAAATAATTTAGATGGTAAAATTTCAATAGATAATTTGATATCTGTAAAGAGAAAAATTATTTCAATATTTCCTGGGAGTAGAAAATCTGAAACAAGTGTGTTATTACCGATTTTACTTAATTTTATTAAGTTGATGAACAAAAAAAATTTTATATATTCATATGTATTTCATGCTACTGATGAAAATAAAGAGTCTATTGTTCATCATGTTAAAAAAGCTAACTTAGATAATATTGATGTTGTTTCAGATGAAAATATTAAGTCACAAATTTTATCTAATTCAATTTTTGCTGTTTCTAAATCTGGAACAGTTTCCTTACAAATTTCAAGCTTAAATATTCCATTGATTATTATCTATAAACTAAATTTTATAAATTTTATGATTTTTAAATTCTTAGTTAATGTCAAATTTGCAAATATTATTAACATAATTAATAATAAAGAGATAATACCTGAATTGTTACAAAACGAATGTAATGCAGAAGAAATTTGTAGAACTGTTATTTACTTCCTTAAAAATCCTGAATTAATAAAAAAACAATTAAATGAATGTAAAAAAACTTTAGAAGGTATTAAATCTAAAACATCTTCTTCTAATGAAGCTGCTTCAATTTTAAATAAATACCTTATGGCCTAGTCGTTTTTCGACTTCCTCTTTACCCAAAGATATTATTATATCGTATAGACCTGGTCCAAATTTTGATCCTGTCAAAGCAACTCTTATGGGTTGTCCTATACCTTTAAAATTTGTTTCATTTTTTTTTATTAGACCATTAATTATTGCTTCAAGGACTTCTTTATTTATATTATCTGTAGTTGAAAGTTTATCCTTAAATTCTGCTATTATTTTTTTAGCTTTATCATCAATGAGTTTAAGATCTTGTTCATCAAATTTTACTTCATCCAAAATTATGTATTTTGAGTTATTAAATATATCCTCTAGTGTTTTTGCTTTATTTTTAAGAAAATGTAGTGATGGTTTAATTTTTATCTCTTTTACTGGTTTTATTTCTTCTTTAAAAATTTTACAATATTCAACAAGATAATTATATAGTTCATTTTCATTTATGTTTTTTATATAATGTTCATTTATTGATAAAATTCTACTCATGTCTAATTTTGAGGGAGATTTGCCAATACCTTCTAGGTTAAAGTGTTCAATACTCTCTTCCAAAGTAAATATCTCCTTATCTTCATAAGACCAACCTAATCTAAGTAAATAATTTCTTAATGCATCAGGCAATATTCCTATTTTGGAATAGTCATCTAATGTTGATGCATTATCTCTTTTTGATAGTTTTTTACCCTCGTTTGTATGAATTAGAGGTATATGTGCAAATTGAGGAACTTCCCATTTCATTGCTAAGTAAATTTGCATTTGCTTGAATGTATTAATCTTATGGTCATCTCCTCTAATAATATGAGTCATTTTCATTATATGATCATCAACAGTTGCAGATAAATTGTATGTTGGTGTTCCATCATTTCTCAAAATTATAAAATCTTCAATTGTATTATTGTTAATTTCTACCTCACCCTGAACTAAATCTTTAAGTGTTGACGATCCTTCAATTTTACTTTTAAATCTTATTACAGGTTTAATATTTTTAGAAGAGTCTGTTTTTAGTAGATCTCTACATTTTCTACTATAGATATAAGGAAGTTTTTTTTGTTTAGCTCTTTCTTTTTCTTTTTCGATTTCCTCTACTGAGCAATAACATTTGTAAGCTTGATTATTTTTTAATAACAAATTTGCTATTTCAACATGTTTGTCTAAATTTTTAGATTGTATATATTCTTCTCCGTCATAGTTTATTCCAAGCCATTTTAAAGAGTTAATAATTTGTTCTTTATAAATGTCTTTTGATCTTTCTTTATCTGTATCTTCAATTCTTAAATGAAAAGTTCCATTTTGATTTTTGGAATATAACCAATTAAACAATGCAGTTCTTACACCACCAATATGCAAAGGGCCAGTAGGGGACGGAGCAAATCTTGTTGCTACTTTAGACATTAAAGTTTATTAGACTATTTTATTAAAAGTTTCTATATAAAGATACTAAAACACCTTGAACTTTAACACGGTCTGGACCAAATATTTTTGTTTCGTAGTTTCTATTTGCACTTTCTAGTGCTACAACTTTTCCTTTTTTTCTAATTCTTTTAAGCATTGCTTCATGCTCGTCAATTAAGGCAACAACAATCTTACCATTATCTGCTGTATCAGTTCTTTTAATTATGACGGTATCACCTTCAAATATTCCAGCTTCTATCATCGAGTCACCTTGAACTTTTAATCCAAAATATTCTCC
>Ga0129342_1001587_pt1 | contig 10160 bp, 10 predicted proteins | sample CPBDNA_5_FD_94426 | JGI IMG/M metagenome (GOLD analysis project Ga0129342, IMG submission 94426) | Freshwater to marine salinity gradient microbial communities from Chesapeake Bay, USA - CPBay_Sum_15_0.2_DNA | ecosystem: Environmental > Aquatic > Marine > Coastal | place: USA: Chesapeake Bay...
CCAACTGTTTTTGTAGCGCTGTGACCTGCTCCTTCATGGACTCAAGATCAATGTCTGCTGGTGCTGAAGATGATGTGCCTGGCTTGGCACTTTGTGCGTTCGGACTCGAATCATGCGGTGTTGGATTTTTGGTGGCTGGCGGCGAACTGGATGGCGCTGAGCCAAAGTCCTGCCATGATTGAAGCATTCCTGCTACCATTTTTGATTGCATCAATTGCAGGTTTTTCAGCGCATCAAGGTTTTTATCGGGATTTGTTGGGTCAAGCGATACCTCTGCAAATGCTCTAGTCATATCTTGCTGGTTTTTTTGGTAGGCCTGCATCATCTGCTCGATGGCTCTTGGCCATACTTGAGTCGCCGTATCACTATAGCATTTAATAATTTCAGTCAGAAAATCCTTAGGAATGACTTGTTCACCTTGCCCTTCAAATTCAGAAATAATCGTCAGCAAATATTGATTGGTGATGTCTTCTCCAGTTTTCTTGTCTAGTATAGTGACCGAATGTCCAGCCCTTATTAATCTACTGATATCATCTAGTGTGACAAATTCTTTGGTATCTTTGGTATAGAATTTACGGCTCGAATAACGATGAATCGTCAGACTTGGCTTGTCAGTTTCGTTCATCAAAATCTCCTAAATCCTGCAGGTGGGTATTCAAGCAAAAAAGAAGTGTAAATCCCACCTCTTTTTTACACAATTACATGCAATGACCAGACTACTTCTTGGCAGCCTTGGCCATTACATCCTTTTTGATACTAGCCATCGCCGCAGTATCATTATCGGTTCGGGTAGAAACAGGTGTAATAATACTTTTAGACTTAGTCTCTTTTTTGGAGCTGTCCGAACCGTTACCTGTAGCTGCGGCTTCTTGCCCCAGAGATACCATCGCATCTATGGTCTCAGCCTGCGCAGACTTGGCGATATCGACAAAAGCTGACATATGCTTCGGCATCGCTTTAGTCTGTTCAGCGGCAAATTCGCTTGACGCAGCTGCCATGTCGGTTGCTGCGGGGGCCGTTTTAGCAAGACGGTCAAGTGCCTCCATCGTTTCGTTAACCATCGCTTGTCCGACGGCTAAATGCTTTTTTGTCGCATCAAGGGTGATTTTGGACAATTTGGCCTGATAGTCGAGAACTGGCTTCATAGCTTCAGCTATATCTGCGGGTGTGGTAGCACCCATTTTATCAAGGGCTTTTTTGTAATCATCAGGATGGAACATAGCTCAGTCTCCTTTATGTAATTCAATCATTAGCGATAACCACGACGTTGATCAGACGAAAAACTGTCCGCCATTTGCCGACAAGGTTGACCCGGTGATAAAGGCCGCATCATCACTCACAAGAAACAATACACAGCGGGCAATTTCATCTGGTGAACCTAGCCGGCCAACTGGGATCTGTGCTGTGATTTTGGCAATGACCTCATCCGCCATCGCATTAACCATTTCGGTACCAATATAGCCGGGGCAAACCGCATTGACTGTTATTCCCTTAGCCGCACCTTCTTGGGCCAAGGCTTTGGTAAAGCCAAGATCGCCCGCTTTGGCCGATGAATAATTGGCCTGACCAAACTGGCCCTTTTGCCCATTGATCGATGAAATATTCACTATGCGGCCAAAATTACGATCGCGCATACCACCCCAAACCTGGTGTGTCATGTTAAACAGGCCATTAAGATTGGTGTCGATAACATCATGCCATTGCTGGGGAGTCATTTTATGGAAGGCGCTGTCTCGGGTGATGCCGGCATTGTTTACCAGCACATCAACTGGGCCCAATTTGGCTTCAACCGCTGCAACACCGGCGTCACAATCCTCATAAGACGCGACCGACCATTTGAACACGTCAATACCGGTCTCTTTGGCAAAAGCTGCGGCAGCGTCGTCGTTGCCGGCATAGTTGGCGGCTACCTGGTAGCCGGCAGATTTCAACATTCTTGAAATGGCGGCACCGATGCCGCGGGTTCCACCTGTCACAATCGCGGTCTTTGACATAACGTTCGTTCCTTTCTTAACAAGATCTCAGCTAGGGTTAGTTCTGGCGCTGACAGCTATAGCCGTTCAATACACATGGCGACTCCCATACCACCACCGATACAAAGAGTAGCAAGGCCTTTCTGGACTTTCTGCCGCTGCATTTCAAATAACAACGTATTCAAAACACGGGCCCCAGACGCCCCAATTGGGTGGCCAATCGCAATCGCACCGCCATTCACATTCACCCTAGCAGGGTCCCATCCCATATCGCGATTGACAGCAATCGCCTGTGCGGCAAAAGCTTCATTCGCCTCGATAAGGTCAAGGTCATCAACCGTCCAGCCAGCTTTGGCTAAGGCTTTGCGCGACGCGGTAACTGGTCCGATCCCCATAATCGCCGGGTCAACACCAGCGGTGGCATAAGACACGATCCGGGCCATTGGCTGAATATTTTTAGCAGTGGCGGTAGCTTCGCTCATCAACAATACCGCGGCCGCACCATCATTGATGCCCGATGCATTACCAGCTGTCACAGTGCCATCCTTCGAAAAGGCTGGACGCAATTTTTGCAGGGCTGCTATGTCAACGCCATGTTTGATATATTCATCACAGTCGATGGTGACCTCGTCTCGCCGCGTTTTGACCAGAACTGGAGTAATTTCATCAGCAAATTTACTGGCCTTTTGGGCCGCCTCGGCCTTGTTTTGCGAGGCAACTGCGAATTCATCTTGTTCGTCGCGGCTGATCTGCCACTTGGTGGCAATGTTTTCTGCGGTTGTGCCCATATGATAGTCATGAAAAGCATCGGTCAGCCCATCCATGATCATAGAGTCGATAAAGGCCAAATTGCCCATGCGCGCCCCTGTCCGCAACATGGAAACATGTGGCGCTAATGACATGCTTTCCTGGCCACCGGCGATGACAACATCGGCATCCCCAAGTTGCACATGCTGGGCCCCAATCGCCACCGCACGCAAGCCCGAACCACAGAGCTGGTTGATCCCCCATGCGGCGCTTTCTTGCGGCAAACCAGCGTTGATGTGCGCCTGACGAGCTGGGTTTTGCCCCTGGCCAGCAGTCAAAATCTGGCCCATGATAGTTTCTGAAACTTCTGCCTTTTCGATTCCGGCACGCGAAACAACCGCTTCGATTGCCGCTTTGCCAAGTTCATGCGCCGGCAATCCCGACAAGGTGCCCCCAAAGCTGCCAACTGGCGTCCGTGCTGCTGATGCAATAACCACATTTGTCATCATACCCTCCGTTGGCCCGTGGCCATGTGCGATTTAGTGCTGGATAAATACAAAAAGGAGCGCCAGAGCGCCCCTTTTCTACTCGCGCGTGCTGTTAAGCGTTGACGATCTTGTTTTGGACATCCTTGCCGGCTGTCAGCATGATCTCTGCTGTATCAACCTGCGCCTTTTTGGCAACTTCAGCGATGCTCGCAAGATGCTTTGGTGCCGCTTCAACCTGTGCTTTGGCAAATTCGGTCGAGGCAGCCGCTAAATCTGCAGGTTTTTCGACAGGCTTGGCAAAAGCTTCAAGGGCCACGATGGTTTCATTCATCCAGGTCTGACCAATCTCGATATTCTTTTTAGCCGCGTCAAAGGCAACATGTGACAGCTTGGTCTGATAATCAATGAATGGCTTTAGATTATCAGCCATCTCGAATGGTGAGGCTGATACGAATTTTTCCATCGCTTTGGTATAGTCAGTAAAAGTAAACATGTGTTCGTCTCCTGATAAAATTTTCTGCTAAGCGGAATATAGTTACCGCAATGCAGAAAATCAAGAGAAAATTACGCAATGCGGAAATTTAACTGTGGCGCTGCACATATTCTCCTGGCGCAGGACCTAAGTCTGGCCATTCAAAATTGTTTAAAACATTGTTTAAAATTATTTTATTTCCTGACATGCCAGCCGCCCATGCCTCCCATGCTGGCCACCAAGATCCGGCTGTAACTGGTAGGTCAAGGAAAGTGTCAGCTGCATATTTGGTTAAATTATCTGCTATGCGGAAATAATATTTCCCAGATTTGGGTGGATTTATAATCCCGGCCACATGCCCGCTCCCGCCCAAAATATAGGTTTTTGACCCCTTGGTCTGGCTGATCCCGGCAAAAGACGAACGCCAGGGTGCAATATGATCCGTTTCAGTGGCGACCGCACAGATTGGTATATCAACATCTGCCAGCGCCAGATCGGTATCAAGGAGCCGCAGCGCTCCACTCGCGAAACGGTTGTTCTGATAGAAATTGTCAAGATATTCGCGCGCCATGCGTCCTGGCAAGTTGGTTGAGTCGCTGTTCCAATATAGCAAGTCCATAACCGGCGGTTTTTGTCCCATCAGATAGGACCGAACCGCCGGGCCGTACACCAAATCTCCTGAGCGCAAAAAACTGAAAGTCTGAGCCAAAAATGCGCCATCCAAAACGCCACTTTCGGCAATGCGATCATGAATTTTCTTGGAATAGTCGGGACCGGTATAAACTGCCAATTCGCCAGGATCATGAAAATCGGTCAAAGTGGTAAAAAAGGTTGCGGAATTGATAAGATAATGACCGGTTTTTTGCAAATAATCTGCCGCCACCGCTACCAATGTCCCACCGATACAATAGCCAATCACATTCGCCTGCGGTTGACCGGTCATGCTGGTCACCTGTTCCAGTGCGGTTTGCACACCTTCGGTTATGTAGTCGTCAAAACCAACATCGGCCATTGTCCCATCCGGGTTGATCCATGACATCAAAAACACCGTTTGGCCAGCAGCCAGCGCAAACTGTATGAAGCTGTTTTGCGGTGTCAGATCTAGAATGTAGAATTTGTTGATACATGGCGGCACAATCAACAACGGCCGTTCAAACACGGTTTCGGTTTTAGGCTGATAGTGGATCAACTCAAACAGCCGATTGCGGAATACCACCCTACCAGAAGATGTAGCCAGATTTTCTCCAACCTTGAAAGCATTGGTATCGGTCAATGATACAGACAGCTGACCGTCACCTTTTTCCAGATCACTCACCAGATTTTCTAGCCCTTCAACCAGCGATTTGCCCTGGGTTTCAATCGCGTGTTTCAATGCTTCGGGATTTGTTCCCAAGAAATTTTGTGGTGACAGAAAATTGATCAGTTGTTGTGAGAAAAACTGAATTTGTCGGGCTTCACCCTCTGACAATCCCTCGATCTCAGCGACCGAGTCCTTAATCACTTCGCTGGACAGCAGATATTGCTGTTTAATCATGCTAAAATAGGGGTTGGTTTGCCACGCTCCGTCGCGGAAACGCCGGTCCTTGGGTTTTGCGTCCTGTGATGCCCCCATCATCGAGGCTTGAAAATCAGACCAGGCCTCAATTGAGGCTTTATAATATCGGACCTGACTTTCGATCAATTTGGCAGGGTTGTTCATCATCTGCGCAAAATAGCTTGATGCTGCCTTGAAAAACAGTTCGGTGCTTGCATTTGACTGTTCTGGCTGTTCGGCTTTTTGCCGCGCCATGATCACAATCAGCCGCTTTGTTAATGCATCAATTTTCTCAAAATTGTCTTTGAGCTCGTCAAGCTGGGACGATTCGGCCATATCGTGATCAGACATCGCTTTTCTTTCGGTCAAATATGTGGGAGCCTGTCCCTAATGTAATTTTGGAACCTATTATTTATGTATACTATACCATCCTACCAGCTTTTGGACAGTTCTATCAAATTGCAGAAGGCGTTTGCGAGCCAGTTCAGTCATTTGTTTGACCAAGCTCCTGCGCTCACGCGCCTACATCCATTTGGATCATTGATGAATGGCTGGTCCAAAGTCGCCGAAAAATCTTTGGAGCGAATGGATGCAAAACCAGAATGGTCGGTCGAGGCATTGACCACATTAGGCGAATCCCGGCCCATCAAACCAGAAATCATTCTCGATAGAGCTTTTTGCGCCCTGACGAAATTTGCTACTACTTCGCAAGAACAATCAGCTGAAACTGTTATGATCATAGCGCCTATGTCAGGCCATTATGCCACGCTGACACGTAATACGGTGGCCAGCCTTGTTCCTGACTGCGACGTATATGTTACTGACTGGAAAAATGCACGCGATGTGCCAAATAATGCCGGTTCATTTAACCTCGATGATTTTGTGGATTACATTGTCGACTTCATCACTTACCTTGGGCCAATAACGAATGTGCTCGCCATTTGCCAGCCAGCGCCACTTACTGTCGCGGCTACTGCACGTCTGGCACTTGACAACCCGGCTGCGATGCCCAAATCAGTGACTTTGATGGGGGGGCCGGTAGACCCTGCCGCCAACCCATCGGCGGTGTCTACTTATGCAGGCAAGACTGACATTCAGCAATTACAGTCAACGGCAATCATGCCGATTGACAGCCAGTATGCTGGCGCCGGCCGCCTGGTTTACCCAGGCATTTTACAGTTAACTGCTTTTATGAGCATGAACGCCGCCACGCATATCGAATCCTTTGTGAGGCAGGTTTGTGCTGAATCAGATGGCACTGCGCATGATGGCGACCGGCATAACAGTTTTTATAATGAATATTTGGCGGTAATGGATATGCCTGCCGAATTTTTCCTTGATACAGTCCAACGCATTTTTAAGGACCGTGACATTGCAACCAATAATTTTGTGCATCATGGGCAAAAACTTGATATCGGGGCAGTGCGCACCACCCGCCTTTTGGTGATCGAGGGGGGACGTGACGATATCTCAGCGCCTGGTCAATGCAAAGCTGCTTTGGGGCTATTCACCGGTTTGCCTGATACACAAAAACACCACATCCTCGAGGAAGGAGCCGGCCATTATGGTATCTTTAGTGGTAAAGCGTGGCGCAACAATATCCGGCCAAAATTCCTTGATTTTATTAGGCAAGGCTGACTGCACACTTTTGCCAGTGATGGCGTTACAGTTTGGGTGCCACGCTCAATCCCCAACAGTGCTGGGTCCTTTGTGCTGTCCTCAAATACTAATCTTTAGAGCTTGAATTTCGTTTTACAGTTAAAGCCGCGATCATTATCGGAGTCTTTGAGGCGAGGGCCTCTAAATATTTGAGATTTGTCTTTATTTGGTTATTTGGTAACTACTAATGTATTCACCGTACACAGCTTGATCGTGTCACCTACACCAATAATACCAGATACGCTTACAAATCTCTAACTGTGGTTAATTCAGTTGCTTTTCGATGCGTCGATTAATCTGATTTGAAAAAACTGGCATTCCGTATGATCGCAGTTAAGGTGGAACAAAAAGGTAAGGATTCACTGGTTGGCCAGCGAAGCCTTAGAGAGATAACCTAAATACCCCAGAATAGCGACTGTTGAGCCTTTCAAATCTGATTGCTTTTAGTCTTTGCTCTGGTTCAGAAAAGACACTCGGCATTTTTTATAAGCTGGTGTCTCAAACCGTCTAATTGATGCGTTTCATCAATTCAAAAGCTTCGATGTGTTTTTCCGCACGTGCTAGTTGAGCAGCTTCGATGGAAGTGTTGACGATTTCCAAGAATGTTCCGGCTCTACAAGTGAATTTTCCCAACGCAATAGAAACCTGCTCGCAAAGGACGCAAGTCTCTCTATAAAATGAAGCAACGCTCATTGTTTTTTCCTATTTCGAAAAAGTTTAGGACTGGTTTTTACCAACCTGGGCCAGCCTTTAGTATGAGTTCGGGTTGATTTAGGTTAATGCGTAAACCAACTAAACCGCACTATCTGCTAAAAGCAGGAATTCCAGTGAGTCAGTGTGAAATATATTTTCTTACTGCAATTAGTCCCGGTCTCAAGGAACCGCAGTGTGGTTGAGGTTTACGCATGACAATTTCACCTTTTTCATCTTTCGCTCGCAGGAAGTCGGACGGGTTTTTGCGAAACATATGCTTGTCGAGCTCAGCGATAATTCCTTGGCTTGTTTCCAACATGGCCTCTCCTTTCGATGAGACAAGAGTTTTTCGGGTTAAATCGGATACGCTAGAGTGGTATCTAAAAAAGTTGGTGCAATATAGAGCTAAATTATTTCTTATGTGATGCAAAAATTGCACTATTTGTGAATTCAGGCGTATTTCATTGATTTTTCATAGGTTTTAAGAATGTCAGGATGCTCTTGGTGGGTCAGCTATCACACAAGGCAAGCATAAAACTTTACCATCTGCTCAAATCTCAATTCTATCCTCTAGCCGGCTATCTGTTTTTCGGTCATTGTTTGCACAGGCGCTACTGACACGGGTTCACTCCTTTGAAATTGTGGCCTTGTTGCGAGCAGTTGAGCATCTGTGACGATGCTTGCTGATTTTGGAAAAGCCACCAAAACAGGAACCGCATTGAAACAGTTTGGATAGAAGGTATCGCATGTTGACAAGCGACGCGGTTTTTTGATGATACGGCCAAACAGCAAGTAAGAGTGAGGTTAACAATGACGGTCGAACACGCCTTACAGCACCGCAAATCCTGCCGCTCTTTCCTGGACCGACCAGTTGATATTCAATTGTTGCGGAGCATTATTCAACAGGCGTCCCGCGCACCGTCAAATGGCAATTTGCAGCCTTGGCAGCTATTTGTATTGATGGGGGACGCGCTGGCTAGCCTGAAGGCCAATACTCGTGAGGCTGTTGCCCAAAATCAGCCACTGTCGACGCCTGAATATGCGGTCTATCCAAAACCACTTAAAACCGAATTTGATGCGCGGCGCTTTACAATCGGCGAGGATATTTACCGCGTTCTGGGGATCGCACGAGAAGACAAGGCCGCCCGGCGCGCGCAATTTGCCAAAAATGCAATGATGTTCAATGCGCCGGTTGGTATGTTTGCATATATTGACCGATCGCTAAGCTTTGGCCAGTGGATGGATCTTGGCATGTTTTTACAAAGCCTGATGTTATTGTGTGAAGAACATGGTCTTGCTAGCTGTGCCCAAGGTTATTGGACGTTCTTTCACGACAATGTGCGCGCCGCGACTGGCGCGCCAGATGATTTGATGCTTGCATGTGGCCTTGCTATCGGCTTTGAGGATACTGAGGCCCCGATCAATCGAGTGCATTCGGCGCGGGCGTCCATTGATGAATTTGCCACCTTCATTGACTAAAGGATTGGTTGGGTGGCTGTTAAATAGCTAATTAAATCACTACATAATTCAGGTGCAAGTAACGGCGGTTGCCTGCCCCCGCAACACCTTTATACCGACTTTTTAATGGTAGGGCCTTGAGCAAATCCTGCCCCCGCAACCAAATATTATAACTATATATCATATACTTAGCCGTCTCACAATTGAGGCGGCTTTTTTGCGTTCTGAATTATTGTCGCGTTCATTGCTACTTTTTGGGGAGGCGTCATGATCGGCTAGGGACGCTCTTAAATCTGTGATTTTATACCCAAAGCCTCAATCATCAAATTTTGTTAATCTAATCCAGCAAAACCTCATTATTTCTTAGCTAACATCGATACCTCATTTTCGCTTCTCTCGGTATAATGTGGCTGTTTCTGGTTTAGCGTCATACTTTTTCTCAGGCTAAAAAAGCCTAACCAGCGTTAATTGATGGGCTTAGTGCATGGCAGTTACGCTGGTTGTTTGCGAGCGAAATGCAAGCGCTCACGGTTAATTACTATTTCTAAATAATCTTAGCTGCTTACTTAGATGATGCCTCGCACAAAGTACCTGCATGTTCTCCGTTAAGTTGGACACACTGCCCTTTAAGTGGGGCAGTATATGGTCAAAGTGCAGGTTGTTATCTGAGTCACATTCGACGCACTTGACTCAATCACGGATGAACACAGCCGTTTTTGTTACCTGATTTTTGGAAACGCCATCGAGGGATCATAGCTCGCAAAACTATCCAGAATTTGGCGATTGCATTGTTGTTGAAGATCGGAGTCTGGCAACACTGCTGTTACACATGGAAATTTCTGGCGATAACTGGCAGTTTTTGAATTATCCTCCATGGCGATGGCTACGAGTCCAACAACCTTGCCACCTTGCCGTTCGACCAACCGAATTGCACCATCCATGGTGCCACCAGTTTCTATCCATTGATCAACAAGCAAAACTTTTGTGCCGGCGGCAAATGCGGGCTTACGCATCTCCATATCCTGTGTGCGACCAGAATAGTTTGAAAAGGTCGCGCTATCAGTATTTACGCATAGCTTACCAGCTTTGCGGATAGGCAAAAAGCCAACATTGAGACGGGTGGCGAGTGCAGATCC
>Ga0129342_1001591_pt1 | contig 10151 bp, 8 predicted proteins | sample CPBDNA_5_FD_94426 | JGI IMG/M metagenome (GOLD analysis project Ga0129342, IMG submission 94426) | Freshwater to marine salinity gradient microbial communities from Chesapeake Bay, USA - CPBay_Sum_15_0.2_DNA | ecosystem: Environmental > Aquatic > Marine > Coastal | place: USA: Chesapeake Bay...
CCCGGCATACAAGACATGAAAGGTGGAAATTATATCACACTTGAAGCAATCAAGGGTTTAAGGGACGCAGGAATAGAAACGAAACTGCCGCTCGTCGTATTATTCACACCTGATGAAGAGGTGGGAACGCCTTCGACGCGCACGCTTATTGAAACGGAAGCGCAACGTGCGAAATATGTTCTTTGCCCCGAACCAGCACATCACGACAATGGGGTAACGACAGGACGATACGCCATTGCACGCTTTAACTTGATCGCGAAAGGCAAACCAAGCCATTCAGGCGCAAGGTTGGAAGATGGGGTATCAGCGGTCAAAGAACTTGCCAAGCGCATCCTTGAAATCGAGGAAATGACTTCGGAAAGCTGCACCTTTTCGTGCAACAACCTTACTTCTGGCAAATGGGTAAATTGTGTGCCCTCTTTTGCCAGTGCAGAATGTCTCTCTATGGCTAAAACACAACCTGATTTGGAGCAAGGTATTGACCGCATTATCAAAATGTCAGGAACGAGAAATGGTGTAACCTTTGAGGTCACCCGCGGGGTCACACGGCCTGTGTGGGAACCCAATTTGCCGGGTACGCTTCATTTATACGAAAAGGCGCGCGCCATCTCCCAAGAAATCGGTCTGGAAATGCCCCATCGCAGTCAAGGTGGGGGCTCTGATGCCAACTTCACCGGTGCGCTTGGCATTCCAAGTCTTTGCTCTTTGGGGGTTAAGGGCGAAGGCCTGCACACGTTGGATGAGTGTATCTATGAAGAAGCTATCATCCCGCGCACCCGTATTTTGGCAGGGCTTTTGTCAACTTTGGAATAAATGACATATGCGTGCCATCACCCCCTTCATCCTCACTAGACTGACAGGTCATGACCAAAATTTTCTAGGCAAGGTGACGTATTTGCTTGGGCCTGAAAGAGGGGAGATTTAATGCTCTATGACTTTATCATCGTCGGTGCTGGTAGTGCCGGTTGTGTTCTCGCAAAGCGATTGTCTGATGCCGGAAATAAAGTACTTCTTCTGGAGGCAGGCGGAAAGGATAATTACCATTGGATTCACATACCCATAGGTTACTTATACTGCATAGATAACCCCCGAACGGACTGGCGATACCGGACAGTGCAAGAGCCAGGTTTGAATGGTCGCTCGCTCTTGTACCCCCGTGGTAAAGTCTTAGGAGGGTGTTCTTCAATCAATGGAATGCTTTATCTTCGTGGGCAGGCTGCGGATTATAATGGATGGCGTCAGTCGGGCCTGACTGGATGGGGCTGGGATGATGTGCTGCCATATTTCCTGAAATCTGAAGATTATGTTGAAGGTGCGTCTGACTTCCACGGGTCAGGTGGAGAATGGCGTGTCGAAAATCAGCGCCTTCATTGGGATGTTTTGGATCATTGGATGGACGCGGCGGAAAAGAGCGGCCTTCCCAAAACAACCGACTTCAACACCGGAAACAATGAGGGTGTAGGCTATTTTCGAGTGAACCAACGGGCTGGCTGGCGAACCAATACCGCCAAAGCTTTTTTAAGGACGGTGAAAGGAAATTTCTTGCGCGTGGAAACGAAAGCGATGACGCGTAGGGTGATCTTAGAAAATGGGCGTGCTGTTGGTGTTGAATATGAGCAAAATCGCCAAATCATGGAAGCCCGTGCCAGATCAGAGGTGATTTTATCAGCAGGATCAATAAATTCCGTCCAAATATTACAACTCTCCGGTATTGGTCCCGCTGAACTTTTAAAACAATATGGCATTAAGGTTCACCTAAACCGGAATGAGATCGGTTCAAATCTTCAAGATCATCTTCAACTTCGCTGTGCTTGGAAATTAAAGAACGCAAAAACTCTCAATACTCTTGCAAACTCGATCTTCGGGAAAGCGAAAATTGGTCTTGAGTATTTGTTGAACCGTTCTGGCCCCATGTCTATGGCGCCATCACAATTGGGTGCATTTTCAAAATCAAGGCCGGACCTCGCAACACCGGATTTGGAATATCATGTTCAACCGTTATCTTTGGAAGCCTTTGGTAAACCGCTGCATGATTTCCCCGCAATAACGGCAAGTGTTTGTAATCTTCGACCAGAAAGCCGTGGTAACGTCGCAATAACATCTCCCAACCCTAATGATGCCCCTAAAATCGCCCCAAATTATTTGAGCACACAGGGTGACCGGCAAACCGCAGTCGCAGCAATCCGTCAGGCACGAAAGATTATGGCACAAGATCCCATGAGGAAATATCAACCAGAAGAAATTATGCCCGGTATCTCTTCTGACGAAGATGACGACCTTGTCACAGCCGCAGGAAATATAGGAACAACCATCTTTCATCCCGTTGGCACGATACGCATGGGAATGGACAATGATGCACCATTGGATGCAGAGTTAAAAGTGCGCGGAATACAATCACTGCGCGTTGTTGATGCTTCGGTGATGCCGACAATAACGAGTGGAAACACCAATTCACCGACAATCATGATTGCAGAAAAAGCCGCCGACATGATTTTAAGAAATAATCCGTAGCAGTTGTTAAGGTAATCTTTAACGAATTTGACAAATGCCGTGCACTGGATATGTCAGACTGATATGGAGCGGGTCGTTAGCGACTAAAGCTCAGGCGCGGCATAGAACACAGACCTTATAAAAAATATAGCCAAAAATTCGACAACCCGAAATCTATTGCCTTTTAAACCGTTACTTCGCTTGCGTGGGCAAGATTTTCTGAAGCATGGATAATTTTGGTTACAGACTATGGAAGTAAAATTGGAAATAAATCCGAAAAATTATCTTTTTGAGTATTTTTATTTCGTGTCTTTCTATATATTGGTAATTTAATTGCGCACAACACCACATTTTGTGGCCAATGTACTGAATTTTCTTGACTAGGCGAAAAATTGCTAAATTAATCACTATTGAGTTGCAAAAAAAATGTGACTCGATAACCGACCGATTCGGTCAAAATGAGGAAAAGAGTATGTATGATAGCATGAAGAAAACGATAAGTTCTCTGACAGAAATTGGCATGGGCCTTCTGGCGCTAGCCATCGTAGCTTCCCTATTGGTAGGTCCGGGCAACATGTCCTTTCTCGGAGACGTGGTTGGCAACATAACTGCTTTGGTGAGAGAATTAGGAAGCGCCGGCTTGGCAGGATTGATTTCCTTGGGAGTTGTTCTCTGGCTGTTCCAAAGATAATCAATAGCCATTCCTAAGATAAAACTGTGCTCTCCCGGATAAGAGTTAGGTAGTAAGTATGGAGAAAATCATCTCCTTCCTGAAGTCATCTAACATTTTGATGCGTCAACTTGTTGAAACGGTCACAATGTTTTTGTGCTTTGTTATTCTTATCTACTTGTTACTGGGAGAGCATTCTGGAACTTTCGTGGTATCTGTAATCGCAAACCTATCAGTTCTCATCAATGTGATTACGCCACAAGTGCTTGCCTCATTGGGCCTAGGCATCGCTTTGCTTTATCTCTTTAAGAACCGCTAATAAGATACCTTATTTTGACAGGGGCCAGTCAGTTGCCGGAACAGCCTTTATTGAAATATGTAAAATCTCAAAATCCGTTCCGCATATTGTGATCAATGCCCGAAATTCGCAAATAACCTTAATACTGTGGTCGTTACCCATATTTTGATGTGCTCTTAAAACACGGGCAATCTGGGCGCTGCAGCAATCAACTCTTGGCTATACTTATGCTTTGGATTGTCAAAGAGTTCCTTTGTGTCACCATGCTCAACAATCTGTCCGTTGTGCATTACCAAACATCGATCAGTGATGCTGCGCACCACAAAAAGATCATGGCTAATGAAGAGGTAGCTTAACCCGTATTCCTCTGCCAGTTCGGCTATCAGATCAAGTATCTGCGCTCTGACTGAGACATCGAGCGCGGATACCGCTTCATCAAAAATAACCAGCTTTGGGCGAATAATCAGAGCCCGCGCAATCGCAATCCGCTGCCTTTGACCGCCGGAAAACTCATGGATATATTTAAACCGATCCTCAGCGCGCAACCCGACAGATTTGAGAACACTGACCACAGCGTCCTCCTGTTCCTTTCGTGATGGGGGAATTGACAGCAAATGGTAGGGTTCCTTTATCAATTGAGCAACTTTGTGGCGCGGATTGAACGACCCGTAGGGATCTTGAAAAACCACCTGAATATCACGGCGAAGCTCTGCACCTGCGCCCTGCAGGCTGCTACCGTTTAGCCGGATTTCACCGGTATCAATAGGATCCAATCCCAGGATCGCGCGGGTCAATGTGGATTTACCACAACCGGATTCACCCACCAGTCCAAGCCGTTCACCTTGGCGCAAAACGAAACTCACACCACGCACCGCAACTTTTTCTTTTGGCTTTTCCCAAAACGACCGGCGCGCCAATCGATAGCTTCGCGTGACCTGCTTCACCTCGAGCAGAGGTTGGGGATCGGGCGGCAAGTCCGGTAGTGACACTTGATGACCTGATGCTGAAAAAAGAGCTTTTGTATAGGGATGCTGCATTGCGCGAAACAGGATCTCAGGTCGCGCCTGTTCGACGATCCTGCCCGATTGCATGACGGCGATGTCGTCCGCCATATCTGCCACAACAGCCAGATCATGCGTGATCAAAATCATTCCTAGCTGGTCTTCTTTCGCAAGCCGTTTGAGCAGCTCTAGAATTTTTGCCTGTGTTGTCACGTCCAATGCGGTGGTCGGTTCATCGGCGATCAGCAGTTTTGGGCGCAGCGCAATAGCCATAGCAATCACTACGCGCTGCCGCTGACCCCCTGAGAGCTGATGCGGATAGCTGTTCAATGGGACTTTGGAAGGCGGCAGGCCCACCCGCTCCAGAACCTGCGCGGCTTTATGATAGGCGTCGCCCTTTCGCGCCATGCCATGTTCAAGCAGGGCTTCCATCACTTGATTGCCGATTGTTTTCACCGGATTGAGCGCTGTCATTGGTTCCTGAAACACCATGCTGACCTGTGCCCCCCGCAATGAGCAGAGCGCGCGATCGTCAAGCCCCACGATCTCTTTGCCCTCAAGCCTGATCGATCCGCTACAGGCTGCTGTCTGTGGCAAAAGCTGCATCAAAGCCAGCGCAGTCATGGATTTTCCAGATCCGCTTTCACCAGTGAGAGCGAGAATTTCCCCGGATTTGAGTTCAAAATTAATCTTGTCGAGGACGAAGTTGCCACCGATTTTGACTGATAGGTCCTTTACTGCAAGCAAGTTCATGTGGGCCGTTCCCGCACTTTGGGGTCCAAAAGGTCGCGCAACCCATCCCCCAGCAAATTCAGCCCCAAAACTGTCAGAATAATTGCACTTCCCGGCACAATCGCCAGATGCGGCGCAAAGCTGACCATGGTTTGCGCATCTGCAAGCATTCTGCCCCAACTTGGCGTTGGAGGTTGTGCGCCCAGCCCCACATAACTCAGGCCCGCTTCCGCCAGTATGCCAAGGCTGAACTGAATGGTGCCCTGAACGATCAACAAATTGCTCACATTGGGCAGAATATGTTCAACCGATATTCTCAGCGCTGATTTCCCGCTGACGCGTGCAGACAGGATAAATTCTCGCTGCCAGAGGCTTAATGCCCCGCCGCGCGTGACCCGCGCGAATACAGGAATATTGAAGATCCCAATGGCGATAATCGCGTTCATCGCGCCAGCGCCAAAAAGGGCCGTGATTAAAATCGCTATCACCAATGATGGAAACGCAAAAATCAGGTCATTTGTGCGCATGATGACCTCATCCAGAAACGATCCTTGGCGCGCCGCCGCCGCAAGTCCCAAAGGCACGCCCAGCCCGATTCCGATCCCCACTGCCAAGAGCGCGACAGCAATCGACGTGCGTGCGCCTACCATGATCATAGAAAACAAATCACGGCCAAAATGGTCAGTGCCCAGCCAATGGACAAAGTTAGGGCGCTGCAGTTTATCAGGAATATTCAATTGTGTGACGTCAAATGGAACCCAGACAAAGGACACCATGGCAATCAGCAGTACAAATAGGCTGACCACAGCTCCAAAGGTAAGTGAACGGGTCCAGCTCATGAACGTTCCCTCAGGCGCGGATCCACAGCGGCATAGGCCAGATCAACCAAAAAATTTACCAAGATCACTGCAAAGACCAAAAGCATTACCACGCTTTCTACCACGATCAGATCACGTTGGGTGATCGCCTGAAAAACCAACCGGCCTAGGCCAGGCAGAAAAAAGACCTGTTCGATGATGATCGCTCCGGCCATGAGAAAGGAAAATTGCAGGCCAATTATTGTCAGCACCGGAATCATCGCGTTGCGCAGCGCATGGCGCCAGAGCGTGGCCCGCTTTCCCAGTCCTTTGGCGCGGGCCGTACGGATGTAATCTTCGGACAGTGTTTCAATAAGAGCGCTGCGCATGACCCTCGATAAAATTGCGGCCTGCGGCAACGCCAACGCAATCGCCGGAAGGGTCAGGGATTTCAACCCTTGGAACACTCCCTTGTCCCAACCGGCAAAACCGCCAGCCGAAAACCATCGCAACTTGATCGCAAAAATCACCACCAAAATCATCGCGAACCAGAAATTCGGGATGGCAACGCCCAGTTGGGTAACCCCCATCACCGCCGCATCCCCTGTTTTGCCCCGTCGTGAAGCTGCATAAAGACCGGTCGGAAAGGCAATCGCAGTGGAAATCAAAAGCGCATATAACGCCAATGGCAGCGAAATCCAAAGCCGGTCGGCAATCATATCAGACACAGGGCTGCGATAGGTATAGGACAGGCCGAAATCACCGCTGAACATCCCGCTAACCCATGCAACATAGCGGGCAAACTTACCCTGATCGAGCCCCAGCTCTGTGCGCAGAGCAGCCACGGTATCAGGTTGTGCATTGATCCCCAGCATAAAGGATGCGGGATCACCAGGGGCAACCTCAACCACAGCAAAAATAATCACCGAAGCCAAGCACAGGCTCAGAGCCAAGGACAAAGCACGTTTAAGCGTATAGCGTAGCATAAATACCCACGTCGTCAGGGATCAAAACGGCAGGTTTCGCAATCTGCTCACAAAGGGGACAACGCCGCCCCCATTGTCATTTTTTTCATATCGTTTGGGTTCGCCTTAATTTGCCCAGCTAACGCCGGTCAGATCGTTGGCCTGCGTTGGTGCATTGACCCAAAGCCCGCGCACTTTGGCATCAGCGACAGTCGAATAGGCCAGTTCAAACAGATATCCGTTCACATAATCGTCGGAAATTATCCGCTGCGCCTTTTTCAGCATCTCGCTGCGTTTGGCAGGATCGCTTTCACCGTTCAGCTCCGTCATGAGAGATTGGAAGGCCGGATTGTCGTACTGGAAATAATACTCAGGGCGCGCATAAATGCCGATGTCCATAGGCTCCGTATGGCTTACAATGGTCAGGCCATAATCTTTTCCGCGAAACACCTGCTCAAGCCACTGTGCCCATTCAAGATTGCTAATCTCGGTTTTAATTCCGACAGCGCGCAGCTGTGCCGCAACGATTTCACCACCGCGTCTCGCATAGGAGGGAGGTGGCAATTTCAACGTGGTTTCAAACCCGTCTGGGAACCCCGCCTCTGCCAAGAGTTTTTTGGACAGCTCAGGATCATAGGCTGAGTTGCCCGTCAAATCCACATAATCGGGGTTATGCGGTGCAAAATGGGTACCGATCGGGGTCCCGTAACCAAACATTGCCCCGTCTATAATCGCCTGACGGTCAATAGCATGGGCAATCGCTTTGCGTACTTTCAGATTATCCAAAGGCGGCATTTTATTGTTCGTAGACAGGATCGTTTCGCCTTCGGTTGATCCCGATAAGACCTGAAACCGTGGGTCCGCTTCGAATTGCGGCAGATTTTCCGGTGCTGGAAAGCCGGCAAACACATCCACATCCTGCGCCATCACTGCAGCAAAGGCTGCCGTTGGATCGGAGATAAATTTAAATGTCGCAGCATCCAATGCAGGTGCCGTACCCCAGTAGTCCGTGTTGCGGGTCAATTCGATGCGGTCACCCTGAACCCAATTTACGAATTTAAACGCCCCTGTGCCAACCGGATTGTTTTTGATCCCCTCGATGCTTTCTGGAGCCACGATGACTGCATCACCCCAAGCCATATTAAAGAGAAAGCTACCATTTGCCTGATCCAAAGTGACCGTTACGGTGGTGCCGTCCACCACGCTGACATCGGTAATGCCGGCAAAGAGCGCCTTTTGCGCATTGGTGCTGTCCTCGCCTCTTGCACGATCGAGCGAAAATTTCACGTCTTCTGCATCCATGGTGGTGCCGTCGTGGAATTTGACATCGCTATGAAGATGAAAAGTATACTGCGTACCATCTGCGGAAATATCCCATGATTTTGCCAAACCAGGAATAATTGATCCATCCGAAGCAAAGCGTGTAAGACCTTCAAAAACATTGGAATAAAGCACACTGTCTATCGCACCCGCAGCCGCGCTTGTCGGGTCAAGATGCGGTGGCTCAAGCTGAATTGCGATTGTTAAATCTGTCTGAGCCGCCAAACCGGAGCCAGTAAACGCAGCAATCGCTACGGCACTGGCGGTTAAAAATTTTGAAGCTAGAGTGGACATGGGCATTTCCTTTTTGTTTTGAACCGGTACAATTTTTTCTATGGCACCTAGGACGCATGGGCGTTTCTGGTATTGCCGAAGTAAGATTTGCGTTCCATCAATAATCAGTATTAGTAACAAATTTTATTCTCTTGCCAACAAAAACTGAAATGAGACCAACTGTAAAGAAGCAGATCTAACATGGAAAAGCCTATGAAAGCTGTCCACCAGACGGGATAGTTTTGTCTGACAAATTGAAGGTCGAGCGGTGAATGGAAAAACGAATGGCTCGGGGATCGATGCAAAAATTGAACTCACTTCCACAAAATCATGTAACAGCGACGATCAACGCATCAAAATTTCAGCGAACAAAAAGGTCCAAGAAATTACCATAAAATATACGAAGTGGCATTTTTTGGATTGTTTGGTTGCGGGAGCAGGATTTACTCAAACACCAACAATACAAAAAGCTATTTAGATTTATAAAGATGATTATGCCTTATCTATCTAAATCACTATGTTTTTTCACTAGGTTCAAGACAAAGTTTCCACCCCCGATCCCAACAAACAAACACAGCAAAAAAGTGTACGTTTGGTGTGTTTTTAAATCTCGCACGCGTGGCGTTAGTTTGCGTAACTTACGTCTGAACCAACAGCCAAGAAATCATTGCCTGTACCTGAGCTGCATGCGGCTCTTTTGTGAAAACAAGATAATAACCCGATGTATCAAGCTTGCGATCTGTCAACTCTACTAGCTGCCCACTTTTGATTTCCGGAGCGACTAAATCATCCCACAAGGCAATGCCTTGTCCATCAATAACTGCCTGCACTCTGCTATTTGAGTCCGGAATTATGATACTGGATTTGCTCGGCAGATATGGTAAGCCTGCGGCTACATGCCACGCGCGCCAACCAGTATCACCCGAACTATCCCCGAGGAGAGGTACTTGTCTAACTGCAGCCTCTATCCCAATACTTTCCACTTCTTTTGCGAGGGTTGTATTTGCTGTTGGCACGGAGGGTAATCTCAGTAAAAGCCTGCTTTCGTATTCCTTCCATTCACCAAACCCCCACAAAATCGCAAGATCTACATCCTTTGTTTTCAAGTCAGCGAGAGAATTAATAGGTTCTATTCGTAAACTGAAACCAGCATTTTTCTCAAAAAAGTCCATAAGCCTTGGTGAGAGCCATCGCGAAGAGAAGTAGGTCAGTGCCCCTCAACTCACTCATGCAACTTTCATTAGCTGTTAATCAAAACATTAGATGTTAGGATATCATCGAGACGTACACCCTCAAGTATCAGAAACGTGTCATAATCAAGTGCTACTCTTAGGTCTTGTCCACCAGGGCCTTCAGCGAATGTTATTGCAGAAAAAGCATCAAAGTCTGCCAAGCCAAACGCCTTTAAATCTATTACATCGCCCTCATCAGCATCAAAGTCAACAATCGTGGTTGTCCCATCCAAATTGCGGATTGTAAAGGTATCGGCACCAGCACCTCCAGACATGCGATCGGTTCCACCGCCAGCATCGAGCACGTCGTCCCCGGCACCGGCAAAAATCACATCGCGGTCCGCAGTTCCCGTCAGCGTATCTTCGCCAACCG
>Ga0129342_1001594_pt1 | contig 10144 bp, 9 predicted proteins | sample CPBDNA_5_FD_94426 | JGI IMG/M metagenome (GOLD analysis project Ga0129342, IMG submission 94426) | Freshwater to marine salinity gradient microbial communities from Chesapeake Bay, USA - CPBay_Sum_15_0.2_DNA | ecosystem: Environmental > Aquatic > Marine > Coastal | place: USA: Chesapeake Bay...
CTCAGAAACATATCCGACCATCTCGCGCCCAGTCTTGATAGCAAGCGCGGCGCCCAGATCAACGCCTGCAGTACTGTAACTTATCATTACAACGTCGGGCGCAATAGAAGAAACGACAGCCTCAAGGGCGATCAGAGCGGATGCAGGGTTATAGTCAGTCAAAGACACATCAGTGACCGCAATCAACGTCTCAAAAACGTGCAGTTGCGTCGACAATTCCTCTATTTCACTTGCATCTCTAGCACAGATGACACCCTTACAGGTCAGGCCCGCACCGGCGGCCAAAACCGCCATTTCAATGGTCGCATCAGAGACTTTGCCATCTGAGTGTTCTACAAAAATGAGTGCGTTCATCATACCAACCCTCTTTCGCTTAGAATTTCGTGGATTCTTCCAGCAATCTCCTCGGCGGATCCTTCGATCATTTCTGCTCCGCCGCTCGTATCTGGCAGTTCCAACAGAGTCTGCCCAGACAAATCATTGGCGAAATTGACGGTTGGATCTTGTTCGGGAACCTGAAGCGACAAAAAATCACGTAGCTTGCTACCTGGCAGATATCTGGGTGGCGTCGCCGCGGTTTGCAGTCCGATAACCGCAGGTAAATCCATTTCAAGATATGATGCCACGCCACCAGCATATTCTTGGCGAACAGTAACAAATTCTGCTTCAAGCTTTACATCAGAAATAGCGGAAGCTTGTGGCCAACCAAGCTCGGCAGCAAGCTGCGGAGCCAGCTCACCGTACAGATCATCAGTGGACAAAACGCCCGTTAAAACTAGGTCCACGGACAACTTACTAATTACATCGACCAGTAAGGGCATTCGCGCACGAGAGGAAGGTGCAGGCGCATCTTCATCCTGCTCGAGGCGAATAAGCAAAACGTCGTCGACCCCTCGTGCCAACGCTGTTTTGAGAAGTTTCTCTCCGCCTTCAGCCTCGCATGCTATCGCTGTGACTTTTGCGCCTGTTTGTTCTTTAAGCAGAACTGCCTGCTCCAAGGCCTGATCATCCAATGGGTTCAGTTCAACACCGATCCATTCACGGTCAATGTCTGTGCCGTCATCCGTTAATTCAATCTCATCTGTGAGGACCGGATTTAGCCTTAAAATAGTAACTATGTGCATAGATTGCCGAACCTTTTACTTGAGATGACGAGTGTCGCGGTAGATCGGCCCTCGTGCGATCACGCGGTCCAGCATTCCATTGGTGACGTAGTCTTCGACCTCATTGACGTCATAGGGCACTGCCTCTTGACCTCGGTAGCCAACCGCCTCACGCGCCTCATCTGTCATCATGTAGCCGCCAGTTGCAACGGTCGTCAGTGCAGTAAATGCTGCTTCGTCTTCCCTCGCGAGTGCGTTCAATCCTTCTGATAAGTTCTTACCAGCGCAGAAATCCAAAGCCCTGCGAAAACCTTCAACTAGGTCTGGTCGGATCCGAAACACTTCGTCCAACACTTCAAGATGTACACCTACAGAGCTAGCTGATGGCTTACCGTTATATGCCGGGATCAGATAGTCTGCGAGACGAGCAAAATTAGCGCGATCTTCTTCGTTATATACAGACATTATGCGGCCTCCACGTTACGTTTTGTGTTGATAAATTGAGTTGCTTGACGGTGCGCCACTGCCATAAGTGTTGCCGTTGGATTGGCGCCTGCACCTGTTGGAAATGCACTGAGATCCCATACGTAGAGGTTAGGCACATCATGAGTACGCCCGAATTCGTCCAGCACCGAGTGTTTTGGGTCAGTCCCAAGCCTTGCTGTGCCAAGAAGATGCCAACCACTCTCGCGCATTTGTGGCATGACGGATGTGGACTTTGCGCCGGATGCCTCCATCGACTCCTTCGCACGTTCGGCGTGAAAAGCGAGCATGCGCCGCGAATTTTCAGAGGTTTTGTAGATCACCTTAGGCGCTGGAATACCGTCACTATCCACGAGATCGCTGTCAATTTCTACGCGGTTGCTTTCTTCTGGCAAATCTTCCCCAACGATAGCCCATAATGCCGTCTTACCAAACCGGTCCTCAATCATCTTATGCCAGTTTTCACCCCACGAGTCCTCAATCTTCCCTCCTTCCTTGAAGACAGTTGCACCGACATACCCCTTGGAAGATAGTGGACCGCCCGCTGACATGCCGCCCCACTTTGCGCCACGCACAAATCCACGTTTTTCATCAGTCTCATAGAATTGCAGAGTGTTAATTAGCTGACCTGATGGACCAATGGAGCTCTCAATATTTTCCTCAAAGTGCCCCATAACTAAGCCAAATGGATGCATCATCAGATTTGTACCAACCAATCCACTGGAATTGGCCAAACCGTTCGGGAACGTTTTAGATTTAGAATTTAGCAAAATGCGCGGCGTACCGATTGCATTTGCACAGATAATTACGGTTTTGGCCAACTGACGCCGTTCACGTCCATTCTGATCAATATATATCGCGCCAGTTACGCGCCCTTTTGCATCATCATAAATAATCTCGCGAACACGAGCTCCAGAAATCAATCGATGACCATATTTTTTCGCTTCCTTAAACAGAACCAGATCAGGTGACCATTTAGCAGCCTCAGGGCAGCCAAACATGCACGTTCCACGGCGTGCGCAGGGGTTCTGACCTTGCCAAGGAATTGATGGCATTGCATTGAGACCAGGCCACCAGTGCCAGCCGAGTTTGTCCATTCCCTCTGCTAGCTTCATCCCCGTCTTGCCAATAGGAATTTGCGGGGTTGGATATCCTGCTTGTGGAGGGTAACCTGGATTACCTTTTGTCCCTGAGGAACTAACTAACTGCTCTACTGCTTCAAGGTGAGGCAGTAAATCGTAATAATCAAACGGCCAATCTACAGCAACACCATCTAACGACTTAACCTTAAAATCAGAAGGTAAGAATGGAACCCAATGACCCGCCCAGATCGTTGCACTACCACCAACAGCCGATTGCATGTAGGGTTCTACGTCACTATCAGAAGTGTTGATGGGGTAATCCCGCTCGTTGTCACGAACATTTGGGGCAGGATTCCATTTTTTGCCTCCCGCAAGTTCAAATTCTTTTTTATCGCCTGGGTAGTCACTTGGGTCGAACCAAGTTCCCTGTTCGAGCGTCACGACAGACAATCCTGACTCGGTCAGCATCTTTGCCGCAACAGAACCTGAGGGCCCTGAACCAACAATCAAAACGTCAGCTTCTTTTGGTGGTCTTTCGTTCTTCATTCCGATTTCTCCCTTTCTTTTCTAGAAATCAACACCGCTCGCACCGACAATATATCATCCTTCTAATAAATCTCTCTAAAATTTAGTATTTCTAATTTTTTGAAAGCTATTTTCCAAGATGAACAAGCCTAAGTTTCATTGATGTTGTATCCTCATTTTTTGCCTCTTATAAAATTCTATTCATTACATATTTTTGTCAATGTTAAAATTTTAATCATATTTTTATGAATATTTCTAGAGTCAGACCTATAAAGTTAAACAAGCTTTAAAAATCCCTTAATTCATTCGTTTTTTCTAAATTTAATCTAAATATTTTAATAAAATAAACTTAGATTTTCTAAATTTTAAATACATATAAATTGTATAATTTCATATTACCTCGGAGTTTATTTCGCCATACCTTACAGGCACTATTTTGTGGTTTTCTATGGTTCCAGCTGATCAATTGAAGATCCAAAATAGTATTCATGTAAGTTATCTAGATTTGCGAGATCCTCAGCTGTTCCCGTTAACACGACCTGGCCATTCGCAAGGACGTAGCCACGATGAGCGTGTGCAAGTGACATATGAATATTTTGCTCTGCAATCAAAAATGACACTCCATTCGTTCTGTTGAGTTTGGAGACAATATCAAAAATTTCTTGCACGATAATCGGTGCCAACCCCATGGAGGGCTCATCTAGTAATACCAACTTCGGCTTTGTTAGCAGCGCGCGCCCCAGGGCCAACATTTGCTGCTCTCCACCTGAAGTCAAACCAGCGAGCGTGTCACGCTTATCCTTTAATCTTGGAAACCATTCATAAATTTCTTCGATTTGGCGTTTCATTTCCTGCCGTGTAGGCTGCCGTAAGAAACTTCCCGCTTTCAAGTTTTCTTCAACGCTAAGATGCGAAAACACCCTCCGTCCTTCAAGTACATGCACAATCGAACGTTGGGCGAGTTTGTAAGGCGCGATTCCATTTATTTTTTCACCTTGAAAATTAATATTGCCTGCGGTGATTTCTGCGCGCTCCGTCTTCGCAATACCGGAAATCGCTTTGAGAGTTGTGCTTTTTCCTGCGCCATTAGCACCGAGGATAGCAATTATCTCACCAGATCCCACCTTAAGTGAAACATTCCCAACACCTAAAATATTTTCATTATAAACCACTTTTACGCCATCGAGGGACAAAAGGGGCTCGCGCCAGTGGTCGATGTCTGAAACCAAGTTCAAAGTGTACTCCAGTCCCGATTGAGTATCTGAAATGAGCGGTGAAGAAACCGCTCACCAGATAGCTTGTGAATTTAGTCTATGGATCGAGGTGTAATGCCTTGTTCAGCAGCATATGCCGCTGCTTTCGCCTCAATAAGAGGATCAACAATACTATCATCCACTTGGAGCCAATCACTGACAAGGTTCCATCCGTTACCTGTCCATTCCTGAACTCGTGCGGCACCGCCTCCTTCATGATCGGTAGGCGTCACTTTCAGTTCCTGTAATAAACCCATCATCCCGAGTTCTTCTAGGCGGGTATCATCGATGGTCATGTGCTCTAGTCCCCAACGCATTTCTTCACCCGCTAAAGGACGGTTCCCAAACTTTTCCATTGCAACGCGCATACCCTCAACTGCAAGTGCTGCATTTACGACTCCAACATTGTAAAAAACAGCACCGAAGTCAGCGTCAGGATTTGATAGGTTAGTCAGTCCAGCGTCGACAACATGCTTCTTCAATTTAGCATGCACTCCAAAGTCAGAACCACCAGGATAAGGCGCAATGGCATTGTATCCGACCGCTGCTTCACCAGCTGGAATCATGTCAGCCCTGGAACCTGCCCACACATCTCCTAACATTTTAGTCGTATCAATACCAAACCGCTTAGCCGTTTTTATTGCTACGGGTGTCATTACGCCCCAGGTGCGTAAAACTACATAGTCAGGCTGCTCAGCACGAACCTGACGCCAAATTGCTGTTTGCTCTGAACCTGGATGAGCAACTGGGATTTGTACATCTATAAATCCATACTTCTTTGCCAGCTCCGTCATCACTGGTTGTGACGCTCGACCGTATCCAGAGTCGTGATACACTGTGACAATCTTTTTGCCACGCAAGTTTTCAAATCCACCAAATTCGTCAGCGATAAAATTAACTGCAACAGATCCCTGACCATAGAACGTAAGAAGCAGCGGGAAGACGTAAGGGAAAACGAGACCGTTTTTTGATTCTGAGGGTCCCCCAGCCGGGTCGAAAAGAGGGATCTTATCATCACGAGCTCGATCCATCAAAGCATAGGTAGCTGGTGTAGAGTGAGTCATAATGAATGCGGTTGGAGAGCCATTCTTTCCACTTTTAGAACGCTCATAAGCTTCGACCGCACGGTCTGGATTGTATTCAGTTTCGAACTCTTCGATGGCGAACTTTACACCATTTACACCACCCTCAACCTCATTAATGTAAGTGAAATAATCCCGCTCACCAGCAAACCATAACGATCCAGAAGAGGCGTATGGTCCAGTCCTATAAACAAAAAGTGGCACATATTGTGTCATGCCTTCAGCATAAGTTGCTTTGACCGGGAGTAGCGTCGCTACCCCTAGCGCTATAGCAGTCGTAATAGACCTAAGATTTGTTCTCATTGTATTTCCTTTCTAGTTTGAGTTGATTCAGGTTTAAGATTGCTTCGAGGGCACACAAAATTTCTAAGTTTTCATGCCCGGCCCACTTTCAATTTGAGGATGAATTGACGAACAAGACGATCGAGGCCTTCAGGTTCCTTGATGAGAAAAATTATGATCATCACACCGAACAGGAATTTTTGAAAATTCGACAGCAGTCCAGGACTGACTGTCTCACCGATGAATGTCTTAGCAAAATAGTCGATGACTAAGGGCAGTAGGAAAATAAAAGCGGCACCAATATAATTTCCACGGATGCTACTCATACCACCGATGATTATGATGAAGAGGATCTGAAAGGAGCGATCAATCTGAAAGCTTCCGACACTCGTTGTTCCAAGAAAAATTAGTCCCCAGAGAGCACCAGCAGTTCCAAGGAAGAAAGCGCTCACTGAAAACGCCAATGATTTATATTTTTTGGAGTCAATCCCAATAACACCTGCAGCCGTATCCATATCACGGATAGCCATCCAATTGCGGCCAATATGACTGTTGATCAGGTTGCTAGCTATCCAAGTCAAAAAGACAACGACAGCAAGAGTGAAATAGTACTTTACTATATAAGAGCTATCAATTTCAAAGCCAAACAGCGACATTGGCGGCAATGAAATGGTTGGGACGTCACCATAATTGTAGAACCATGGAAATTTTAGAAATAGCCATTCAAAAAAGAACTGCGCAGCGAGACTGGTTACCATAACGTAAAAGCCTTTGATACGTATACTTGGCAATCCAAACAGCCAACCCGTGAAGCCTGTAATCAAACCTGCAAATAAGATGGCCAGGGGAAAAAAGGTAATACCGCCGTGGACTGCAAGCGCATAAGTCGCATACGCACCAACTGCCATAAATCCACCAGAACCAAGAGAAATTTGTCCCGTATAACCAGTCAATATATTTAACCCAAGGCCCGCTAAACCGAGGATTAACACTGGCAGTACGATAACCTGCACCACATACTCAGAGCTCAGATATGGCAGTGCGATTAAAGCTGCGAGCAATAAGATAGTGAGCACAGATTTTGAATTGAGCGCACTGTGTTCAGATTGAGAAGGGCTTTTCGAGGTAGAACTTGCACTGATCTCTTTTCTCCGCATCGATCAGACCCTCTCTACTTTGTATTCGCCAAATAGTCCGACAGGTCTGATAAATAGAAATGCCAAGGCCACGACGTATGCAAACCATGGTGTGATACCACCGCCTACCATCGGCCCAAGGTACGTCTCTGCTAAAGCTTCGCTTGCGCCAATTAGGATCCCACCAACAATAGCGCCTGTTATAGAGGTAAAGCCCCCAATAATAAGGACTGGCAGCGCCTTAAGTACTACTAAAGAAAGTGAAAAAGCTACGCCTTGACGCGCTCCCCAAACCATCCCGGAAATCAAACCAACGACGGCAGCTACAGCCCACACTATTTGCCAGATACGATTAATATTTATGCCGATAGATTGCGCTGCAGCGGCATCATCAGCTACTGCTCTTAAGCTGATCCCAATCCTAGTTTTCGAAAACATTATCGCTAAGATAACCACTAGTATCATAGCCAAACAGGCAACGACCAAGTCAAACTGACTAATTAAAATCTCGCCAACAAACATAGCGTTGTCGTCAATACCGATATCGAGCAGACGAACCTCCGCACCCATTAACCCTTGAGCTGCACCTTCAATTACATAACTCAAACCCAAGGTTGCCATGAACAATGTCATAACATTGCGGCTCGCCAACGGACGAAGGACAATTCTTTCAATCAAGATTGATAGAAGCACAATGACCACCAATGTGATCAAAACGGCTGACCAAAATGATAATCCCATTTCAATGAAAGTAACGAGTGTTAAAGCAGAAAATAGTAGTAACGAGCCCTGCGAATAATTGAATACACCGCTTGCTTTAAAGATAAGCACAAACCCGATCGCAACTAACGAATACATTGTGCCGGCCAACAAACCGCCAAGCAAAGTTTCTATAAAAAGGGTCAAAGTCCTACTCCCAAATATGCAGAAATCACTTCGGGGTCGTCCTTGACAATATTCGGATCACCATCAGAAATCTTGCGTCCGTAATCGAGTACTACGACATGGTCTGAAAGCTCCATAACTACAGAAATGTCATGCTCTATAAGAACGATTGTAGTCGAAAGTTTGCGATTAATATCAGTGATATAATCCGACATCTCACGCTTTTCTTCTTTGTTCATTCCTGCCATAGGCTCATCCAACAAAAGAAGATTGGGTTCGGACACTAACGCTCTCGCAAGTCCCACACGTTTTTGCACACCGTAAGGCAAGTTTTCTACAGCTACAGCCTCAAATTCATTCAATTCCAAGAAAGAAATCGTTTCTCTAGCTTTTCTCAAGAACGAGCTCGCTTCGTTGCGTGCTCGAGGTAGCTTAAAAATAATCTCGGGAACTGTACTTAAAGCCTTTCTTGAAAGGCCGGTCATTACATTGTCGAGGACTGTCATTTTTCCAAACAATGCATTATGCTGAAACGTTCGACCAATGCCCATAGAAGCAACTTTCAATGGTTGCATCCGGCGATATTGTTGATTGTTAAATTTTATCGATCCTGCGTTTGGCACATAAACACCGTTTACAACATTCAGTATCGAACTCTTCCCGGCGCCATTAGGTCCAATCAAAGAACAGATTGAACCTCTTTCAACAGAAAATGAAAAAGTATCAATCGCAACTGTTCCACCGAACGCTAAAGTAACGTCACAAACCTCTAAAATATTATCTTTTCCGATTGGATTTTTTCTCATCTTTATACCCACTATCCTCAGATCTGAGCGATTAAAGCACATCTGCACGAAGGCAATCCGTTAGACCATTATGATTAAAAATACGCGCCCTACTCTCCCTTTGATAAGACAAATCATTATTTTATGTACCGTTCGGTCGGTATATTTTAATCGACACTTATTTTTGTCAAGGCTTTTTTAAGTGCTCAATAGCTACAAGCCATGTAATTTTTCAATTGAAACCTAATTATGAACTCCATTTATAAACACTAAGCTGCTGTTTTTATGCATTTTATAATGTAAATCTTCAAAAAGTTTTAGCAAGGCATCCAATTTACAGCAAAAGCATAAATAGTAGTTATGATTGTTAAAAATTTATAAATTTACATTTAATTTTCTTGCCGTTTAATGTACCGATCGATCGTTGTAGTATTTTTGATTTTGACATTTGAGTTGCAAATGGCGTACATGCAATCACTCCTTTTTTTTGGAGCATGAAACTTTCTGAGGGGCCTTTCTTTGAGATCAAGCAATAGAATTGAAGAGATACGTTCAAAAGCTGCTGAACTTTTTGCTAATCATGGGTACGGCGCTGTTGGCGTAGCAGAGTTGGGAGAAGCAGTTGGCTTAGGGAAAGGAGCTCTCTATCATCATATTTCCAGCAAAGAAGAGCTTCTATATGACATATCAACAAGATACATTGAGCGGCTGATTGAAAATGGGCGCGATATCATCGCTAAAGAGCTCGATCCTTCCGAGAGAATAAAAGCCTTAAGTCGCGCGATGATAAATGTCGTGTACCGACACCGGGCTGAAATGACTGTTTGTTTCCGAGAAATCCATTCACTTTCCGGTGAAAGACATCAGAGAGTAAGCCAGTTGCATAATGACTACCAACAGTTATGGATTGACACTATTGCGATGGGTGTTGCTCAGAAAAAGTTTAGGTCAATTGAAAGAACCGCCATCAAAGGGATCATGGGGATGTTCTTTTACAGCTTTCTTTGGCTTAAACCAGAAGGCGCTCAAAACGCCGATCAAGTAGGCGATGTATTCAGCGATCTAATACTTCACTCCTTGGTACCTTCGAATGATTGAGTAAAAGTTAGATCACGCACCCACATCATAATCCACGACAGTAATTCACCTTCAAAAATGCGCTCAACTAAGTATTTTAACGTTAGAGATTTTAAACACATTAGATCAATACCAATGCAACTAGTTTTATTGTAATTTTTGCAGTGACGATTTTTGCACACATGACCAAAAGCTTATAGCCGAGGGTCGCAAAGCTGATACAAGCAGCGTCGCTTTCTAGGTTTTGACTTCTGTAAACACTGAGTGTGTAAACCATTTATCGCAACTGGTTTGCCTCAACTGGTCTGCGCGGTCAGCTGGGCCGCAAACAGTTTGCTAACCGCGTTGAGGCTGCTGACATCGCAAAATCATCACGGCGCAGTCAGGGCTACTTCTTCATGAATGTGAACCTGCGATGAGCGCGCCGGATGTACAAAGTGTACTTTGTGTA
>Ga0129342_1001597_pt1 | contig 10127 bp, 8 predicted proteins | sample CPBDNA_5_FD_94426 | JGI IMG/M metagenome (GOLD analysis project Ga0129342, IMG submission 94426) | Freshwater to marine salinity gradient microbial communities from Chesapeake Bay, USA - CPBay_Sum_15_0.2_DNA | ecosystem: Environmental > Aquatic > Marine > Coastal | place: USA: Chesapeake Bay...
AAGCACTCCTCGCGGGGTAATCCCACTGCATGAAGAGCAGCCTCCAGCATTAAGAGGTCTGGCTTTCCAACGTTGACTTCGCATCGAATTCCCGTACACGCTTCAATCGCGGCAACGACGGCTGCTGCATCTGGTTCTCCACGACCGCCTGGGAAAGGACAGAATGCATCAGGGTTGGTAGTTACCAGTCGAGCTTTGCGATGTAGTCGGATCGCATCAAATGCGATTTGCAACTTCTCATAATCGAACTGTCGATCATAGGACGCTACGACGATATCGATTTCCTCAGGTATAGATGTCAGCGTGAATCCGGCCTTTCGAATTGCTCGCTGAAGGGGTGCCTCGCCGATGACGAAAACACTTGCTCCAGCCGCATAGCGTTGCAGCCAACTGGTCATCGTGACGACGGTATTCAGTACATCATTGACTTCCACGGGTATTCCCATCGATGCGAGCTTGTCAACATACATCGACGGATCCTTAGTCGGATTATTCGATAGAAAGAGAATTCGGGCACCCCTCTCTCGCAACTTTTGGATCGTTGCCGCTACATGGGGCAGAAGTCCATCACCCAGGTATATCGTCCCATCAAGATCAAAGATATAGCCGTTATATCGTTTTACTTCTCTTGTCGTGAGAGTCACGCTAATTCGCATTCAATTTGGGGAATACGTCTCTCAGCGCTGGATAGAGCAATGTGTAAGCGCTGTATAACTTCTCGTACTGGTCGACCGCTTCCGGATTAGGTAGGAATTGTCGGACAGTCCCAGTCATACTTGCCACGGCTTCATCAAGTGACGCATGGATCCCTACACCAACGGCTGCGATCACACCCACACCCAGGCACGTGCTCTCCGGTTCTCGGACAATATCAACCGGACGTTGCATGACATCTGAGATGATTTGACACCATACCCGGCTCTTGGAGCCACCACCCAAGACCATGAGCTGTTCTATCGGGTTACTCAGTGCCGACTCGGCTCGTTCGGTTAGGAAGCGTTGTTCGAACGCGATTCCTTCTAGGAGGGAACGGTAAATATGAGACTTACCGTGCACGCCAGTCAAGCCAATGATGGCGCCGCGTGCGTTGTAGTCCCAAAAGGGTGTCAAGGCGCCCGTCCAATAAGGCAGCGTCATGAGACCATTTGCCCCTGGAGGTAAGCCTTCGGCTGCCGTCTCCAGAACTTGCTCGGGTGAGATATCCAACCCCAGTGCCATGGGATCGACTCCAGCGAACTTCTGTACAAACCACTGAAGATTGAAGGTGCCTCCACCAATGAACGTCTCGAGTGTGTATCCACCAGGCACCGCCGCGGTAAGCACCCGATAATCCCGACTGTAGGAGTAAGTGGGACTATATGTTCCCGAGACAACACCACTTCCCAAGTTCAAGTAGGCACGGCCAGGGACAACTGCTCCAGTACCCACCTGCGCCGCTTGTCCATCACCGATTCCCGCAACAACCGGTATGCCACGTGGAAGATTCAGTTCATCGGCGACATCCGCTCGGACCTGGCCAACGATCTCACCTGGGGCCACGAGCTCGCACATCCGGTCAACACTCAAACCGGCCTTTTGGAGAAGCCCAGTGTGGTAGTCGAAGGTGGTCACATCGACCAACCCGAGTGGGTCCGCGCTGCCCCACGAGGTTTTCCACTCACCGGTTATGCGGTGAACGAGAAACCCTTGAACGTCCAGAACGCGGGCTGCCTTATCGATGATTTCGGGCTCATGCCGCTGTAACCACAGCAACTTGAACCAAGCAGGTGTGACGTTTGGCGGTTTACCTGAGATTCGATGCACATCGTCACTTCCGAAGTCATCTACCTCTTTCGTAGCTCGGGAATCCAACCACAGCATCGCAGGGCGTAAGGGCCGTCCTTGCGAGTCCGTACATACAAAGGTCTCTCGTTGGTGGGCGATACTGATGGCTGCAATCCGAGACACATCAATGGATTGTGTTGCTCGACCGACGGCCTCTCGCGTGGATGTCCACCAATCCTCAGCATTTTGCTCACCCCAACCTGGGTGCGGTTGGTGGGTCTCAAACACTGCTTTCCCTTGAGAAACCATCTCACCAAGCGCGTTCCAGACTACTGCCTTGGTTGACGTTGTAGAGCAGTCGATGCCAATTACGTAATCGGTGTTAGACATATGCGGTAGCCCAAGACTCAGCGTTACGCACAATTTCGTGAGCATCCTGATCAGTCCAGCTATTCGTAAAGTCCAGTAGGTCTACGACAGTTAGGCGATTACGCATGTAGCCACAGTTGCGAACTACCCACTCACTCAAGTCAGGTGACACGCCAAGATCCGCAAATGACGTCGGTGCGCCAGCATTTCTCAGATTGATCGCCATTTGCTGCGGTGTCATGACCATCTGCCTCAGTTCATGGAGCCAGTCAGACTCATGCGAGAAGACATGACGAATACGGTCGATATTGGAGTTCCAGCGGTCAATCTTGGCAGATTGATCCTTCCAGCATTCAGCGACGATCTGACCATCTGAGCTCATATGCCCGAAAGCGGCCTCAACACGATTTCTATATACAGCCTCGTCCAACTTGCTGATCGTGGGCCACTGATCTTCTAGCGCCAAATCGAAGAATCGTTCCCACATGCATGCCGCGACAAGCGAACCAACGCCTACTTGGGCGCCATGTGCGCCTGTGGGGAGCCCAACGCTTGCGTTGTACATATCCAACATGTGGCTGATCAAGTGCTCAGCGCCGGAAAGTAGAGCTGTTGTGCCAGCCAAACCCGTAGCAACCCCACGAACAGCAAGGGCACGCGTCAATGCCGCAGTCGAATCCGTAAGTCCATCACGGAGCCCTGATGACCACTCCTCAATACCAGTGCCCACGTACTCAAGCATGCGCACCATACTCGGATCGAAACTGTCGTCCATCCCGAATAGTTCCGCCGCGCGCCAGTCCGCCGGAGCAACGAACATGGACATCAGTTCACCAAAGCCTGCTTGGTTGAGGTGTTCCGGTGCTTCACGCACCACATCTACATCGGCGAGAACCACGTCAGGCCACCGTGAAGGCACGGTTCGCTTGACTCCGTCAATCAAGATTACTGAGACGTCATCTGTGAATCCGTCGACCGAAGCAGCAGTCTGCACAACCACATGGGGAATGCCATCCAGCGCCAGGCTTGTCATTTTGCCGATATCCGTCAGAGTTCCACCCCCAACCGAGACCAGCAGGCTGGTCCCGCGCGCCTGATCGACCGCCTGTTGGATGATGGCCTTTGTTGCGTGTAGATGGGGTGTTCCATCATCGAGGACAATCAGTCGAAGCTGCCAAGCAGCCGCGGCGAGAGCCTCGAACAATTCCTGCTTTACGTCACGCTCATCGACCTTGTAAGGAACTCGATCCACGAGAACGGCAATGATTGCCGTTTCCTCCAGGTTCTGCTCCTGGCAGATGCGTTCCAAAGTAGGTCGCACTTCACGTAGAACTCCAGAGCCGACGCTAATCTGCTTGATCGCATGGCCCTTGCGCTGATTAGATCGGCCGGATCTCTGGACAGCCTTTTCCACCACTTCAAGTACAGGCACTAATGCTTCCATTACGAAAGGCTCCCAACGGCCGAATACAGGTCAGCAGTGTCAAAGCGCTCTCTAATCCGACTTGCACACTCCTCTGGTGTCGTCCTGACATTCAGATCTTCCAGTGATCCGATCGTGGAGGGATTCAATTCGAGACCCAGCAGCGCATAGATCTCTGTTAGTGCGGATTTGATGGATACCGCTTTCGAAATAATCAGTCCAGCGCCCCACATCCACCTTGAGCCGGACAGTCGTTGGGCCGAACCCACGACTTTGACTCCATGGCTCATGAGACTGCTTTCCCCTGGACAATATTCAGCGGGTAGTTGCCCCTGGTGAGTGGACACACCCAAATCCTCCAAAACATTCCTGAGCGCTTCGTTGAATACTTCGTAACGCTCATGAATTCGGCGGCGCGGATCTTGTGCAGTCCCGAAGACCTCAATGCACAGCGATTGTTGATGGTAGGCCGCAGCATGCCCACCTGGTCCACGAACAACGGGTGTGAAGCCATGACTCCTCGCTGCGCGCGTCGCATCCTGATAACCAGGACGCCTGAGTTCACGGGTAGTGAAGGCCACGACAGGAGCAGGACAGTAGAGGCGGATCATCAACTCCTGAGGATCGACTACATCGCGCAATGCTGCTGCTCCTTTGGCGATGTAACCCAACTGGGTTCCGGAGAGATCGACTAGGAAGCGGGGCCTCATCATCGATCTGGAAGCAGCGAATACAGTCACGTCAATTTCCTGCATCCCTATTTGTCTCAATAAGTGTCTTCAGGGTGGCAAGGAACTCAGCACCCATGACTCCATCCAGCGCGCGGTGGTCACAGGTCAACGTCAGCGTTGACATGGGGCGGACGGCCAGTCCGCTACCTGCTTCCACCACGCGTCGCTGTGATGCACCTACGGCCAGAATCGCTACCTGGGGGGGATTCAGAATCGATGTGAATTGCCTGATCCCCATCATGCCCAGATTCGATACGCTAAACGTGCCGCCATCAATATCGGCCATCTGCAAAGCCCCCACACGGGCGCGTTCCACGAGATCGCGCCTCCGCTCAGAGATTTGATCGACGGTCAACTTCTCGACTCCGTGAATAACCGGAACAGTCAAACCTTGCGGCGTGCCAACTGCCAATCCGAGGTTCACCGTCTCAAATCGCGTGATGACATCGTCCTGGAAATGGGCATTGACACCAGGATGCTCGATCAGCGCGCGCGCAACTAGTTGTAGCAGTCTGTCTGTAACTGTGATTCCTGAGCCGCTTACGTGCTGACTTAGTAGTGCATTCATGTCTACGTCGATGATCAGCGGGAAGCTTGGTGCTTGCCACGCCTGCGTCAATCGCTTTGCGGCGACCTTGCGAATACCCCGTAGCGGCTCTTCAACGCCGATCAGGGCAGTCACCATGACCTCGCAACAGCGACTGGGATTTGCACAAAACTACGTGCTTTGCCTGCGCATCCATAAAGTCTCATCTTCTCTTTCGTTGCTTCGATCATTAGTTCCCGACCACGGCTCATGGCAACTTCGAATTGCTCGTCGCGACCGGTCCACACATCTTCAATTCCCTTACGAAAAGCCAGGCGAAGATCGGTGTCCGCATTCATCTTGTGCACACCTCGCGCTATCGCGTCGCGCACTTCATCCTCGGGAATACCCGAAGCACCGTGCAGAACCAGCGGCACGGGGACCACATCACGGATCTTGCTAATCAGTTCAACGGCCAACGGCTCGGGTGTAAGACTGGGCACACCGTGCACAATGCCAACGGAGATGGCGAGCGTATCGACTCCAGTCTCCGCAACGAATCGTTCCGCCTCGGCTACATCCGTGTAGTAAGCCTCCCAGTTCACGGCCTCATCTGCGTCCGGGATGCGTCCGAGTTCCGCTTCGACAATCACACCGAACTCGTGGGCAATATCCGTGATGCGCCTCGTCACCTTGATGTTCTCTTCGAATGGGAGATGTGCCCCATCGAACATGACAGATGTGAAGCCCAACTTGATCGCTTCTAGAACTTCCTCATAGGAGCCGTGGTCAAGGTGGATGACATTCACGGCCTCGGATTCCTCGACCACACGGCGCGTCATCTCATAGGCCGCCCTTAGGCCCATGTGCGGGATAACTGCTCGACCTACCTGTAGGAACACGGGAGAGTCGGTCTGCTCAGCTGCCGCCAAGAGAGCCTGGGTCGTTTCCACATTGTGCATATTGAATGCACCAATTGCATATCCGCCATCTCGTGCACCCTCAATTAGCGATTGAGCCAGGCTTGTCACGCTGTTCCTCCAAAATCGTCCCCAAGTCGGGGCATGAATGAAAGGGCTCTGGTCATTGGAGAACCCTGGTTAGGGCGGTGTGCCACTGATCAAGCAGCACATCGCGCTGTTTTTCCCCCATCTCCGGGGTGAAAACTCGGTCAACTTCCCACGTGGACGTTGCGTCCAGCGTGTCCCTCCAGATGCCCACTGCGATGCCAGCAGCAAAAGCGCAACCGAGTGCGGTTCGCTCCAGTTGTCGTGGACGCACGACGTTCACCCGGCCAAGATCAGCAAAAAGCTGACACACGAAATCACTTTGTGCTCCCCCACCATCCACTTTCAATTCGGATGTGGCCAGACCCACCTTCTGAAAGGCAAAGAGAATGTCCGTAGCTTGGAAAACACTTGCTTCTACAGCTGCTCGTGCAAGATGAGCGCGGTTCGTCGTCAGGGAGAGTCCCGAGATCGATGCACGTATGTCACGTCGCCAGTGCGGTGAGCACATGCCCCCGAAGGCAGGGACAATTACAACTCCATCACTGGAGTCAACGCTGGTGATAAGTGTTTCCACATTATCGTCGTTTTGGAAGAGTCCCGCAGTCTCCCGGAGCCATTGCAGTGTCTGTCCACTGCTGAAGACCACGCCTTCGACTTCGTAATCAGTCTGACCGGAAATACTCCAGCCAACGCTAGCCGTCATACCAGGAATGCTCGAGGGGGTGCTACCGGTATTGGCTGTGAGCACTCCAGCAGTACCAAAGGTGTGCTTCGCGGACCCACTAGCGAGGCAGCCTTGACCGAGCATTCCCGCCTGCTGATCAGCGATTACCGCTCGAATAGGCGGTTGATGACCGAGGAGATCAGCCCGAACGACACCAAATTCCGCATTGGACTCCCTTACTTCCGGAAGCAATGACGTAGGTATACCGAGCATTGCGCAGAGTTCTGTATCCCAGCACATCGCTGCAATGTCGTAGAGAGCAGTGCGCGATGCGCAGGACGGATCTGTGGCGTGAACGGTTCCACCGGTGAGATTCCACAGAATCCAACAGTCGACGGTACCGACCGCGAGTTCGCCGCGCTCAGCGCGCGCTCGAACTCCCGCTACATTCTCCAGGATCCAGGCAATCTTTCCTGCCGAGAAGAACGAGTCATTGCGTAAGCCTGTCGACTGCTCGATTCTTTCATCCAGTCCCTGTCTCGACCACTGAGAAACGATGTCATCGGTCTGACTTGAGATCCAAATGATCCCGTCATGAACCGGCGCTCCAGTCGAACGATCCCACATGATGATCGATTCCCGGTGACTTGTGATCCCTAAAGCCACGACTGTTGGCGGATCGATGGCACTTTCCGCAAGCACGGTTCGGAGGGTGTCTTCCACTGACCGAACAAGAACATTTGGATCTACATTCGCCCAACCAGCGAACGGATAGGTCCACTGCACAGACTGCCGGGATTCACCGCAGATTCGCCCTGCTTTGTCGACAACTACAGATCGCGTGCTACCGGAACCTAGATCTACTGCGACTATGTAGGGTCCGCTCATTTCGGGACACCTGCCCCGAAACTTACTGAGCGAGGTCCAGTCGGATTGGGTAGCGCTAAATGGTCAAGCCACGCTAGGTACTCGACCCTTTCACTATTGACTCGATCCTCTCCCCACCCCATGTGTCGAGCCAGAGCACCTAGCACCGGTTCGATGGCATCGACACCATGGTCCGGTTCGAAAGCAAGTAGCATGCGACGGGCAAGCACATCAGTCAAGGTGAGGGCAAATTCGTTATCAACCGCGAAGTGTGCTTCGGCCATGATGGCGCCGGTTGCTGGATGCACACATTCACGTAGTTCACTGTTGTGAATCGCGAGCTCCCAAACGTCTACGGCACGAGACCCATAAAGATCGACAAGGCGTTGAGCTGTCAGATTGGCCGCTCCGGCTGACACAAGTGAACTCTTCACGGATTTGTCGTCGTACATGTACCCAGGGAGTAACCGTCCCCGAGTTGAGCTCGTGGTCACGCGATGACCTAGACGTCGTTGTGCGTCATCTACCGCATCTTCTGCAAGTTGCCGGAACGTAGTCAGTTTTCCACCGACAACAGTCACGACGCCTGGTAGACCCGAAGCCGAGTGGTCGAAAAGTGAGTGGGAACGCTGAATAGATGACTCGGCCTTATCCGGGACGAAAGGCAGCGGCCGAATGCCGCTGTAGGTGAAGAGAACATCTGAGAAGGTCAATCGGGCACTTGGGATCAAGCGATTCACGGCATCCAGTAGATAGTCGACCTCACCGATGTCACAGCGCGCGTCGTCCGGATCTCCTTCGAACCGTATATCGGTTGTGCCGATTAGGTATCGACCCATCCAAGGAATGATGAGGACTAGGCGCGAATCGATGGGTGATTCGTAATAAACGACATCACTTGGAGCTCCTGCGAAGGGTCCTACAACAAGGTGGCTACCCTTCGTTCCACCATTGAGGCGCGGCTGACTCTCAATGCCATCATGGTCGAAGATGCGGTCTATCCATGGACCCGCGGCATTTAAGACAACGGAACCCCGAAAGAACTCTGAGCGTCCGCTCAAGTGATTGACGGTTTCGACACCCTCCACTCCATCATCTCCAACGATGATGCCCGAGACTGAAGTATGAGTAAGTATGGAAGCTCCGTTGCGCTGAGCATCGATTGCTAGTTCCACGCATAAGCGTTCGGCATACTCGACCTGGCCGTCGTAGAACACCACACTTCCGCGAAGTCCTTCCGAATCAATACCCGGAAAGCGTTCAAGAGTCTTCTTCCTGCCTAGAAATCTATGAAACGGCGGGGTCTTACGCCAGGACAGGATGTCGTAGGTGATCATGCCCAACTCGATCAGCCACCAAGGTCGATCCCCTTCGCGATAAAGGGGCATCATCAGAGGGACGGGCTTGACGAGGTGCGCGGCAGTCCGGAATAGATCTTCCCGCTCTAGTAGCGACTCACGCACAAGCCGGAAGTCGTACTGCTCCAAATACCTCAGTCCACCATGAATCAGTCGCCCTGACCACGCCGATACCCCGCTGCAAAGATCTGATTGCTCCACGAGCAAGACTCGCAGTCCACGAATAGCAGCATCTCGAGCGATACCAATGCCATTGACACCTGCTCCGATGACAATTACATCGAAGTTGGAATGGCCACTCACGTGCTGCTTCATTGAGATCAGCCCTGGGCCTCAATGATCGCCAAGACAGACCGCACTTCGGCTGTCTCTCCTTCAGCCACGATGATCTCGGTCAGCACACCACTAGCGGGTGAGAGGAGCTCCTCATCAACCTTCTCGGCTGCAACTTCTGCGATCGGCTCATCTTCGATTACCTCATCACCGACCTTCTTGTACCAGGTATTGATGGTTCCTTCGGACATACCCATACCCCATTGGGGTAGAAGCACTTCGACCTTCACAATGTCGCCCATCCTTTCGATCTAGTTGGTTTTAGTAGTGATCCTCAAACGGACGAGAACTGACCGACCACACTTCGGACAGCCTGAATGATGGAGTCTTTCGAGGGATACATCTGCTTCTCCAGGGCTGGGCTGAATGGAATTTGCATATCAGGAGCGGTTACCCTCACAACGGGTGCTTGCAGGTTGGCGAAGGCGTGTTCCGCAACCAGAGCGGAGATTTCAGCGGCTACTCCGCAAGTTCGGTGGGCTGGATCGACAACGACAATCCGCCCTGTTTTCCTCACCGACTGAAGGATGCCTTCAACATCGAGCGGTACTAGGGTTCGTGGATCAAAGACCTCTACTGAAATGCCTTCCGCTGCTAGTTGATCGGCAGCGGCTACAGCATGCGGCACTGCCCCGGAGACGGCCACGATCGTCAGGTCGGAACCTTCGCGAAGAGTGCGTCCGACGCCTAGTGGAATTCGATACTCGTTTTCATCCACCTCTTCTTTCATACCCCACAAAGGACAGGCTTCGAAAGAAAGAACGGGATCGTCGCTGTCTATTGCTGACCGTAAGAGCCCCTTGGCATCGCTGGGCGAGGCGGGGGCAATGATCTTCAAGCCAGGCACGTTCATAAACATGGGATATGGACGATCAGAGTGGTGAGCACCTGTACTCATTCCGTAGAACATCGCCGAGCGAAAGACCACCGGCATACTGGCTTGGCCTCCAAACATGTAGCGGTTTTTCGCAACTTGATTGACGAATTGATCCATTGCCATGTAAAGAAAACTTGAATAGGAAAGATCAACGATCGGGCGAAGTCCTGTCATCGCAGCACCAGCAGCTGCGCCGACTATTCCC
>Ga0129342_1001598_pt1 | contig 10120 bp, 8 predicted proteins | sample CPBDNA_5_FD_94426 | JGI IMG/M metagenome (GOLD analysis project Ga0129342, IMG submission 94426) | Freshwater to marine salinity gradient microbial communities from Chesapeake Bay, USA - CPBay_Sum_15_0.2_DNA | ecosystem: Environmental > Aquatic > Marine > Coastal | place: USA: Chesapeake Bay...
AAAAGTCTGCATAGAACAGGAAAGCCTGCTGATTTATATACAATTGCAATGACACAACAACTTGGATTGCCAAAACTTAAATTACCAGAAGGAACAAATCTTACACCTGAAAAAATTGAACTGGGAAGAAAATTATTCTTTGATAGAAGGCTCTCACACACAGATACAATATCATGTGCTATCTGTCATGTACCTGAAATGGGATTTGCACAAAATGAATTAGCAACTGCAGTGGGTACAGAAGGAAGATCAGTGCCAAGAAATGCTCCAACTGTCGTAAATGCTGCGTTCTTATCAAGATTTTTCCATGATGCAAGAGAAAATTCACTAGAAGACCAAGTATGGGGTCCATTGTTAGCGCACAATGAAATGGCAAACCCATCACCTGGTTATATCCTTAATAAAATTAGAGCGATACCTGACTACCAAGGCTTGTTCGAAAACGCATACGGAAGTTCTGTAAATATGGATTCCTTATCAAGAGCTTTAGCAGCTTATCAATACAGCCTTCTCAGCGGTAATTCACCATTCGACAAATGGTATTATGGCGGCGAATCTAAAGCTATATCCAAATCAGCTAAACGTGGTTTCGATGTTTTTAAAGGAAAAGGTAACTGTATGGCATGTCATTTAGTTAACGATGAATATGCTCTGTTCACAGATGAAAAACTCCATAATACTGGCATTGGATTTAAATCGTCTATGTATGTAGAACCGCCACGCAAAAAGGTAGTATTAGCACCTGGCATAGAAGTTGATGTAGATACATCTGTATATGCTAATGATTCAAGATTTAAAGACGAAATTAAACCTAATGATTTAGGTCTCTATTTAGTAACACAAGATCCAAATGATCGTTGGAAAATTAGAACACCATCATTAAGGAATGTTGAACTATCAAGTCCTTATATGCATAACGGTCAGTTAGCTACCTTAAAGGAAGTAGTTGAATTTTACAATGAAGGCGGAGTAAGAGAAGTTGGAAGAATGAAAAATGAAACTATAAGCCCACTTATGATGCCGCTAAACTTGAGTAAGCAAGAAGTAGATGATCTTGTAGAATTTTTAAAAACACTAACAGGTTCAAATATGGATACCCTCGTCATGGATGCTTTTGCAGCACCAATTGGTGATGTCTCACTAGAAGATCCTAATTGGTTTCACGATAATAAGTTGAAATATTAATAATGATCAAAAAGCTACTTACACTATCAATTTTAGTTTTTACTCTTGGTATTAATTCACTATATGCTAGCGACATGCTTATGGACCCGATGCCTGCTGCAAAGCCTGCTCCAGAATTTACACTAATGGGAATGGATGGCAAAACGCATACGCTTGATGATTTAAAAGGAAAGTTTGTTTTAGTGAATTTTTGGGCCACCTGGTGCAATCCTTGTAAAGTTGAAATGCCTCTTTTAGAAAAGCTTCATCAGACACTTTCTAGTGATAAATTTACTGTTTTAGGTTTACATGTAGGACCAGGCCCTGAAAATATAGAAAAATTTCAAAAACTAATGCCTATGTCTTTTCCAGTTTATGTAGATATGGAACTTGAGGTTAACTGGGGTGTACCAGGTCTTCCTACGACCTTTCTTATGAATCCAGAGGGTAAACTGATCTATAGGGCAGTTGGAAAAAGGGAATTTGCATCAGAAGCAATGGTTAATTTTATCAAAGGAGAAATTAATAAGTTTGACTTCTCTCAGATAGATAAAAATAAACTAGTTTTAGATCACAAATAATTCAACAAGTTTCCTTTCTTTTTTTGTACCAAAATACCTTTCAGGACATGTCGACTTAATCAGCTTTCTATTAGTCATTTTATTAATGTTTATTCTATAAAAATTATAAAATGTGAGATCAGTATTACTGGCTTTGATGTAATTCTTTGCTATCGATGAATCTTTGACAAATATCGTACCTCTTTTTGCATTTACACAAAAAGATTTTCCTATTTTCCCTAGAATAGTAATTGATCCTGATATTAATTCATAGCATGAGTTATTTCCAATATTTCCTCCAATAATAATATTGCCTCTTCTCATACGAGCAATAGAGTCTGAGCCAACATTTTTTTGGACATATATGAAACCATCTAAAATACCTTCATTTTTACCTGTTGGTAAACAACATAAACGATTGCCTGCATTCCCATAGATGTAAACAGAGCCACCTTTCATTCCACTGCAGGCAGCTTCTGAAGCATTACCCTTTAGTATAACTGTTCCGCTATTCATATTCTTAGCAAGTCCTATACCAGCATCTCCTTCAATACATATGGTTTTATATTTTAAATCATTTCCAATATTTACAAGATAAGAATTAGATTTAAGAATTTTTATATTATTGCAGTCTTCTCCAGTAACCTGAAATAACTCAGACACTTTATACGATCTATTACCCATCTGAATGCTCTTATTTTTTATTTCTGGGATATCGGACATATCAATATTTGATAACCAGCTCATATCCAACATAAGCCTATTTTTAATTTTATTTTTAAATACTAGAGGCTTCATTTTAATATTTCTCTCAAATGAAAATGATACTGACCTAGCTTTCCACCATAGTTTCCAGCTGAAACCGATAGAATATCTTTTTTATACTTTGATTTGGATATTGCAATCAAAGATTCTCTTATAGCTTTATCTATATCCTCTTTTGTCAATCCATTAATTACTATTTCCATTACAGAGCTTACATCTTTATTAAGATCACTGTTGGTTATACCTTTTAGCGAGGGACAGAAAGCATCATTAGTCGAAGCAATTAAAGCTTTATACTTCGATCCAACCTTAGAGCCTGATCTCACAACTCCACCTGGAAATGGTGTTATTACATTATCTAGTTTACTCATAACATTTACAGCAATTTCACATGCAGCTAAACATGAAGTTCTGTTTTTTGATAATAAGAGAAAGTTACCTCCACCTATCGCAGGCACTCTTGCTGTTGTTTCTTCACATAGAAATTCACCATCCATTACTGGAATTCTCCAAAATCTTCTAGCTCCAATCTTTTTTGATATTTGATATCCATCACCAAAATATTTCAAATTTTTGCCAAGCGGGATCATATCTTCACCCTCAAGCCCTGAAAATAATGCAGTAGTCGGGCATGTAAGAATGCATTGCCCAGCTCTTGTTTCTAATTGCTTTTCAAGTTGGCTTCTAGACATAGAGAACAATAATATTGAATATCCTGGTCGACCATCGGGTGTTTCTGTTTTTTTTATTTCCTTTTCTATACCAGCTTCTACACCACATGCAATTACGGATGTTGCGAAACCAGTAAAGGACATACTTGCATTCTTTGCCCACTTAATATTATCAGCTGTAACAATCACTCTACTTGCTTTCATATTAAAAGCTTCAGCAAAAGTATTCTCGATATGTAAACCGTTTATTTTCATGAGATACGTTTCCTCAGGCATTCATTTTCATTTACATCTGATCCAATTACTTCAGACATTTCATCATTGCTGATAGCAAAATTAGATAATCCGATAGTATTAAATTTTTTAAAATGTTTATCTAATTTCTTTTCAATTGATGGATCATACTCTGGTTTGACAACTTGAGTCTTACCCCAAATATAATCTTGTACAATACTATTTTTCACAACTAAAACACCATCTTTTATAACATGCGATGGATGAGCAAACATTTCTTCAATATCATTAAGTTTCTTATCATATACGGTTATATCTGCATCAGACCCTACTGATAAAGAACCTTTATTTTTTAATCCTAGTATCTTGGCAGGAGCAGAGCGTGTCATGGTAGCTATCTCTGAAAGTGTATATTCTCTTTTTATATCTTTTAATATTGTATGTTCTTTGATATCCACTGCTAATCGATCTAACAAATCATCTCTAAAAGTTTTATCCATTAATAATTTGATTAAATGTGGATATGATGTAAAAGGACCTCCATTTGGATGATCTGTTGTTAAAAATATTTTCTCAGCATCTTCTGCTAGAAGAAAAGTTTCAAGACCTATTGCCCATTGGAGAGCATTAACAAAACTCTGATCTTTATATTTGAATGGAACGACTCCACATCCTGCGTCACACTCTATATCCATACACAACCATTTTTTTGGATGTGCGTGTTTGTGATTTTTATGTTGTCTCATGCTATCGCCAGACATAGTGACCGTTTGCCCAAACATAATCTGACCAACATCACATGTGAGGTTAGGTACTTTATTTAAATACTCTGTAATTTCTGCAGACGCGGAGGAGAATTTTCTGTCTCCATTATCTCCATAACTATGAAACTGTATATGTGTAATATGAATTGGAAGACCTTCTGCTGCTTTAATAGTTTCAATCGTAGATTTAAAGTTACCAGGGACACCTAAATTACTGCAATGAACATGAAGAGGGTGGGGCACACCTAGTTCATAAACAGCTCTTGCAAGAACATTTACAATTTTTCTAGGAGTAACTTTATATCTAATTGATTGTTCATCCACGTCTAACGCTCTTTGGTTGAATTTAAATGCATTAATACCTCCGGCGTTAACTACTTTTATACCAATACATTGAGAAGCTTTAAGAATAAATGCAACGTAGTCATTAATTTCTGATTGGTGAGCTCCTTTAGCAATCATAGCAAGGAGATAATCATCATTTCCTAGCAAAGCATATCCTCCTTTATCGACGAACGGTATGTCTGCCATCTCTAAATGAGCTTGTCGAGCATTCATTGGAAGTAATGCGGGTTCGAAACAACTAGTGTATCCCATTCCAATATACTGAAGCCCTGTTTTCAAAGTGCTAGGAACAAAATCAGCAGTCAAGTCATAATCCCTATCACTATTATTATGAAATTCTTGTAGCATTAATCTAGCAATATTCACTTTGCCTCCACCTATATGGGTGTGTAGATCAATCGCTCCTGGCATAATAATTTTATCCGTACAGTTTACTATCTGATCAGCCTTTTTTTTGAGAGATTTAACTATTTTGCCATCTTGAATGAATAGATCTTTCTTTTTGTTATAAACTCTATTTGCGGGATCAAATACATTCCCGTTTCTAAGATGTATGGTGGCCATTAGTTTAGAATTCTCCTTAATATTTCTTGAGCACTTCTGTAAGTAGGTATTTTAATATCCACAAGGGGAAGGGTAATGACATTATCAGTTCTAAATATTAGTCCTTTGTAGTCTATACCCGGGATGCCACATGGAATGAATATATCTGGTTGTATATTATATTTTGTAGACGGATGCCCAATAATGATATTCTTATTTTTCTTATTCAGATTTAATTTTTTATTAGAAATGCCGTTAACATAAATAACAAGATCAATATTGTTTGATTCAATCAAGTTATTCCCATGATACAAATCTCTATCATATTCAAAATAATTTCCAGTAAATTTTATCCTTGAGGGAAATCCGGTTAACCAGCCAGTAGTTTGAATATTACTTACGTCACCATCATTGCCAGCAAGTGGTAAGCAAGCAGCCCTTGATTTTTCATTTATTGATATCACATATTCTGATATGGAGCTTATGGTATTGTAACAATTAACATTCTTTATAAGCTCCGATGTAGCCCAGCATATTGTAAGATATTTTGAGTTATTAATCCTTTGTAGGAATTCATTAAATATATTATCTTTTATTGATGTTTTATTGGATTTTTTTTTCAAGCTCTCAATTAACATTGATGTATCTCGTATATTAAAGTCTATGTATTCAATACGACCATCTTTCTTGAAACTCTGTTTTATATTATTTTTTTTATTACCTATTATATAAATCTTTTTCTTATTCGCTTTCACACTAAAACTGTTATCTGGTGCTAACACTCTCTCAACTAATCTTGGATAATTCTTTAAAATATTATCTGAAAATAAAACAATCACATCAGATTTATTTTTGACTTCAGACAGAGATGTAGACATAAAACCTTTCCTTTGATAAATGTCAATATTCTTCAGAAAAGTTTCACTATTAATATGATCAAAAATACCATTTATCTTAGATGTAGAGACAATTAACTCTCTAGCTATATTTACGTCAGCACTTGAATTAAAAATTAAGGTTTCATTTGATTCATTTATTAATTTTTTTGAATGTTTTACTACAGTATCAAAACTTTGAGACTTACTATTTATTTTTGGTGAAACCGTATTAATAGAGGTAGAGTTATTTCGTTCAAACTTATCTTTGCATGATTCATTTATATCATTTTTAACGTAGATTTTATTGTCTATAATATTAAGCTTTAAATCATCACAATGAAGAGAACAAAAGGGGCAGACAATGTCTTTATATTCAATAGAATCAGAAATCTTAGGCATGTGTCATTTTACATCATTAATAAAAAACTTTACATGCAAAAACATTAATATATTCTACTTTAATGACAGAAAATAAAGAATTTAATATGATAAAAGTTGAGTCAAACTCAAGACTGCATCTTGGTTTTATAAATCTTAATTCATCATCACCATATTCTTATGGCGGACTTGGTCTTTCCATTTCTAAATTCCCAACGATTATTAGTATCGGTAAAGAAAAAAAATTTCAAACTAATCTTTCACCAAATATATCAAAAACTATTTTAAATTATTTAAAAAAAAATAAATTGAGCTCTAACATAGCGATTAGCTGTATAGCTCAACCAAGTAGCCATATTGGTCTTGGTTCAGGTACACAGCTCATACTTTCATTACAAGAATTAGTTTTGAAATACTTTAAATTAGATAAAGGTGTAAATATATTTAAAAGAAACTTTAGATCTGGAGTTGGCTATAATTCATTTAGGTATGGTGGTTTTATTCTAGATGCACCTAAAAACGATCTATCTTCAAGCCAGATTGTATTTAAAAGTAAATTCCCATCCTCTTGGAAGATAATACTTCTATTTGATAACTCAAAAAAAGGTATTCATGGACAACCAGAAAATAAGTTTTTTACATCAAAAAATTCAGATACTTTACGTTCTAGACTCTCGGATATTGCTCTTAATGAACTAATACCATCTATTATTCATCATGATTTTACTGTGTTTGCTAGTAGCTTAACAAAATTTCAAAAACTAAACGCTCGTTTTTATTCGACTATACAAAAATCCCTATATCTTAGTACAGATATAGTTAAAGTCATTAATCATGTATCTAAATTTTTTAATGTTGGTTCAGGACAAAGCTCATGGGGACCTACAAGCTACATGTTTATTGACCCTAGAGATGACATAAATGAAATTTTACCTATTTTAGATAAGACAATAAGTATGTATAATAACGTCTCATATAGTATCGTATCAGCTAAAAATAATAAGCGTAAGCTAACTTACACATAGGAGATATTCATGGAAAAACCACATATTCTACATCTTATAACATCAGAGAAAAATGCAAGTCCATTTGATGTAAATATGGCACATGATGCAGGTTGGACCAATATCATTCCCTATACAGGAGTAGAGCAATCTGAAATCCAGGCTCTAGTGCAAGATGCTATATTTTCAAGATCTCCATCCGGCTTAAAAAGAACAGGAATATTCTTCGGAGGAAGAGATACTCATGAAGCAATGGATATGATAGAAGAAGCTAAGAAACATATGGTACCTCCATTTGAAGTATCTGTATTTGCTGACCCAAGCGGTGCGTTTACAACGGCAGCTGGAATGGTTGCACTTACTGAGAAACATCTTAATGATGGATTCAATCAAGGTCTAGATAAATCGAATGTAGTTATTTTAGGAGGAACTGGTCCTGTAGGGGTCGCATCAGCAGTAATTTGTGCTAAAGCAGGTGCTAAAGTTAGATTAGTAGGACGCAGTATGGAAAAGGCTGAAAAGATATCTGCTATTTGTAATGATAGATACCAATCAAAAAATGTCAGTCCTGGTGTAGATGAAGACAAGCAGAAATATCTTAAAGATGCAGATATTGTTCTTAATACTGGAGCTGCTGGGATCCAGTTAATGACAGATGATCATGTTAAATCAGGCGAGAATCTTAAAATTTGTGCTGATACCAACGCTGTCCCTCCATCTGGTATAGCTGGAGTTGATGTAATGGATGGCGGAAAAATAATGGAGGTATCTCCGAGTAAATGCAGAGGAATAGGCGCTTTAGCGATTGGAAACATTAAGTATAAATCTCAACACGAGTGTCTTAAGCTAATGTATACATCTGATAAGCCAGTCTATTTAGACTTTGAAGATGCATTTAAATTTGCTCAAAAAAGCGTTTAAAAAAGTTTTATTAATTTCTAATGGGCATCAAGAGTACCATGACGATTTAATTAATATTTCTGCACAAGTAATTTATATTGATCCCTACTCGCAGGAAAAGAACTATTTAAAATCATTAAATGACTTTAAAGAATTTTTAAACTCTAAGGAAGTCAATAAGTCTACAAATGTAATTTATGGTTCTGGGTTAGAAGACAAATCAGAAATAAGGGGATATTTAGATACTAACTTTCCCATAATAGGAAATTCATTTTCCAACTTTCATTTTCTTAGTAATATTTATAACCTGAATAAGGAATTATTAACTGATAAAATAAATCTGCCTGAATTATCTGAAGATTATCATTATAAATTCATTAGTAAAAAATTTAATAGTTCAGGTGGTATTGGCGTTGGAAATAGCATTCAGTCTAAAGATGCATATTTTCAAAAATATATACCGGGAAAAACATACTCTATATCTTTTATTGCTCGATATAATAAATTCAAAGTACTAGGTTATAACCAGCTTCTTTTAATAAAAGATAATGCTAAATTCCCTTTTTTGCATTCTGGAGCTATGACTATTGATGACCATAATATTGAAGTAAAATTTCCTCATAAATGGCTTAGCTCTCTAGTAAACTTTTATAATTTATCTGGATATTGCAGCATAGATTTTAAAATCTATGATAATAAAATATTTCTACTTGATTTTAATCCTAGACTATCATCATCTTATAGATTGTATAAAAGAAGATATAATAATTTGATGCATAATCATCTTGGTATCTCTGATGATTATTCTCTATCTAATAATGATTATTACGCATATGTAATTTTCTATGCTAAAAAGGATATAATTATTGATGAATCTATAAGATATATCAATGACATATCTGACTGCCCAAAAATTGGAGAGCTAATTAAGAAAGATACTCCTATATTTACCCTTAATATTCACGCTAATAAACAAAATGATCTCATTGATGAAGTAAAAGTTAGAATTAACAGTGTTATGGAAATAATTGACTGTTATAATACACAGCTAGAATATGAATAATTCAATCAGTATAAATAAACAAGTAAAACCTCTTGTAGAACAGCTTATAGAGTCTCATGAAAAACTTAATTTAAGTATTTCTGAATCTGAGGGTGGAGCTAAGATCATAGACGCAGGCATTAAAGTTAGAGGTTGCTTAGAAGCAGGAAGGATTATTACTGAAATTTGCATGGGAGGTCTTGGTTCAGTAAGTTTATCAATGACTAACAATAATCCTAATTGGCCTTTATCAATTCACGTGCACAGCACAGATCCTGTTTTATCATGTTTAGGAAGCCAATATGCTGGCTGGTCACTGTCTTTTGTTCAAAATGATGATAATTTCTCTGCATTAGGATCTGGGCCATGCCGAGCTCTAGCAGGTAAAGAAGAAATATTCAAAGATATTAACTATGAGGATAAATTCTTCTCTACGGTTGTTGTTCTTGAGGTTGACCAGAATCCTCCACAAGAGATTATTGATAAAATTGTGAATGATTGTAATATTTCAGAAAAGAACCTTACTGTTATCCTTACTCCAACTCGTTCTTTATGTGGAACAACTCAAGTGGTAGGTAGAGTGCTGGAGGTTGGACTGCATAAAGTTCATGAATTAGGATTTCCTATAGATAAGGTTGTCGATGGTTTTGGTTCTGCACCATTACCACCACCTGCGCCAGACTTTCTGATAGGTATGGGCAGAACAAATGATGCGATTCTCTATGGCGGACTTGTACATTTATATGTAGATACTCCAAATGATGATGCTGAGGAATTAGCCAAAAGATTGCCAAGCAGTACATCTAGTGATTATGGAAAACCTTTCTCAGATGTGTTTAAAGAATATAAATATGATTTTTATAAAATAGATA
>Ga0129342_1001601_pt1 | contig 10112 bp, 18 predicted proteins | sample CPBDNA_5_FD_94426 | JGI IMG/M metagenome (GOLD analysis project Ga0129342, IMG submission 94426) | Freshwater to marine salinity gradient microbial communities from Chesapeake Bay, USA - CPBay_Sum_15_0.2_DNA | ecosystem: Environmental > Aquatic > Marine > Coastal | place: USA: Chesapeake Bay...
ATCAGGTAGTCCCAAAACAATAGAATTGATTAATCAAGGTAAATTTAAAGAAGCTGCAAAAGAGTTTCTTGATAATGATGAGTATCGTAATGCTGAAAAAAGAAATCGTTCTGGTATTAAATCTAGAATGAAAGCAACTTCTAAAGCATTAGCTGACGAATGAGTTTAGGTTTAATAGTAGCTGTAGGATTAATCTATCTTGCTGTAAGTTTAGAACAACTATGGAAAGGTAATATGGCTTTAGGTCTTATGTACTTTGGCTATGCTTTTGCAAACATAGGTGCATACATGTTGGTGAATAATGTATCCGATTAATCTGTGGAGTCTGGGTAGTAGTATCTCTCTACTAGATCTTTGGGAAGATAAATATGGTTTTTGTGAAGACAAGACCAATCATTCTTTGGATAGTGACGAGCAGCATATTGAAACGCAGACTCACAATTAAAAAAATGTCCCACATATTGTGGAGGTGTTATCTCTCTACTGACATCAAACATAATAACTAATACATAATCAAGAAGCATCTTTCTTCCAATACACATGATCAACACCTACTGCAGCATTAAGATAACGTGCTATAGTAAATAATAAATCAGATAATCTATTTAGATAACGTAAAGTTGTAGGGTTTACATTACCTAAAGCTATACAAGTACGCTCTGCTTTACGACACATAGCTCTAGCTACATGTATTTGAGCTGCGGCTTTGCAGCCGCCAGGTAATATAAACTCTCGTAGTATAGCAAGTCTACTAGTTAGATCATCAATAGATCTTTCTAAGTATTTAACTTTCTCTTCTTTTATTGTATTGTGTCCTGGACTAGCTAGTTCACTACCTATATCAAATAAGTTATGTTGTATTACATGTAATACATCACGTATAATTTTAGGTATCTCTTCTGTTAAAGATAGTCCTATAAAAGAATTAAGCTCATCTATACTGCCTATGCTGTCAATTCTAATAGAAGATTTACTAATACGTTCTCCAGTGACTAGTCCTGTCTCTCCACTGTCTCCTGATTTTGTATAGATTTTAGTCATTTAGGTACTTTAATAATCATAATAGGTTTTTCTAGCTTCTGGGTATATTTAATTGCATAGTGAGTGCCTTTGCTTTTAGTATCCCAGATTGCTAGAACTCTATCAGCATTGTCAATCATCTGTTTAGTACGTATAAAAAAGTATTTACTGTCAAACTCAGATGAGCTATCTAGTAAATGGTAGGGTAAAAACTCTACCACATCATGCCCATGGGATTGGGCATAATGTTTTGATAGAGGATCAACACCTTTAGCACTACCTATCAAGAAAGTTACAGAAGAGGAAGGGAGCTCTTTAATAAACTTGTCAATGATAGGTAATACTTTATCTGCAGAATCAAGGCTTCTGCTGCCTACAACACACACTTTCATTCTTTAAACCATGCTATTTGTATTCTTAATATTAATAAATCAATTAGACAGTAACTAATTGTTTGATCATTTACTTCTGCTTCTGTAAACTCTATACCTATTTGAACTCCACATATAGGTTGTAATGTAGCTATCATATAATTTCACAGCTTCCTGATGAACACGCAAGTTCTTGTGCACCTGTTGTGTTGTCATCTTGTTCTATAAACAAACTCCAATCCAACACTGTAGGAGTCACTTTTTCTAACTCAGTTACTTGATCAACTGAGGCATCTTGATAAGGTGCTTGAGGATATGTATGATCTGAATGAGGTAAGAAAGATACTCCACTGATCTCATCAAAATGTTTCCATACCCATGAACCTACTTCAACCCACTCTTTATCTTTTACTGATATAGTTACTGAAGGTTTGTGTTCACACCAATGTCTTTGATATGTTAACCATAGTTCTAATTGTTCTATAGCTGACTTATCATTTCTTGTTATCGCACCTTTAGGTGCTCTAATAGGAAAACTAAATATAGAAGTAGACCTTGGATTCATCTGACAATCTTCATGTTTGACTCCTCCTTCTATAAGAAAATCAGTAATAGGATCTTTTTTATCCATACGAATAGTCCGTATATACTGAGCATTATGACGAGCATGAATGCCACTAGCAGAGTCAACCAACTGAGATACTGTACCACTAGGTTTAACGCAAGTAATACTTGCTGATACAGGTATATTAAGTATCTCAGCATACTTTTCATTTGTTTTTCTAGCTTCATCTTTCAGTCTTTCTAACAGTTTAGGATCAGGATTAGCAGTTATCTTAGCATCCATAATACCTGTTAAGGATACACCAAGTAATCTTTCTTCTTCTGTATTCTGTGTCCATTCAGCAGATAAGAATTTAAAATCTGTCATTGTAGATTGTATTGTACCTAGTAAGGTAGCTAGTTTAATCTTACGTTTTAATGACTCTTCTGTATCTCCTGCCCTGACAACAACTTCTGTAAGGTTACAGAATTGTTTATCACGTAGGATAATCTCTGAACAAGGGTTCGTTCCGTAGCTAAGATTTGGATCTCTTCGTCCCCACTTAGCGGCTTGATTTTGTGCAGCAACTCTATTAAAGATTCCTCGCTCACCTGATTTAGACTTGACCAGAGATAACCATTCTTCCATGAAAGTCTCACTGTCAGGTGTTTCTGTGTAGGCAACGGAGTTATTTGCAAGACCTCTGTGCGGATTGTCATTATACCATGCTCCCATTTTAGCTTCTCGCATTCTGCGATCAGTTAAGTTAGATAAAGAGATAAGAGCAGATCGTCGTACTCCACCTACTACAACGATCTGTCCTATCATACACATGATGTCATGCACTTCGATCGAAGATAGCTTACGTCCTTCTGCCTGCTTGAAAGTTTCTATTACAAAATCAAATAGTTTTTTCAATGGGTCAGGTCCACTTGCTCTTCCTCCAAAGGTCTTGAGTCTAGAGCCTGCAGGTCTTACCTTAGAAAAATCAAAGTTAGGTATATCACCTTCATATAAATGAGAGATGAGTTTCTTAAAGGCTTTAGCCCATCCTAACTTGCTGTCTTCTACGACTATGACATCATCACATAAAATAATTTCATTAGGTACATTAGGTAGTTTATTAATATCTTGTCGTTCACAAGAAAATCCTACACCTGTACCATTCATTAAGATATATAGTGCTTCACTAAAAGCACGTTTATTATTTACAGCTAGATAACTACAGTTATATGCTGCTATATTGTCTCGTTCACATGCCTCACCAGCTGTCATTAATAGCCTCATTGAAGGCATTACTTCTAGTTTAAGTACTGCTTCACGCAGTTCTTCAATGTCTTTTTCTAGTGTAGGTGTTTTAGTTTTTAGGTAAGTTATTAGTCTGTCAACTGTTTCTTCCCATGTTTCTCTTCTATTCTTTTCTGGTATATATCTTGCGTATCTTGATGAATGTATTACTTGTTGGTATAGTGTAGGTAACTCATTCCTTATCGTCGTAGTCATAAAAATCAAACCCTTCTTTAGTATCTTCTATTAATTCTCGGAGATCTTCTTGATTCTCCTCGACCTTATCTATAAACTTGTTAACTAAATCTTCTGATGTTAACCCTAAGGTTTCTAACAGAGTTATCTCGTCAACATTATAAAGCTCTTCTATAAGCTCTGAAAACGTTAATGCCATTATTTCTTCTCCACCTTTTTAGTATCTTTCGTTTTCTTTTTAAAGATCCTATCATAGTTATCTTCATACTTTTTAGTATTAGATTTAGAATTAAATTTAGGTTGTTCAAATTGAGTCATGATATAATTCCTTTAATAATTCTAGATAATGTATTGCTTTATCTAAATCTTCTAATCCGTTTTTGTTCTTCCATCTACATACATACTTAATTACATTACCTTCTAAGTATCCTATGTTGTTAGCATGAATAAACTCTACTGGTTGTATTACAAAGTCTTTGTAGTGAGAACCATTAACTTGTTTTTTACTAGCTTGTTGTATTAGTATATCATCTTTTCGCACGTTTGTCAACCCCATATTTACTATTTACATAATTTAATGAGACTGCCATCTCATCAAACGCTCCATCTTTTACTTCATGTAATACATAGAAGCCTCTCCAGTGTTGATTACCTTGATGATTTAAGTAGTCTTCGTTGTGTTCATAGCAACTACCTGCTATGATAGCAGTAATTTCTCGTCCATCTGCACGTCTAGCGTATGCAATCTGCCTTCCTTGTTGATGTCCTGCGAAACATGACATGTGTTTTCTATTGAGTAAAGCAGAAGCAGATGTGACTGGTCTGCCCATGACACCACTCGCAAAATAGTGAGAGTAAGCAATCCCATCAACCACAACCACGTCAAGATAATCATATACTTCCCAACCATACTGTTCATAATTTAAATCCTTAATACTAATTAGTTCTTCTAATTTACGATCGTTGTTTACAGCTCGATCTATCCTATCCTCATGGTTACCTAATGTAAGTATCATACGAGGTTTATATTGTTTCTTTCTAAGCTTAGCTTGTCTAGCTTGAAGCTTACGAACTGGTCCTAGTAATGCATCCATACCTTTATGTGCTGCTCGTATGTCTGCTTTATATGTACGTCCTTCAAAAGCTTTTTTACCTACATCATAGCTTGATAAGCTAGGCATATCAGCAAAATCACCTATACATACTATAACTTCAGGTTGTTTTTCTGCTATGTACTTACCTATATTTTCTAAATATTTAACAGATACACCAGGCTTGACCTGGCAATCTGGTATAACTAAGTGTTTCATTGTAACGTCCCTTCGTTTTGTTCCATACCTCGTACTTCTAGTTCGGTATCTTCTTCATTTATTTTAATAATGCCTGCTCTAATTAGATCTTTAATAGCATGATCCATTAAGAACTCAGCTTCTAAATTATCTACTTGAAAGTCAAAATCATAAGAACCATCCTCATTTTTTCTTAAGTTTTTTATAATCATTTATCCAATCACTCCTATAATCTAACCATAAGAAACCATTCTTAGTAGCCCATTCACCGTAGGTTGTTTTACTGCGTTTAGTTATCTTATTGTCAGCGTTCATAAATAAAAAGATAATGGTTATATGTGGGTTGGATTCTTTAAACCATACCATCTTTTGCCTTGTTGCTAAATCTAACTTACCTTTAGCTTCTATGTATACATTACGAGCCATTTTAAAATCTGGTATATACTTACGATGTATTACTGGTTGTATATACTCATGTTTATCTGGTTCGTATTGACACGAACTATAATGTTTGCGCAGCTCTTTCCACACAGCTGCTTCAAACTTACTTTTAAATGCTGGCATATCGTTCTTTATATTTTAGTCTATCATTACGAAGAATCCATAGACAGCTAGCATTCATTAAAAACTCTTCTTCATTACCATAAGCATTCAGAACTACTTGCAACATCTCTTGTTCTGTTTGAGCAGGTTCCAGTAAGACTCTTGCTTTCTTCTCACCCATGCCTTCAATGCCTTTAATATTGTCACTTCTATCTCCTTTAATACACTGTTCATAAAATAGACGAAGACCTTCTAGTTCTGTTTGTTCAACAAAAGTATCAGGTCTTGTCCAACCTTTACCATTAATTTCCCAAGAGAAGTGTTTACCAGGTATTTGTAACAAGTCTTTGTCTAGACTGCATATGATTGTGTCATCTGTTTGATAGATTCCAAGCATATCATCTGCTTCTAAACCTTCATCTGCTACCTCTGCATTAAGTTCAGACACACTCCAAGCTCTTAAGTCATCAAGATGCTTAGGCTTTGGGGCTGTTCTGTTAGCTTTATATTCAGGGTATATTTGTTTTCTAAAGTTATTAGTACCTGTTAAGAAAGCTTTATAAGAGCTAGCTCCTGTCTTTTCAAGGATCTGATCAAACAGTTCGTTAGCTCTGTATATAGCTATACCTAAGTCATCATTCTCTGCGCTTGCTGCGCATCGAAAACATACTAAATCTTGGTCAATTAAAGCTTCCATATTAGTAAGGAATGTCTCCAGTTAGGTCATCGATAGCACTTGCAGTGGAGGAGTTACCCTCCATTACAAATCTTTCATATTGTTTAGCTAAAGCTACAACATCTGCACTTGATAATGGTTTACCATGTGTTGCTAGTGTAGCTACTGCATTAGATAAAGAGCTTTGTCTTACAATCATTAGTTGTCGTAAGGCACGTTCTTCTTTAGTCTCGTAGTTACTACCAGTTACTTTAGTTGTTTTAGCTTTACTATCACCTGTCGAGGATGTCGCTACGCTTTGGTTTGTAGGCGCAGGCGCCACCTCTCCAGCTGCTAATACCGCAGTCCAGTTCCAGTAACCAGCATCGTCTTTCTCCATAGCAATGTTTATTTCATCACCTTTTTCCCAGGTCTGTGCTGTTCTAAACACTTCTGGATTAGAGAATGACATTAGTTTTTTGCTACTGACTCTACCTTGATCATCTTTATAGGTGACTTCTAATGACTGGTATTGTCTACCATTACGGTTAGTACTTGTTTGTGGTTGTGCTACATCAATAATATTAATTAACATTAACTATCTCCATATTGCCCCATGTTTCACCGACTTCACATTCGACTCTCATGGGTAAGTTGAACTTATGTCCAAATAACTTTTCGAAGTTATCAGGTACATCGTTAAAACATTTCTCAACAATTTTAACTATACTTATATTATCCCATACTTTAGAATCAAAGTCAAGTATAATTGAATCATGTACAGTATTAATTAGTTTAACACCTTCTTTGTTGAGTAACCTATTACGTAAAGAAACTCTTGCTATTGACATTAAGTCAGCACCTAAGCCTTGAACAGGATAGTTAAGTATCCTAGTTCGTGGGTATTTAACCCCATAGCTCGTAACCTCAGGTTCGTAATAATACACACGACCTGTTGGCATAGTAAGTTTCCTATCTCGTTTTGCTTTAAATACTATTTCATCATGCCACTCCTTTAGTTTAGTATACTTGTTATAAAATTGATCTATAATGTTTTGCCAATAAGATTCATCTCCAATCTCTTTGAAGTTAGGATCATTAGAATATGAGTAGGCAGACCCACCATAGATAAGTCTGAATACGAATGTCTTAGCTATAAGCCTAGATGGTAATCCAAACCTAGTCTGGTTGTCAGAGTGCATGTCAGTTCCATCCCAGATTTCTTGTATAGCTAGGTCGTCTTGACTTAGGTAGGCTGCACCTACCCACTCTAATTGTTTAGCATCTGCCTGGAGTAACATTATAGTTCCTCGAAATAAACCTCACCACCTTCTACTAATGGAGGCAATGCTCTAGGTAGAATAGGATCATTAATAATAATCTCAGGTAAAGGTTCTGATTCTGGTATATCTAAAGCAGTTACTTCATCTATACTAGATACAATAATTTCTTCTGCTATAATATCTTCTATTGGTTTTTCTTTATTAGGTCCTAGTAAAATTGCTGCTAAACCTAAACAAATAATTACAATAAATCCTGCGTAGATTTTTTGATCTACGTCTTTAACTGTTTCCATATACATCTCCTTAATATCTTGAAGTAAAGAGAGACTTAATCTCTCCATCAAAGTTCTGCAGGTTAGGTCGACTACTTGATAACCTACCTGTTCTTGCTACACACTGATTTAGTTGCCCATGTATCTCTCCTTTTTTCCAGTTGTTATCATCAATCAACTTACATAAACCATGGTAGTAAGTTGACTTTCTTTTTTCTAGCGTAGCTCTTGTTAAGAGTATATCTAGAATCTCTTGACCTTCTGCATTAGGTTTAAGCGAGCGTAAGGTCTTTTCATCAGTAGAGTAAAGACCTTCTTTAGCGAGCTCAGTTCCTTTTAAAGGTCGTACTCGTCGTGGACACTGGTGCTCTTCATCAAACCATTGTAGTTTGATCTCACCTTTTCTAGCCCCAGATTTGTAATGTCCGACAGGACGCTGATACTTGTACTTAATAGTCCCACCGTAAAGGAAAGCGCTAAGATGGTCCACGCTATTAGGGTTAAAACTATCAAAGCCGTGGTATTCAAAAAGTCTTTGATCAAGTTTAGCAATCTGTTCTTCAAGTTCGTCTCCTAGTATTTTACTTTTATCATAATCATATAGTATACCATTAAATTCCATTTCTTGCAACACTAATAGATCTTGATTATGCAAACTAACTAACCGTTTAAGTTCAGGACGTTTGTTGAGTTCTTCCATTTGTTTTAGAAATATCTGCTCAGTTAGCTTAACATCTTGTTTAAGATAGTCAGTAAGTATTTCTTCTGGTATATCAGGTGTATCAATACCATTTTTCCAATACTGTTCTGACACTATGTCCAGTTTAGATTCTAATCCGTAGTGTTCAGCAACACCATTAAGACTAGGATATGGGTTTGATTGTCCGTCAAGTATAAACTGTACTACTTGACAGTCCCATATACGTTTAGTAGCAAAGGTAATTCCATACCTTGCTAACCAATGTAAATCGAATTTGATATTAAACCCCACAAGAACAGTGGCAGAGTCTATCGACTCTTGTATACTTAGGAGATTATTCTTGTAGGGCTCAACATCATACTCGATATTATATACCTCTTGATCTATACCAACATAGCATAGCTTGTTAGTTTGATCAAAGGGGTTACCTTTATTAGATGTAGTTGTTTCTACATCAAGTGTTATGTATGGTTTAGATGTCTTCATATCTTGCTATCTCTGGTTTAATTAATACTTGAGTACTGCCATGACGTAAGTCAGGTAAAGTATCATCATCACCTGGCAACTTGTTCTTCAATATATTGAAGTATCTAAGTCGTGAAGTGTTGTCTTGTTCTTTACCTATACCTAGCATCCAGTCAGCCTCACCTTGTTTACTTGTTTTACTACCATCTACCATGTTCATTGTAAGCCATAGCTTACCATCAGCTTCGCCTGATGCTTGTGATACTGCAATTACTGGTGCATATTTCTTTGCAATTTCACGAGCCCATTGATAAATAGCTTTAAGTTCTAAGTCATTACGATCTGCTTTGAATCCTTTAATCTTATCTATCTGGTCAAAGATAATTAATGCAGGGTTAGTAGCTTTAAGTATCTCTTCAATTTTCTTGGGATCAGTAGACTCTGTAATTTCATTACCTACTAATTTAATTCTATCTCCTACTATATCTTCATATTGTTTTTCATAGGCAGCTTGCTGCTGCCCTTTAAGTATTCTACGTTCAACACCTGCAAAGGCTTGGTTAATTCTATCTGCAACTACTCTATTACTTTCTTCATTATTGAACCATATTATATCACCATCTGTTTGTTTAATCATGTGAGTAATTTCACTAGCTAAGAACGTAGTCTTACCTGTCTCTGGTCTAGCAAAGAGGAAACCAAAGTTTCCTTTGCGTAGACTACCTAGTGATTTGTTAAGCCAGTTAAGTCTCCATCGTAGACCTGGATAGTTATCTTGCTCATTATATATATGTTTAAGACTCATGTTCTGAAAGTCAAATTTCTTATCAGTTACTTCATCTACTTCAAAGTCTTTAAACTTTTCTATTAAACTTTGTGGATCAGCACTACCATCTTCTACATCGAGAGCAAGCTTGGCGAGGTCACCTGCTAATCCTCGCCTGCGATGCTCATTTAGGAGATTAATTACTGCATCTTTGTTGGTGATCTCAGCTTCAAAGATTCGGGTTACAAGAAGCGTAAGTTCTTTACGCTCTGACTCTTGTAATAAATAATTACTGTTGTATTGTATTTCTAATTCTGTTGTACTAATACTTTCTCTATCTGGATAAGCATTGTAGTAACTATCTATACTGTTAAATAGTTTGTAATGACTAGTATAGTTAGACTTAATATAGTTAAGATTAACATACTTGTAATACTTAGAATAGTATTCCTTGTCAGTACAGAACAATTTAATTATCTGTTCTTCAACCACTGTTCAATCTCCTTATTGTTATACTCTTTAGGATCTAAGTTAGTAATGATTGCTTTACTTTCTAATCCTAAACTTTTTAATCTGTTCTTTATCTTTATTGCATTCTTTGCTTTGTCCCTATCTAACCAGACGTACACCGTCTGGTAATTGTTTACTAACTCTTCTTCAAAATTAGAAGCGAGGCTGCTCCCCAACAAGGGAGCGGAGCAGACTAGCTGATTCCTAGATAC
>Ga0129342_1001602_pt1 | contig 10108 bp, 16 predicted proteins | sample CPBDNA_5_FD_94426 | JGI IMG/M metagenome (GOLD analysis project Ga0129342, IMG submission 94426) | Freshwater to marine salinity gradient microbial communities from Chesapeake Bay, USA - CPBay_Sum_15_0.2_DNA | ecosystem: Environmental > Aquatic > Marine > Coastal | place: USA: Chesapeake Bay...
ATAATATCATCATAGCTTACATCTTCTTGATTAGATAAATCAAATAATTCTAATAAATCTTCCTGAGTATAATTATTAATATTTAAATCAAGTGAACTTGAACTGGAACTAGACATTTAATATATATTTAATGTTTAATTTATTTTAAATATTTATTAAACAAATTGTTGAAACATTTTATAAAATCAAATTCAAATTTATTTTTTAAAATCCAATGGGGAAGTTCAGTAATACCTTGTGCTCGTTTGCAATGTCTCTCCCCTTTAAATAATAATTGTTCTAATACTTCAATAACTTTTTTATAATAAGGGTCGGTAATAATAGAAACATCTAGTCTTTTTTTTCCTTTATAAACATAACGGTTGTAATCTTGGTCAGTATAAATTCTGTAATATTTATCAGGATGATGTTTATTTATAATCAATCCGATTCCTTGTATTTTATTTTGGGAATTATTCATTTCTATAACATAAACGAATGCATCTAGAGGAATATTTTCTTTAATCCGAAGGGGGGAACCATAAATACATTGGTGTGAATTAATTCTATTTTTATAAGTAGTATATTGCTGAAAAGTTTCATTATTAAAACGGGTTGTAGCTATAAACTTATTTGACATTTATAGAATAAAATAAATATCAAATATATTATTCAATTTTTTTTAAAAAATCTAAAATAAAGGACAATACTTACCACCAAAAAATAGGCAAACGCAACAGCAAAGGTTCCATAAAATCTAGTTTGTTTATTAAAAGGAAAATTAAATAAGGCTAAATAAGGATCAATAATATTTACATAATTTTTTTTATATAATTTATATTCTAAATGGCTTATAAAACATCCATTTAAATAAATAAATAATAATAAGAAAAAAATGAGAAAAAGGTAATTATATAAACATGAATAATAATTTCCCGGGATGAAGACAAAAATAAATAAATACCATGGAAAGGTGAAATGCCAGGCTTTAATCATAAACGCCCATACTTTATTTGAAATATTGGTTTTATTTAATATTTTTATTATAAAGTTAACAAATTGAGTGCGTTGTAATTTCCTTTTTTCTAAGGAAAACATCATTATATATTTTTATTAAATTATATTTATTTATATAACTTATTATAGTGCCTTTTTCTCAGTTCCTTTTTTTAAGTAAATTAAATTTTAAAAAATGGCTTCATATCACATACTAAATGTATTCTATCAATAGGACTATTATTGGTTACACTATGTAAAGTATTTACATTAGTATACCAAAAATACCCTTCCTCTAGGTGTGTTTCATACAATACTTCTGCATTCCACACACTAAAACCATCAGCAGGTTTTTGTAATGGATAGCCTATTTGGAATTTTACATCTTTGTGCGTAATGATTGGCAAATGGACCCTTATAATTTTATTATTTTCTTTAAATACTTCTTCGTCAGTATGAAATTTAATTTTTCCATCTTTTTTGAGTTTTAATAATCTAACTAAATAAATATCAGTTGGGATTTTTTCTAATAATTCTTTAATAGAAGGAAGTTTTTCAATAATATCGGTATAAATATAGTTAGTAAAATCGGTTTTTTTTAGAAAAGATTGTTCCTCTCCATTTTGACTTTTTAATGTTAGACTTTCCCAATTATTTGTGATTAAATCTTTGTTAATCCATGTTTCATTTAAATTTAATATTTCTTTTTTTATTTCTTTTATATCATATAAAGTAGGATTAATTTTCATATAATTTCTCTCTATTGGCCATTTTGGAATTATAATTGGTGTCCATAATTTATTTTCTAATGTTTTATTTTGAAATCTTTCTAATTTATTCTTGTTTTTTTTCTTTTTAATAATTTCAAATTGAACTTGATGCATTATATATTTATTTCTTTTTTTATTTGTGCTAAATCTGATTTAAATGTAATTCCATTCCATTCTCCTTTGCTTTTAATTAGATGTAGTTCCATTTGATCTTTATTAATTATCTTATTTATAAAATCAGGTAGTAAAGCTTCTTCTATTAAACTGGAATCGTTTTCTTTCTTAAAATCTTCCGCTAATTCCAATAAACACATTAAAATGGGAGGTTGTAACAAAAATAAATTTACACTTACAAAAATACTTTCTAATTCAGATTGATTATAATAAATTCTCTCTATATTCAATTTCTCTTTCATCACTTTTACTATCCCATCTTTTTCTTCTATAAATCCTCTATTTGCTTTATTTTTATTTTTCAAGGTTTTTCCTAACTCATAACCTATTATATAATTCTTATTTTCATCACATTCCTTACTTATTTGTTCAAATGTTTTTTCATCATATAAGTCATCACTATTTAATAATAAAAAAGGTCCTTTCATATATGACCATGCGGAAGCTGCTGCCTCGCCTGTTCCCCATGGTTTATCACGATACCTAGGAATTTCTTGAATATTGGATGTTAAATCAAATTCTAAGTTATATTTATATCTTACTTCCTTTACTTCCTTTAGTATATTTAAAGCATTATCTTCATTAAGTACCAAATGAATATGTTTAACCTTTATATATTTAATTATTTGTTGAAAAGAAATTTCAAATAAGGTTTCTTTGTTTGGTCCTATTTTAGCTAAAATCTTTGGTTCACCACCATATCTAGATGATTTACCTGCTGCCATAAATAATAACGATAATTCCAACATTAATATAGGATGACAAAATATATTTATATCAAAAGTAGTTATATTTAATTTTGTAATATCTCTCTATGAACTCTTTCTCTTTCTGATTTATACCCATTAATTCATAGATGTTTTTATTTTTCAATATGTTGTCTGGAATGTTTGAGAAATCTGGAATAAACTCAAAAACATACTTTTCCAAATATCTCATTCGGTATCTGGTTGTCTCAAATAGAAATAGAATTAGTTCTGTAGAGAGAAATTCTTTAATTAATTCCAGTTGTTTTATAGACTTATTTTTAATTATATAATTATCTCTCGTGCTTATACCATATTTTCCCTCCTGATCCAAGTAAGGAAAGCCATACATTTTATGAGCCATTATAATTTTAGGTTCTCCATAGAACATAAGTGGTTCATTACTATAATTAATTTCCAAATAAGGTTGTTTCTCTTTATTTAATTTGGTTGTTTTGATATTCTCAAATTTAAATAGAGGAGAGAAATGGTCAATTAATTGAGTGTCTTTTTTGGGTAAATTGGTTTTAATTACATTTAATTTCCCGTATTTATTTGTTATTTTCAAAAACTTATTTACAATAGAGAGAAAATCAAGGGGAATGGGCATATTTTCTCTCAATATTAATGTTTCATAATTATTTTTGAGAGAATCAAACAACTCTATTTTTCCTTCATTTTTTCTCTTGGTTAATAAAAAATAACATGTTGGTGTTTGCACATGAAATCCAAATGTTTTATTTGTTTCGTTAGCATTTAAAGTATGTAACTTGGAAATATCATATTTTAATAATAATTCATACATTCCTGCTTTATCAGGTTTCATCCATATAGAGGGAATCAAAACATTCATAATACCATTTTCATTTAATAGAGAGATATTCCGTTTAATAAATTCGCACCATATAGTCTTTCCATCCTCTTTTTTATTTACATTATTTTTGGTAGGGACTTTCTTTACACCATTAAAATTATAAGGAGGATTACCAATGATAAAATCAAATTTTAAATTGGTTTTCCATTCCAAATAATTGGCTTCTATTATATTGGCTTTATTACCGAATTTCTCTCGTAAAAAAGGGATATTATCCTTATTATATTCAACCATATAAATCATATTTTTAATTATATGTTCTTTTCTCTCTTCTTCATCCATTATTACTTCTTTCAGAGACTTGAATAAAATAAAAAACAAACATAAACTATAATTTCCATGACCAGATCCAGCATCTAACCATTTATAATCTTTATTTGAAAACTTTTCATTAGGAATTATGGATAACATTTTGTTAATAAAAGAAAAAGGAGTATTGATTTCTCCATATAACTCTTTTAATTCAGGATTATAATCGAGATGTTGAGAGAAATTCTCCTCTAAATTCGATTCTAAATTAATATTAAAAACAGACATTAATATTAATTAATTTTTATTTTCTCTCGTTTTAACCTATATGAATATTCTACCAATATTTTGATATTTTTTTAATACAATTGCTTCATATACATTTGGAATTATATCATTGAATATTTTGTATAATAAGAGTATTAAAGCTAAAATACCCATAACAATTGCAATTTTTTCTTCCGTTTTAATGGAAAACAAATGACGACTATGATCATGTAAGTATTTTATATATCCATTCGATTTTGCCATATAATATTAATATTTATTTTAATTTAGATTTTCTTCCAATAAGGATTCTTCTTTACATAAATAATTAATACATGTAATACAAAAAAATACGATAATTATACATAAAAAAGAGCCACATAAAACAATTGTAAATATTAATAAAAAATCCATTAAATTCATTTACATATTAAATTAAAATACATTTATTTTCTTTTTAAAGTAGATTTTATTTTTCTTTTTATTTTCTCTCTTCGTGTTTTATTATGACTTTTTTTTCTGAGTTTATTTGTTATAAATTTTTCTTGTTTTATTATTAAGTCCACAATATTCTGATAAAAACTTCTGAATTCCTTTTTTTGTTTTTTAAGTTCTTCATAGGAAAACCATTTAATTTTGGCTTTTTCAAGTAGTCCATTGTCTTTTTTATGTTTTACATGAGGTAAATAACGAGAGAAAAACTCATAATTATTTTTATAATAATAAGGAAGTTTTTCATCATAATCCATATAAAAAACATAAGTGGTATATTCTTTAAATTGGATAGTAATTATTTTTTCTTTTTTAACAATTTCTCGTAATTTTTCAGCAGACCCTAAAAACCCATTAATTTCTTCTGATCCCTCTCTAGTTGCAGTGTCTAAAGGTGATTCTCCTTCTTCTTTTCCTCCACCAAAATCTGCCCATCCAGGTGTATCATCTAATTCATTTTCTTTTCCAAATAAAAAATAGATTTTATTATTTTTAATTGCAACAGGTAATATACCACCTCCCATTAATATTAATCTATATTTTATTTTTACGCATTATCACAAACATTCATAGTCATCCATGCTCTATTTGCTGGAGGTAAATGCAATCTATCTTCCCTATAATATCTATTTTTATATATTTCATCAATTTCATTATCTATTTCAGTATTATAATCCATGGAATCAACTGAATCAAAACCAATAGTTACTACTGAATTTGTTGAAGGCAATGATTCTTCCTCATCATATTCGTTTCGCATTGGATAAATAGGAGCAAATGTATGTGATAAATCATTAAACCATTCAGGTTCTTTTTCCATTGGAATATATTCCCTCTGGTAAAGTTCCTCATAAATACAATCTACTTCATTTTCAATTTTTTGAATTTGATTTTGAAATGCAAGTTTAAGTTTTTCAAATTCAGAATGTATAGGTTGTTGTGTAGATTTATTAGGAAGTAACAACCAATACCATGGATCATCATATACTAATCTAGCTTCTTTATTTGGATTTTCTATTTTTTCCCGTAAATTAACAGCTGCAATATTTTTCATATTCCAGTATTCAAAATGAATAAATGCCATTCTATAATAATAACCTTCGCGAGACATTTTTATAACACTATCAATCTTTTCAACCTTACCAATGTCTAATTTCTCAAATGCCTCCCTAATCTTATGAATAGGGATATTCATAAAGATATGAGGAATAAGAATAGAGTAAGATTGAACCGACATGATAAATAAACTTGAGTTATTGCTACACTATATTAATAGGACTACTTGAATAAGTATTTTAAACTTCAATTTTTTAAGTAATTAAAAAAAAATTGAAATTAATAAATTTTAATTAATTTTAATATAGATTTTATTTAATATGGATTTTAAATTCGAGAAGCGTAAAACCAAAAAGGATAAAGAAAGAAGAAATCAGGAATATAATGGTAAATATAGTCAAAAACATATACGAATACAAGAACAAAATCAAGAAAACCATCTTAAAAATATAAAAGAGAAACAATCACAGGAAAGTCAAAAAAGAAATAAAAAGAGTAAAACTAAGGAAACGAATGAAAAAATAAATAAAGATAAAATAAAATAAATAAAAAGAAAAGAGAGTTAAATAAATTATATAATACTATTAAACAACTACACCATAATACATTCAAAAAAAATCTGCAAAAGAAGTAGTAGTTTTCATTCTTGAAGACATTCTTCTTTTTTCACTTTGAATATGACTTGAAACTTCCTTTGAAATTTCACTCTTCATTTCATCTCTTTTCATTGCTCTTTCGGCTCTCTGTATTTTTTGTTCATCACATCTCTTTTTTATACATCTTTGCTCATAGCGAACGGTTCTATCTGTTTGTTTATTAAGTGCTCCAGGCATTATATACTGTTATAAGGTGACCTTTTTAAATATTTTTAAAATATATTTAACTTTTAATATGTTGGCATTCCACCGTCATATATTTGTTCAAACATCAGTGCACAAGACCAATCCATATTATTTAAATTAACTATTCTTCCATATTCGTCATACAAAGTAATTCTTAGTTTTTCAATATTTACAGGTCCAAAATAATTTCTACTTCTATTAATTTGAGTTGAGAAACCATCATCTTCTCCCGTTTGATACACGCCATTTGATTGTTGAATAGAAGCTAAGTTTATTCTAGCTAAAATATTGTTATTATTAATAGAATCAGTATAAGCAGAAATATAATAATTATTAACATTGTTGTTAAAATCATCAATCGCTACAAATAAATATTGTGGCCCCTTTATATAACATAATCCTTCTGATATAACTGGACAGGGGGGAACAAGTCCAACACCTGGAACATTAACAGGAGGTCCAGAATCATAAACATTGGTTCGGTAACCTAGTTGCCAACCTAAATATAGCGGTAAAGCCTCCGTTGGTAAATCTCTGTCCAAAATAGCATCGTCATTTATTTTACCATCTATACTAAAGATAATTCTAAATCTTAAATGATTAGGGTCAGTGTGAAGAACTCCAGACAAATCAGTAATACCAGATGGATCAATTGCAAAAACACTCCTTCCAGATGTATGATCAACTGTATATACTAAACTAAAGCTAGGATCATTTATTATTATATTAGAACTAGGATCACTTGCCGCCAATAAGTTAGTTTGATTAGGGTCTCTTAAAGCTGCGTTCAAAGCGGATTCTATTAAAGTTGCCCCTGTTGTTTCATTAATAGCGGTTTCATAATTCCCATCGGGTAAATTAATTCGCACATAATTCTTAGCTCTTATAGATCCACTTATATCCCAACCAATAACTAAGCAATTATTTCCCATAGCTTTACTAATAGCATAATATGTTAAGGGAATTTCAATAGAGGCTAACCGCATATTAATAACATTTTCAAATCTATAAGGTAAAGTAAGTCTCTGGTCAGATGAAGATGTTTGATAATAATTTGGTCTAAATCTGGAATCAATATTGAGTGCTCGTTTAATTGTTGTATATTTAACTGGATTTAATATTCCTGGTGGGGCACCCCCATCTTGACCAATATTTAATCCTTTAATGGAGTCTAGTTTAAAAGCTTCTTTCCTTAACTTTTCATTTTTTATTATAAAATTATTATTGACTTCATATATGTCGTTTTTCAATTGGCTAAATGAATCCGTTTGTTTAAAATGACTCTTGTCAATTGCCGAGGAAATAATTCCTATTAATCGATTTGAAGCAGCATCTAAAAAGTTTTCAATTCTTCTTTTTGTAGTTGAATCAACACCAGTATCTTGGATTAATTTTTGTAATAAATTAGTTTTTGAATTTTGAATATCTTCATATTGATATGGGTATTCTAAGGTTAATATATCTTCTATCTCTTTGTCAGTATATTCATTTATATCTAAATTAATGGTTTCCATATATAATTTTATAAGTTTTTTTTTAAATTTATAAAACTAAATTAATCAACAACAATTTGTTTTTGTTTTCATTTTAGTTTTAGATTGTAACTCAGTTTTTTGATCCTCATTATATTTTACTACTCCTTTACAATTACCATTTATTTCCGATATCTTATCCATTAATAACTCAATTAAATCCTCTAAAGACTGTTTATCTGCCTTTAAACAACTAATTTCTCTATATATCACATTATCTTTTTGTATAAATTTCTCTAATTCTGTATTTGGAATAATATTTTTTAAATCAGATTTGTTTCCTATTAATAAAATAGGATGTTCATGATTGCATTTATTTGAATGACTTAATAAATTCAACCAATTTTGCAAATTTATATAACTTCCATAATCGCTTAAATCAAACATTAAAATAATTCCACAGGCTTCTCTAAAATAAGTAGTCACTATACAGTGGAACTTTTCTTGACCTGCTGTATCCCAAATACATATTTTATATTTTTCATTTTTATAATTTTTACTTATAGCCATAAAATCTACTCCTATTGTTGATGTTGGGTTATTATAGGGTTCATCCCGTAATTTATTAAAAAAAGTAGTTTTTCCTACATCAGTATCCCCTACTAATATTAATTTTATCTTTTTATCAAATTCAATAAATATTTTACTCATATAATAATATATTTATTATCTTTAATCCTCTTTCTTTTCATCTAAAAGCATTATGGCCATACCTGCATAATTATGCAAATCAATCAAAGTATCTCTCATTTTTTCATCATCTACTAACGCAATTTTATTATTAGAAATAGATTGTAACCTTTTTATTTTATCACCCATTCTTACTAATACTCCTACCACTCCATATTCAGCAAACGCATCTCCATAATCTTGATTTTTTCTCTTAAATAACTCTAAACCTTCTGTTTGCACCAGTTTCATTTGCTCTACTCTATTGGTCATTATTTTATTTATTTTTCTATTTTTAAGTAATTTTTTTTATTCCTTAAACTCTTCTTCGGACTGCATTTAAATTTCCTGCTTGACTGGATTGTCCGACTCTTCCTATAGCTGTATGAGGATTATAATAACGATTATTACTTTTAATAAAAGTCATGGGAACATTAGGTAAAAATATATTACTTGAATTATAATTTCTTCCATATCTTCTCAATACAAATTGACTACTTCCTGCGGAAGGATTGTTATTAAAATTATTATATGGATAATATATGTTTGTATTCGGCATTATATATTTATTAAATATATTTTAATAGATTTTCTCAGATTTTTTATTTTATTCTATATCTTTAAAAAACCGTCATTCCGAACATGTAGTTCAATCTAACCAATATATTTATATATAATTACCTTCTTGCTCCTCCTCATCCACATGATACCTTTCTAGCAATAAAGATTTGTTTTAAATTTCCCAAACTAGATGAAGATGTAGTTATATTCCTTAGCATTGAATTACTTGATAAGGTAGAAGAGGTTATAGGAGTTGAATTAGTTGTTAAAACCATATTAATTTTTTGAGGCATTATATAATACCTTAAGAAATTACAAAATCAGATTTATTTTTTTTGTTCTAAACTTTAACATTTTCTACATTTTCCATTTCTTGTTCTTCTATTTTTTCCATAACTTCTTCTTCAGAACCCGGGTTTTCTGATATTTCTTCAGATGCTTTACTTAAATCTAAATTAGAGGATAATAAATTTTCTCCTGGACTTATTGATGGCTCTTCATATACTTCCTCCATATTTGGTTCTGATTTTTGCTCTTGTTCAAGTGCTAATAATCTGGCTGTTTCCTCTTCTTCGGCTTCATATCTTTTATTTGCTTCTATTTCCTCAAGAGTTAAATTATTTTTTTGCCATTCTTCCTCAGCAAGTTTGGCTTCTTCTTCAGCTTGTAATCTGGCCTCCTCTTCCGCCTTCAATCTGGCTTTTTCTTCAGCTTGTAATCTGGCCTCCTCTTCCGCCTTCAATCTGGCTTCTTCTTCAGCTTGTAATCTAGCTTCTTCTTCAGCTTGCAATCTAGCATCTTCTTCAGCTTTCAATCTAGCTTCTTCTTTAGCTTTCAATCTAGCTTCTTCTTCAGCTTGCAATCTAGCATCTTCTTCAGCTTGCAATCTAGCATCTTCTTC
>Ga0129342_1001604_pt1 | contig 10096 bp, 14 predicted proteins | sample CPBDNA_5_FD_94426 | JGI IMG/M metagenome (GOLD analysis project Ga0129342, IMG submission 94426) | Freshwater to marine salinity gradient microbial communities from Chesapeake Bay, USA - CPBay_Sum_15_0.2_DNA | ecosystem: Environmental > Aquatic > Marine > Coastal | place: USA: Chesapeake Bay...
AAGTAAATTGTCGCAAAATGGAAACGGGTTACTTGAATACATACCTGGCTCACACACACTCTTAGTTCAAAAAAATTCCAGTCCACCTTTAGAAGGATTTGAGGAAAACATTAGAGAAAGCATACACGAATACGCTGAGAACTCTAAAAGCGACGTTGAAAAGGGAAACAACTTTCTTCAATGGATTCTGACTAGAGTCTTTGAGGCTACAGAAGACGATGCAGCTGATGCAATTGTAGATGGTGCAAACGATCTAGGCATTGATGCATACTTGCCAGTAGATTTTTCAGATAATACAATTAGATTATTTCAATCAAAATATGGTACATCTCATTCACTTGAAGCCATTGCAAAATTCAAGGAAGATGCAAAACGACTATTTGCAAAAGATGTTACAAAGATGAGACCAGAGTTAGCACAACTGGTTACAAAAATTAAAGAAAAGAATCTCAAAGTAAAGTGCTGTTATGTTACAGACCAAAAGGTGGACTACCATGATGATATTGTTGAAGTGATTGATGAAGAAAAAATCATTCAAAAGTTATGGGACAGAATCAAAAAGCCAGCTGCAGGCAAAAAATCATCAATACGACTAGAAAAGATGCTCAGACATGAAAATACCATTCTAGGAATTCTAAAACTACGCGAACTAACAGAATTTGTAAGCAAGAACAGAGACTATGTCTTTGAATCAAACATTAGACAATGGATGCAGTTCAAGACTACAGTTAACAAAGGACTAAGAGATACACTGCAAAGCAATCCAAACAAATTCTTCTTTTACAATAACGGAATAACAATTGTTGTTAGTGATTTTTCAGAATTAGGTGAGAACATGATTGAGCTACATGCACCACAAATTGTAAACGGTGCTCAAACATCAAATTCAATTTTAGATCATTCAAAGAGAACAAAGAACATGGATGGTTCCATGACAGTTACAATAATCAAAGCAGATGATGAGCAAGAACAAAACAACATTACAAAATATAGAAACTCACAAAACTCTGTCAGAGGAAAAGACTTGGTTTCCTTGATGGACTTTCACAAGTCAGTAAAATCACAACTCAAAAACTGTGGATACTTTTATGAGATTCAAGCAGGTTCCTTTGATACAAAATCAAAATCAAAACAATGTGAGTATGCAGGTGATACTACATACAACAACTATCTTCCAGACAATCACAAAAAAGTAATTGTTGCAAAAGATGCAATTCAATCCCTAGTTGCAGGAATCGAACAGAGACCAACTGAAGCATACAGTTCACCAGCTCAGTTCCTTCCAAGAGGAAGCAAGTATGATGATGTCTTTAATGATAATCTAAAAGATGATTACAGAATTTTGTTGTATCCATACTTGGTAAAAGAGTATGCAAAAAAATCTCTAAAGTATGGTAAGAAAGGTGGTCACAAGACAAAGAGATACGCAACTCTGTTCTATGTCGCAGTGTACTTTAGAGTTCTACAGAAAAGCATTCTCGAAACAAAGGGAGATTTCAAGGGAGATATTCGAAAAATAGAGCCAATATTTCGCAGTTTCAAACTTAATTCCAGAATTTTAAAGCTAGCAGACGTCATTGTTACCAAATTCCTCGAAGACACAGTTGTTGATGACGAGATTGAGATGGCAAACACAAAGCACAATTTCTTTTCTCAACATGTTTGGAATGATACGATGCTTCGAGTGATTGATAAAAAAATCAGACAAGAAGAAGACGAAATCTTGGCATTAAAGAAGCTAACAAGTAATTTGTTATAGGCAGAGTCCAACCAAGTAAAAATCTTGCAGGAGGTTTACATTGGTCAGACGCTACCTGATGTTCCTAAAAATAGGTTGTATTTAACATAATTTTCATCTCTATTCGGGAATGTTTTTTATATCGTTTCAAAAGAGCAGAAATCACTTTGGGTTCAAAAGACAAATGTGCAATTTGTAGTGAAGAAATCAAACTAACATTCAATCCAATGAAAGAATGGAATATTGAGGGTATGCTTTGCGGAGATTGTTATTCAAAACAACTACACGACTATTATCCCGGAGATCACATTAGAGTAAACAAAGAATTAGACTAGAATTATTCTAATTTATTTGCATTAAAACAATCTTGTACAAGAGGATCATCTTTTGCATCTTTTTCATCTAAGAATACAATGTCAGTGATTGTTTTCTTTCTTTTTAGCAAGTTTACTTGGAATGAAGAGAACTTTTTGCAATCACATTTGTTGTACAAACATTCATCATTATCATTTTCATCGTGATCAACTGCCTCATGACCACAGTTACACAATGCATCCTTTTTGACATCCTTGAGAGACTTGTGTGCATATGTTCCTAATCTTAGATATGCTTCTCCACCATGACCTTTCTTGAATCGCTCATAGTGTTCAGATTTTTGCAAGAGTTTGTAAAATGACATGTTAGATTCAGGCTTTTGGGAATCTGCACCCATGATAAACCAGTACTTGTCACCAGTTTCGACAAATCTGATCTTAATGGTTGGATCGATCCAATAACGAATTGTATCATGCCATATGGAAGCATACTCTTTTCTGCTTGAAACTAGTGGGGCAACATTCATTCGCAGATCGTAATACCTGTAAGCAATGCCTTCAAAGTCATCAAACCATTCAATTGCAGACATTGATGGAAATTTGGCTTAGAGATTATTTATCTGAAGTGAATTTGTAGTAATACCCTTATATCTGAGTTTTAGAATTAAGTACGTATGACTTCCTATAGAACAAGTATGCAAATTGTTGCTGATTTGTTGACTGTTACTGAACAGTCTGGACAGGAAGGCATCAAGACAACCTCACTTCTAACAAAGGCCAATTTATCACATTCAAGACTATCCAAATTCTTGGAGAACTTGACTGGGGCAGGCCTAATCAACAAAATCGAATTTGACGGAAAAAACACTTTTGTAATTACACCAAAAGGAAGACAATATCTCGAGTCTTATGCAAACTTTTCAAGTATTGCTGAATCATTTGGTTTAGAACTCTAAAACCTATTTCTTCTTAGATTTTCTCTTGGCATTTGCTGCCTGTCGTGCTTTCTTTTCCTTGTAGGAACTATACACGACAATAATGATGATTCCTGCTATTCCACCATAAAACAAAGGTGGAACGAATCGAAGGTCACCAGTATTTGGGTCAAAAAATGAAATTGCAATAGTGACTACCATAAAGATCAAAATTACTGTAAGATACTTGTCCATGATTTCATTTAATTTACAAAACCATATATCTTTTTGAAGATCTCAGAGAAAGCATGGCAAAAATGCTAGAGCTTGGCGGATTAGTTTTGATAGGAATCATGTTTGCAAGCTTTGTAGGAGCGTTTCAACCTACAATTGAACCTGGATTGTCACCACTCTTTTGGGGATGTGCAGGAGCTGCTCTAACAATTATCATGTACAGAAAGTTCAAGAGAAAGAGAGAAGAAGAATCTGAATAAAATAAATCCATAAAATGTTAGGATCTGATCAACATTTGATCAACCGACAGATCTATAAAGGACAATTTCAGGTTACTAATGAGAGGAAAATGACAGAACAAACAAAACAATGGTGGGAAGGTTTAGGAAAAGAACTGGAAATAGACATTGAAACTCTTGATGAATAAAATTCTTAAATTTACAAATATTTTCTAAAAATAATTTACAAGCCTCGGACGGGATCTGAACCCGCGACCTAACGCTTACGAGGCGTTCGCTCTACCAGGCTGAGCTACCAAGGCACGTTTGGGTAAAGCCATCAGAGTTAATAAAAAGCCTTTCTGAGTTGGATTGATTGAAAAAAACAATTTCTGGAATTAGAGGAATTTTTGGAGAGGATCTTAATCTCAAAGATGTACTAGAATTTTGCAACAATTTTTCATCATTGATCAAGTCTGGCAAATGTGTAATAGGAAAAGACACCAGACCATCAGGTTTCATGATTAAAGAGACTGCAAGTGCAGCACTAATGAAAAATGGAATTGATGTTTTTAATTTAGGAACAGTTCCAACTCCGGTAGTTTTTAGAGAAGCAAGAAAGTATGGTGCAGGAATTGTTGTTTCATCTTCTCACAATCCGATTCAGTGGAATGGATTAAAGTTCATCATCGAAGGAAGGGGAATAAACGAAAAAGAACTCCCACAAATCATTGAAAAACAAGAGATCCCAAAGACAAAGATCGGTTCAGAAGAAGACATTTCATCATCATACATTGAAGATGCTGCAAAAATCATAGGAAGTTTAGATACTCAACCTGAAATTGCAGTAGATATCGGAGGCGGTGCTGCCAGAGGATTTGCGCCTGAACTGCTTGAATCAATTGGTTGCAAGGTTCAGGTCTTAAATGAAAACCTTGAAGGATGTTCAAGAGGTCCAGATCCCACAGCAGACAACTTGAATGATCTTGTTTTGGCATCATCACACAAAGATATTGGTTTTGCATTTGATTTGGATGGTGACAGATTGGTTGTAGTAAGAAACGGAAAGAAGCAAACACCAGATGTTACATTGGGATTAGGAGTTGCAAAGTCTTTGGAACTTGGATACAAGAAATTTGTGTTAAGCATTGACACTAGTGTTTCAGTTGAGAAATACATTAAAGAAAATGGTGGAACAGTTCAGCGAACCAAAGTTGGAGAAGCAAACGTCATTGAACAGATGATAAAAGATAATGCACAAGCTGGAGGAGAAGGAAGTAGTGGAGGTTTCATTCTTCCAGAGTTTAATTATTGTAGAGAAGGAATTCTAACTAGTGGATTGATTTCATCAATGCTTGGAACTGCAAAGTTTGATGAAGTTTTGAAATTTATGGAAAGCTATTACCAAATTAGAGACAAGACTGCAATCGATGCACAGTTGCATGACAAAGTAATAGAGAAAGTAAGTTCTACATTTTCAAATGACTATTCAGAAGTAATCACATTAGATGGAGTAAAGGGAATCATTGATGAGAACAGTTGGGTGTTGATAAGAAAATCAAACACCGAAGATATCATTAGAGTTTCAGCTGAATCAAATGACGAGACAAAATGCAAACAAATTGTTAAAGACACGGTACAATTGGTGAATCAAAGTTATGAACAAATTAGATGAGTCTGAGATTATCAAAATTTTTCAGAGAAAGCTAGGATGCAAGAACTTTGTTTCTGAAGATGTGGAGAGTTTCAAATTAGCAAAACCAAACATCATAGCCAAAACTGACACACTGGTAGAAAGTACAGACATTCCTCCCAAGATGAAACTAGATGAGGCTGCAAGAAAGAGCGTGGTTGCATGTGCGAGTGACTTTGCTGCCAAAGGTGTAAAGCCAGAATACGGCATAATTTCAGTCAATTTTCCTTCAAGTGTTACTCGTGCAAAGATTGAGGAGGCAGCTAGTGGTTTTAGAAAGGCATGCAATGAGTTTGGAATTTCCATTCTCGGAGGCGACACAAATGCAGGAAGAGAGATTGTGTTTACTGTATGCCTGTTTGGAAGTGCTCAGAGAATAGTCCCCAGGAGAGGTGCTAAAAATAAGGATCTGATTTTTGCAACAGGACCATTTGGTTACACTGCAGCAGGTTTGGCAATACTGCTCCACAAAAAGAAAGGAAAGAAAGAGTTTGTCAAAAAAGCAATTCAATCAGTGGTTCATGCAAAACCAAGAGTGCGTTTTGGATTAAGGAATAGAAATTATTTTTCATCTGCAATGGACTCTAGTGACGGACTATCCACAACACTAAACGAGATGTCAAAGCAATCAAAAAAGAAATTTGTCATCACAAATTCCCCTCACAAAAAAGATGTAGAGGAATTTGCAAAGTCGAATCTAGAAAAACTAGTTTTTCATGGAGGAGAAGAGTACGAGTTTGTGTTCACTATTCCTCCAAAACACAAAGCAACCATACTAAGAAATGCAAAATTGCTCAAAACGCCAATCATTGAAATTGGTCATGTTACTACTGGCAAGGGAGTTTTTATTCAAAGAGACAACAAAGAAACTCTTTTGAAAGACAAGGGATGGAAACACTTTGGATAATTATTCGTCGTGTGATACATCTCGCTCTACATTGTTGACAATACTAAAAACAGATTCTGCAGGCAAAACTTCGACACACTCTGTAATCCACAAGTTATCAAGGTAAAGTAATCGGTTTCTGTCATCTTCAGGCAAATCGTCGGGGTGAGATTCGGGGTACAGTGTATGCATTTTGTATCCTTCATTTGCAATTTGTTGGCACTTTTTTTCTTGAGGAGATAGAATCACTTCATTGATCGGGGTCAGAGATTGCATAGCCATTGAACCAAACAGGGCAGCTGCAATTGCAACACCAATTGCCAGAAACAAAATGTTTGCCATACAGGAATTTGGTTTTTTTAGTATAAGTAGAATGGTCGTTTTTAGCCCAAGTGGCCAAATCAAAGCAAAATGGCAAAATCAATGTTTTTTAAACCCCTTTAGGTGTGAGTAGTCATTGTCAGAAACTGAAGCCCAAGTTGAGGAAGTAGAAGCACCAGTCGAAGAGACTGAGGCACCTGTAGAGGAAGTAGAATCCGAAGCAGTAGAGGAAAAATCCCAACCACAGGCAAAGAAAGAAGAGGGCCCAGAAAAATGGGGTATCGCTCACATTTACAGTAGTTACAATAACACAATCATTCACATGACCGATCTTACTGGCGCAGAAACTGTTTCCATCAGTTCTGGTGGAATTCACGTCAATGCAGACAGATACGAGTCATCACCATTTGCTGCAATGAAAGCAGCAAATCAAGTTGTAGAATCTGCAAAGACAAAAGGATTCACTGGATTCCACATCAGAGTTCGTGCTGTTGGTGGAGTTGGTTCAAGAGTTCCAGGTCCAGGTGCACAAGCTGCAATCAGAGCACTAGCAAGAGGCGGATTTAAGATTGGAAGAATTGATGATGTTACACCTATTCCTCATGACACCACTAGAAAGAAGGGTGGAAAGAGAGGAAGAAGAGTCTAGGTAACAACTCTAACCTTTACTTCACAATTTTTAGAAGCAAAATAATCTCGCATAAATTCTGCAAACTTTTCTTCTGGTTTTGATCTGTATCTAGAAATCATGTCAGCAAACTTTGTTGCAATGCCATCATGCAAATCTGATTTGAATGCAATCTGAAAAAAAGTCCAACCAAAGTTTTGTTTTGGTTCACTGAACAGGTATCCATTGTATGCACCAGTTAGAGACTCCATGTGGGACAGAGCTCTTTTGATGTTAAATGCATCATCTGAATAATTTTTTGTAGAAATTTCTAGTGTGATTGCCATTACTCTTCATCCTTTGATTCTTTGCTAAGTTTATCAGTTAATGAAACAAATTTTCCGTCTTGCTCTACATTGATTTTAGTTTCCATTCTAACGTTTAGTCCAACTGTTCTAAACAGTGCCAAGAGTTTTCCACCATCAAGAGTTTCATTTAGCTCTCCTGATTTGATTAGTTCAGATAATTTTTGTACAATCATTGTTGTTTCGTTTGGAAATTGAGATTCAGCATTTTGTAAAACTTCCATTCCCCTAAATCCCAAAACTTTGATTAGAACATCTCTAGGATTTTCTTGAGTTTGCTCCTTTGGTTGCTCTGCAGCTTTTTCAGAATCATTTCTAGTGCTGATATTTTTTTGCATCTCTGCAAGGCGTTTTGCTTTTAGTCTCTCTAGTTCTGAATCGTCGCTCAACCTTTAATCACACCTATAGGCACTAATTTTGCTACCTTGGTAGCAATTCCCAGATTGTGAGAGACATTAACTACAGCATCTACATCCTTGTAGGCTTGAGGAGTCTCTTCCACAACTCCATCTCTGGTTAATGCCTTGATAAAGATGCCCTTGTCATTTAGGGATTTTTTAACATCATTTTCAGTGTAATTTCTTCTTGCCTTGGAACGAGACATTGTTCTTCCTGCGCCATGGGCAGTAGATCCAAAGCTCAAGTCCATAGAGTTTGGTTGTCCAAGTAGAATCCAGCTTGCAGTACCCATGGAACCTGGTACCAGTACTGGTTGTCCCAGATGACGATACTTTGAAGGAATCTCATCTCTGTTTGCAGGAAATGCTCTGGTTGCACCTTTTCTGTGGACAACTAGTTTTCTTTCTTCACCGTTTACTTTGTGCTTTTCAACTTTGGCAATGTTGTGTGCAACATCATAAACTAGTTTCATGTCAAGATCAGATTCTGATTGATTAAACACACGTTCAAAAGATTTTCTTGTCCAATGAGTAATCATCTGTCTGTTGCTCCATGCAAAGTTGAGAGCTGCAAACATTGCTTTTCTGTAAGACTCTCCTTCTTCTGAAGTATTTGGAACACATGCAAGTTCTCTGTCTGGTAAATCAATATCATACTTTGACATTGCTTGCTCTGATACTCTAAGATAATCACTGCAAACTTGATGACCGAAACCTCTTGAACCACAGTGAACTAGAACTGTAATTGTTCCTTCTTTGATTCCCATCTTTTCTGCAGCTTCATGATTGTGGACTTCGGCAACTTTTTGGATTTCTAAAAAGTGATTTCCAGAACCCAGACTGCCAAGTTGTGGGGCTCCTCTCTTTCTTGCTTTATCTGAAACTTTGTTTGGGTCTGCATTTTTTATCTGACCATTCTCTTCGCAAACATCAGAATCATTTGTTGAACCATAACCATGATCAATTGCCCAGTTGACACCATTCACTAGAACTTCGTCTAGTTCTGAATGACTCAGTTTAACGGCACCTTTGGAGCCTACACCAGAAGGAATTGAGCTAAACAAATCAGTTACCAAATCTTTTAGCTTTGCACGAACTGCTTCTTCTGTTAAATTGGAGCGAAGTAATCGTACTCCACAATTAATGTCATAACCAACACCGCCTGGACTGATCATTCCTTCTTCGGCATCCATTGCAGCAACTCCACCTACTGGGAAACCATAACCTTCGTGTCCATCAGGTAAAACAACACTGTGTCCAACAATTCCAGGAATAGATGAGACGTTTCTTGCTTGCATAATGGTTCTATCAGTTAGCATTTTGTCAAGTAATGCCTCATTTGCATAGATTTTGACTGGAACTTTCATTCCTAAATTAGAATCAGCATCAATTTGGTATTGATTTTCTCCAATCTTCTTTGGAGTCATATTACTCATACAATATCAAAAGTGTCAAGTTCCAATTTTAATCTTCAGTAGAATGATCATTTTATTTTTTGAAAATCATACAAAGTGTTTAAGTTTGATTGATGTGATGTTAGTTTATGGGAAATGATCCTTTTTGTCACTGCGGTTCATGCGGTCATGAAAAAGTAGAAGAGTGTTATGCAAAACAATGCAGTTGTTGTTTGTCTGATCATCAAGGCTCTTTTGGAAGTAACAGATAGTCATTTCATATTTGAAATTGACAATAGGACTTATCTAGTATAATTGCCATCTACAAAACATGGTTAGAGCAAAGTTAACTGAAGAAGAAAAGGAAAAACAAAAAGAAGAGCAAAAGACTAGAGCAAAAGCATCAAGAGCAGCAAGAAGAAGTGGCAAAAGCATGAAAACAGAAGGCAAAGTAAGCAAATCAAAGCAGAAAACAAAAGAAGCAAGATCTCAAAAGAAAGTAGCCACAGTCAACAAATCACGACGCTAGTCAAAGAGTAGATTTATTTTCCAATAAGTTCAGGCTGAATTATTGGCAATTCTACCTATTGATAGTGGTCGTTATGGCACTAAAGAGATGATGGAAATTTTTAGTGAGCAGAACAAAGTCAACTATCAATTGGAAATTGAGGGAGCTGCTGCAATTTCACAAAGTGAAATCGGAATGATTTCAAAAAGTATTGGTAAAGAAATTCACAGAGCAGCAACATCAGGTAAAATTACTGCAAAAAGAATCAAGCAATTGGAAGCTAAAAGTGATCACGACACAGCAGCTCTAGTTGAATCACTAAGTGAAAAGTGCAGTAAGAATGCAAGACCATGGATTCACTATGGTTTGACAAGCAATGACTTGGTAGACACTAGCAATTCAATGCAGATGCGAGATGCATTAAACATCATCGAACCAAAAGTTGCAAAGATTGCATCCATTTTAGCTAAAAAGGCTGTAAAGCATTCTAAAATTCCAGCAGTTGG
>Ga0129342_1001605_pt1 | contig 10095 bp, 19 predicted proteins | sample CPBDNA_5_FD_94426 | JGI IMG/M metagenome (GOLD analysis project Ga0129342, IMG submission 94426) | Freshwater to marine salinity gradient microbial communities from Chesapeake Bay, USA - CPBay_Sum_15_0.2_DNA | ecosystem: Environmental > Aquatic > Marine > Coastal | place: USA: Chesapeake Bay...
CTTTCCAAGAAGCTGAACGTTCCTTATCACCTCCTCACCAGGATTAGAAGTGGGAAAAATTTTGACGACTTGCAGCTCCACGATCCATCGGCTAGTCTTAAAAGAGATTTCCTAGAACTAGAACAGTTCTTTAATCAAGTAATGAAAGCCTGCCCAGAGGAGGCTAGGCGGTATCAAGTTGAGTATCACGTGACCAACGAATTAGAATGCCCCTGGCATCGGAAAGGCGAAAAGGCTCACAAAGGCAATTTCGGGCACATGGGTGAATGCCTTGATTGCATCGCAGAGATGAAGAAAGGCCGTTGCGCCGTTGACGTCACCCTATTTGACTACCGTTGGTACTGGCAGGTCAGGCGATTCTGGGACCAAGTAGACATCAAGGGCGAAGACGAGTGCTGGCCATGGCTTGGCGGAACAAAGAAAGGCGGATTGGAGTCTGTTGCGTACTGCCCGTCCCCTTTCCACTCAGGGAAATCACAATCTGCAATGAGGGTTGCATTCTGGCTGAGTCGTGGCTACACAGGGAAACACCGGATTAGCACTCAATCCACGTGTACCAAGTTCTGCTGCAACCCTAAGCATTTAACTGCTCAAGGGCTTGAGGATGTAGACACCCCCTTCAAAATTGACACCATCCAATTGAACTATGGCAACATCTTCGAGCACTTCAAAAAAGCCAACACACAAGCGGGCGATGGTGATACCAAGCCACTATCACCTTGATCCTTCAACTCGCCAGTATTGTGCCCTAATTGTTATTGGCGGTGAAAGTCATTGGGGTGAAGAATGGCAAAGCGATCTTGGCGAGGCTGAGTCTGATCTGCGCTGCATGATCAACAATCTTGACTACGTAGCATGTCAAACAATGGAAGACGAAGGGTTCTATTCTGAGAGGGCTATAATTATAGAAGAAAAGTATCAACAATCTGGTCGGACTAACGGTCTTTACACCGGATTAATGCTAAAAGATGGCGAGATTTCTAACGACAATCCCGAATAATCTTGGTCTTTATAACCTTGGGACTGTTCAAGCTTATCCCACTGGAGGCACTGGGCCGACTGCTTACGGCCCAACCTCTTACTACGGATCTGATCCTCGCCCTGCGGAGCCTGGAGATAGCCTTTATAACCCTGTTGATCTGGGCGATTTCTCTGCTGTATTTCGCACGATCACAATAAGTAATTCCCACGGCGGGCTGTCACGTCGACAGAGCAGCTTTTATAAAATTCGAATCAACAAGCGTCGATCCATTCAATTTACGCAGAATTTTAGCCAGACTGCATACACCAAAGATACCAATAAAAACACGTTACTCGCGTTCTATAAGTTAAACAAAGATGGCACCAGGTACGAACTTCCTATCAATAACAGTGGTTACGTAAGTCCTTCGAGCTCCATAGACTACAACGACGACTATGCTTTAACCGCCGAAGATTATCCAACCACCGCGTTAGAACCTGGCGAATATTTATTTTTAATAACAAATGATATTCGATATCTAGAGACAACTTACTCGATATCGGTAGACGTCAGTATTCTCGACTGGCGCTTCACGCCAGAATCATTTGATGACAATCTAGATTTTGAACAAGTCAACGAATCCGTGACAGGTCGGTTAGATTTCGGCTCTTTATCTGCATAAGCATAAAACTCTGTTAATGTAGGTACATTTGCAATAGCCGCATGCTCGACGCAATAGTAGTGTCTAAATACGAGATTGATTTAGAACAGATTCTTGATGATGTAGCTGTTAATAAAAAGCACTATTTCATAGAAAACGAGGATGAGACCATAGCCGTCATCCCCGCCGATGAGTATGTAATTTTACATGAAATTTACGAGGACTGGATTCAAACCAGGGCTTCCTACTTAACCGAAGATCACGAATAATATATTTACACTAGATCTCTACCGTGATACCTGTTATAATCACTTCGCATTTTAGCGTAATTTGATATTGCAGTACCGCTTCTTGGACTTGAACCCTCAAAAACAGGATATGGAGGAGCTTTTTCAGTCCTTACTATCGTTTTGATGACTTCTTTTCCACCGCTACTACCTTTTTTAGGCGTAGGCTCAGGAGGATTAAACACAGAGCTTTGGTCTTTTGCCCAAGAGAACTGTTGGTTTGTTTCAGGCAAATAATCTTGCTCGCCAATACGTGCTTTAGCTTTTGAATAAGCTTCTCTTGCACTAGCAAGACGTAAATCAGCTGCTTCCTTAGCTTGTGAATATTGACCAGAGCCTTGGCTTCCCCCTGTCCCGGTCATCTTTGCAGTGGCCGCATTATCTACGCCCCCGTCTTTATCTAAAGCAACACCCATAAACCCTGGGTCGCGGCCTGTAGGCATACTTGATGCAATATCTGCAGCTTCTTGCATTTCAATGCCACGTTGCCGCGCACCAATTTCAGCGGAAGTTCCAGCTTGTCTATATTGTTCCTGTAGAGCAGAACGCAACTGCTGATTTAAACGACTGGCATAATTAGCTACATCTTGATAGCTCTTTTCTGGGACTACAGTACGGAATAGTGTAGGAGCAGTCGGCTCCTGCATCACTATTTGAGCATCTTCTGGCTTCTCAGCGCCCATTGTTTTACTTAAACTTTACTTCTACACTGATTCTATCGGTGATAAACCCGTGCAAATGTTGGACTCCATAGATGCCAACAGGCATAAGGATCAAAACCAAGAGCAGTTCTGCGTAAGTAAGGGGTCTGCGCATAAAAATAATTACCCATTCCTTCAAGAGTTTAGCGACTTAATCTCAGGGCTGTCCACTAAAGAGCTGCTTAGCTTACTGACCAATCAACAAAAGAACTTTGCGAAGGCACTATGGGAAGCTGAAAATTACGGAGGCTCTATTGAAAACTGCAAAAAACGTCTCACTGAGCTCTACGGCAAGTCCTGGCAAAAACACGTTCAATTTCGAGAGCACTTTAGAACTATTGAAGGTTATTACATCCTTGTCCTGCTGATCGAGCATAAAAGTCAATGGGACAAATCCAAAAAGCTAGCTATGCTAAACCAAGCCAACGATCCTGAATGAGTTCCCAAACAGGAGAAGACTGGTTAGATGTACTGACGAATACTGATTTCGTCCTAGATGAGGATAAGAGCAACTCTTACCAAAGTTATAGGTTCGTCGACCTGGACATCAGCTCAGTCACAATTGAAAATTACGTAGAGAAGCTCGTGCCGTCTCTGGCGCAGCAGGTTGAGATGTTTATCCCGCCATCGGGTAGCTTTGAAACGGCAGACCTCCGTAGATACCTGGAGCTAGTGTGCAGCTACGAAACAAGCACATCAGATCTTGTACTAGGACTGTCTCTGGCTGATCAAATTCGCATAACATTTAGCGACATGAAGATCAGCACCATCTGTGATCGCTATCCTGAAATAAATCTTGCCGAAAAACGACGCTATCGTTGTGTAGCTGAGTACCTAATTCGTCAAGGCGAATTGACAAAATTGCGAGATGAAAACGGTAAATTGATTAAAAAAATAGGCAACATGCAGAAGGCTGTCGTGTTGTATAAACCGCTCCCCAAATTACTGGAAACCCTAAAGCGCTCAGGGCTTGGTAATTTTGTAAAATTAAAAGACGAGCCAGCCAAAGAGCTTGCACCTCAACCTTGCTAAACTTCCTGAAACACCAGACATTATGACAAGCCGTCGAAACAAGATGCTCACTCACCTTCTGAAGGGCGCATCAGGAGAAATGGAAGAAACACTCATGAAGCTCTCAATCGAGAGAATTTGTGCAGATATGTGTGAGTATTATTCCAAGTTTTACAAAATTGAAGGCCCAGGGGCAATGGTCTTCCAGCCTCAAGAGGATGACAAAGAGAGCATGTTTTATCTGCCAGTCGAGGCCCTTATCAATGCACTCGATGACAACAAAGGTAATGAAGCTTTAGAAGAAGTTTTCCAATCTGCAATTCGTCGTGCAGAAGCGCTTGATCCCACAAAAGAGTCCCTTTTTCTTATCCAAGATTCAAAAGAGCTTGCACTGGTGCACTACAAACACGATACTGAAGGCTCTGGTTTCATGATGCTGTGAAAGAAAGGTGGCGTCCTTGGCGGGAGAGAAGCCGTAATCGTGGCAAAATCTTCCATATTGAAAACGATTGGATAACTCCCGCTGATTATCTACCCTATATAGATGCTTTATTAGGCGATATAGACCTAGACCCTTGTACCACACATAAAGCAAATCTTGAGTTCATCCGCGCTAAAACAGCCTATACCATTAAGGAAGACGGTCTGAATGTAGAGACCCCCTGGTTCGGGAAAACTTATCTTTTCCCGCCTACATATGGACGATGTTCTTATAAAAAAGGACCAGGAAAATGGGTGTGGTCTCCTCGGGGTGGCCCAGGTTCAAAAACTCCGTCAGTCATCTGGTTTAAACGTCTTTATAAAGAATGGAAACTTAGAAATGTACCTGAAGCCTTATTTTTCTCGACAAATGCTGAAACCTTAAGACTGTGCCCAGATATTTGGGATTTTCCAGTTTGCATCCCCACTGAACGCGCACGTCTCATACACGGTAAAGGATTCTGGACGCACAAATACCCAATGTTTTGGGGCTATTTTGTCTACCTGCCTAGACTAGAACTAGGCTTCAAACAAGCAGACGCATTTATTGATATATTCTCTAATATTGGCAGGGTTATCTATTGATCAGAACATATTCCTGAAGGAAGCTAAAGTCTCGAAATTTGTTGCCGGATTAGCGTAGATAAAACGATCTTCCATGCGACGTTCGCTTTCTAAATTCGGATTTTGCTGCTGACGAACACGTTCTGAAGCAGCCCTCAAAAACGCTAAAGCTCTGTTATTGTCCGTAGCACGCTTCATGCCCCGGTAACGGTTGTCTACCTTGTAAGAAGCGCTAGATTGGTATTGCATGTTTTTATTCTAATGACCCTTACTGAAACACAGCTGCAAATAAGTAAAATCTGTGATGACGTAAAAGAGTTGTTACTTTATAAAAACACAAAATATGGCAACTCTGCACTAGAACCTGCACGAATTTTTAGCAAAGCTGGTCCAGTCGAGCAAATTCTTGTCCGCATTGATGACAAGCTTAATAGAATTAAGTCAGGCAATAACCTTCTTGATCATGATGAAGACGTAATCATGGATTTGATTGGTTATTTGGTACTTTTAAAAATCGCACTTATCAAGGAAGATGTCGCAGCCTGATAAATCAAAACCTATGGATTATGACGAGTTTATTCGTCATTATGTTCCTGAGATAGCTCTACTTGATGCAATAGATTATCTAAAAACATATCCTCCACTCGGCTCTCAGACCCTAGACCAGATGGTGTCTCACACCAAAGGCGATAAAAACGACGAATCACGTGACCAGATGGATCCCACTCTTTAATTTTTTTCTCCAAATACTCGATGGCTTTGATCTGGTTGGGTGCCCCGTTGTAGCTATCTGCAAGGTTTAGCAGGCAAATAGATGTCATACACTCGTGCTCGACAAAGGTAGGCATCTTTTTGTCTGGCGCTAGATACGTGTTCAGCTCCACACGACGACGATCTCGCATTAAATCACCACCAGACAACCAAATTTTATTGATATAAGGGCTCCACTCAGAAATAATTACATTCTTGGGAGCATGGCGGTTAATTAGGTGCAAAAGCCTGCTTTTTTTAAATCCACCAATGCCAAGACTGTGCGCAAAGCTAAGTAAAGCAGCTCGTTTATGCTCGTTCAAGCGAACATAAACGTATTGAGATACTTCAACAGAAAACTCTTTTAGATCTTCAATCAGTTGAATCTCGGCTTCCTCACGTGTAATGCGATCCAAACCTGATACAGGTCTTTTCCCAAGATTTTTACTGCCATATCCGATGCGCCAAGTACTCTCTCCGTAGTCCCGATACGCACCAAAACGCCCCATACTGAGATCAGTACGGGGCTGTGTGTATGCTTTTATCAGATTAATGCCTCTTTGGCTAAGAAAAGGAAATTCCTTCCAAGAGGGGCTTTTAGAGTACTTACGGGACGTCAACCGAACCGGTATAGCTCACTTCAGAATAACCATCTAAGGTCAACAACACAATGTAATCTTCAGCCGCGTTTGTTACGGCCACGCCAACAGCGCCGCCACCTTTACCAGCTTTGGCGATATTAAAAAACTTCTGGTAGCCAGAGGGTGCGTTACCTGCCGAATAGTCACTTTCTTGAAAGATTTCAATCGACTCTACCCCTGAAGAGGTATTGATCGTGACTGTCAAATCACCAGTGCTTGTTGGGTTTACTTTGAAACCACGAATATTCAGGCCTTTGTCTCCAGCACTGGTAGGACCTTCATAAGTGATCTCAGATCCGGCATTCACTGAAAAAGTGTCAAGAGTGCCTTGAATAGTACGAACGGGCATGGTACTTAGGAAACTTGTCCGATAGTTGAGAAATTAAAGGTGATATCGGCATCAATGCCGTGATCTTTTAAAACGCCGAGAAACATCTGGCGATCTAGAGCTTTTTGATGCAGCATCTCAATAAATGCCTCTTCAAGCTCTTCGCGGTCCAGGTTTTGAATCGCTAGTGATGCTGCGTGAATCTGGAATTCCACATCCACCGGAAGCCCTATTGCATCCATGGTAAGCCTTAACCTTACAGCTATCTTAACAGCGCTGAATTAATGGTCAACGCCAAAATTTTAGACTGGGCGCACTCTTCTTGATTCTGATTTCAGCAGACTGCCCCCAGATGTAGGTTCTTTTCAAAACCTGGATACTCGCTAGATAGCTGAAAGCGGCAAAAAACACAAATAAAAGGACAAGTGGTTCCATCAGACTGCTGTACACTCTATGTACAGTCTAGTAAAAGTATTTCAATGGATATAAATCCCGATCATCTGTCGCAATTCATGGTCCGCGCAACTTCAGGGGTTAGCAAGCCTGGTTTAACTCGTGAAGCAAAAGAGGTTTATAACTGGTCAGATGAACAAATCAAGCAAGTTATACGGTTATGCTCATTTCGCGCTGAGCCAAATGAAATTGATTATGAATACTTCTATGAAAGAGGTTTGGAAGAGCGCTCGATCAAATTCCCTTTCCGCCGCACACAAGTTTATGTCAAAGAAAACTTTCTTGATGCTGATGAGTGCCACACTCTCATAGATAAAATTGATCAAAGATTGGTGCCATCAACTGTTTCTGATTCACAGGACATGGGAACCGTTTCTGAATATAGAACCAGTAGTTCGGCAGACCTAAACCGCTTTGACAATGAGGTTTTTAAAGATCTGGACATAAAAATTACAAACTTTATGGGCTTAGATCCGTTTCTAGGGGAAGCTATACAAGGACAAAAATATGAAATTGGTCAATATTTTAAAGAACACTGGGACTTTTTTGACCGTTGGGCGCCACATTACAAATGTTATTGCGAATGGATGGGACAACGCACATGGACCACTATGATTTACCTCAACGACGTAGAAAAAGGCGGGGAGACCTTATTTCGTCACCTTAACCTAATAGTTAAACCTAAGCAGGGAACACTCCTTACCTGGAACAACCTCCATAAAAATGGAAAAATCAATAGAAAAACACTTCACGAAGCACTTCCACCAGAGAGCGGAGAAAAGTACATCGTCACTAAATGGTGGCGAAGTTGGCCGCTTATTTAACCTTTTTTTCTTCGAGACTTTTGTTGCATAGACAATGCAATAGCCAAAGCCTGCTTCTTACTGGTAACCTTTTTGCCACTGCTTGACTTCAATTCGCCTGCTTTGAATTCAGACATAACTTTTTTTACTTTGTCTTCCATTTCAAATCACCATTTAACTTTATGAGACCAGTAACGGGCTGACATTTTGTCTGGATCTGCGTCCTGAGCGTCGTGCCGAGCGTAATAAGATTTTTTCCGCGCTTTGTCCTCTGCTGTTTTGGGGTTTTTACCAGCACCTTTAACTCCTTGCTGGCCAAAACGGATGATTTTTTCTTCGCCGTCTTTACAAGCTTTGACAACATGCGATTTGGTCTTATGACCTGGAGTTTTTTGAGGCTTGTTACATTTCATACGCTCTTTTGCTAAGCGCTTTGCCTTTGCACGATCAGCCATCTTATACCTTCAAAACACCAGTTACAACTTTCGTAGCGATATTGTCGCTCAAGCGCCCATAAAGAGCATAATTACCATCTTCTTCAACACGTGAATCCTGAAGCCCTTCAAGGAACTTGGCTAGAAACTCTTCAGGGTCACGCTGCGATCCAGCTGATGTAGCATTCATTGTCAATGTATGGCGTAAATCCTTCCGTGGTTGGAAGCTTTATAGAACAAGGTTTTTGCTCCATCCATCCTTTGATTTTATCAAACCTTTCTTTTGTGTATTTGGGATGGGACTCATCATACCAGATTTCTAGCAAAGTTGAGCCTTTGGAGCGGTTACAAGCACTGCAACAACAACACATATTTGATCTAACGTTGTGCCCACCCTTGTGCTTAGGCAAGATGTGATCAATTGTTGCGTTGTTTTCATTCAACTGTTGCTCACAGTATGCACATTTCCAATCCCAGGCTTCAAAAATATGGCTTCTAAATTTTCGACGTGCGTGTTTCGGGCTTAGAACAATGAGATTAACTAATAGATCCTGTTCGCAATGAAACACTGTGCATCTCTGCCGCTGAAAAAACTGTAGGGTGCACACACTTGTCTTTTACGCTAAGCTCCGAACGCCGGGAGCATGGTGGAATTGGTAGACACACAGGACTTAAAATCCTGAGACCACTGTGGTCGTGAGGGTTCAAGTCCCTCTGCTCCTATGTAACCCTTTCAAAAATGCCCTGTTTTACTGCTTTTGCTACTCCTGTTTTCATGGAGGACCTCAATCCTCCAGCTCAAACTGAGCGCGAAATGCAACGTTTTGTAGAGAATTTTTATAAAAAATCTAAAGAAGCAGTTGATACTCAAGCAAATATTACAGGCGATGTTTGTAATGAATTTTTGCTCCATAAAAAACCAGAATTTAAATGGCTTAACGAGCAAATTGGCATCTGCTGTAATGAATACTTATCCGAAATAGGCATAGACCTTAACAAGGTTAATATTTACGCTGAGAAATCTTGGCCAGCAATTTGCGAGGATGGGGGCTTCATACCCTCTCACGCGCATAAAAATGCTATCATCAGCGCAGTGTTTTATATCACTGAACCATTAAATAACAGTGGTTGTTTAAAGTTTGAGTCTGACAATTGCATGGATTACTTGCCAGTTGTCTTTGAAGATACCGACCTAAACTACAAAGAAGTGTTGTTAAACCCTGTTAAGAACAGGCTTATCCTCTTCCCTGGCGCATTGAGCCACTCTGTTACTGAGTATTACGGTGAAGAGCCAAGGTTTTCAGTTTCTTACGATCTTATGGTAGTTAGTAAGGTCGCTCCAGGTGGTGGCAACATTGAAAATTGGGTTACAGACCCATGCTTCTGGGAAGCGTTGTAGAATGCAGACCTGCTCCCTAATCACTATCGCGGCCCAGGCAAGTTACCGAGCAAGTACCGAGCAAGTACCGAGCAAGCAAACGAAAAGAACTAGACGCCTTTAAAGCCTTACGTACCGAACTCATAATTCGGCTAAGGTGGGTTCGATCCCCTCAGGGAGCATCGGGAATTAGCTCAGTTTGGTAGAGCGCCGTCTTTGGGAGGCGGATGCCACAGGTTCAAATCCTGTATTCCCGATTTATGCAAATCTTTTTATTTTAAAATAATATTGTCAACTATTTTAAAATAATCTTGAATAGTAAAGATGTTTTGAATTTAGAACTAATTGGTTTAATCTTAGGACTAGCTGTTCAAGCAGGTGTTGCAGTTTGGTGGGCGAGTGGTGTTAACTCAACACTGAATCATCTTGAACATGAAGTTACAAAAATGAACATGAAGTTACAAAAACGAACATGAAGTTACAAAAACGAACATGAAGTTACAAAAATGAACATGAAGTTACAAAAACGAACATGAAGTTACAAAAATGAATATGAATGTTGATCAAAATACAGAGTTTAGAATTTTATGGCCACGTGGTGAAATGGGTGCTTTGCCTGATGACGTAAAACAAGACTCTGCCA
>Ga0129342_1001608_pt1 | contig 10080 bp, 10 predicted proteins | sample CPBDNA_5_FD_94426 | JGI IMG/M metagenome (GOLD analysis project Ga0129342, IMG submission 94426) | Freshwater to marine salinity gradient microbial communities from Chesapeake Bay, USA - CPBay_Sum_15_0.2_DNA | ecosystem: Environmental > Aquatic > Marine > Coastal | place: USA: Chesapeake Bay...
GGAGTATCGCAAACGCCGTCTCCTGTCTCTTCGCAGGGCCCTAGGTTTTCCCCGCAATATTCCACGTTGTTAAACACATGGTGCAACCCAACGTAATGCCCTACTTCGTGGATTAGTGTCTTGTTCTCCATGCGTGTTGGAAGAACTAGCTGATCACCAAACCGTCCGAATACATCTGTCCTTACCCACACCCCATCCATGTCTGTAGCTGGTGTGTAAGAAAGCCAAGCAAACCCCAGGATCCCAGAACAGAATTGCGGAAAGATGTGGACGTTCATGTACTGTGTTCTATCCCAAACAAGTGGAGTTATGTAGTCGTTGATTTCAGCCCATCCAAATCCACTGTACGGTATACAGGTGTAGTAAGGATTTAATAACTGCGGTGCTGTAGGCCACTCATCGAAATCGTGATACTCAATGGCAACGATATTAAAATCCAACATGACCTCTTCAAATTCCTCGTTAAGGTGGTCGTGTGCATCGTAAATTACATCCTCTGGAACGTAGCTATTGGGGAAGCTGTCCGTGTGGTGGACGTGAACCACGTAGTGAATAGTCTCCCATGATGGGGGATTTATAAATAACCCCATAACAGCAATATCTGGAGAAGCATCCCCAAATGTTGCACAGCTATCTAACTGCCCATAGCTAAATAAAGGCAGCAGTAGTATTATAATTAAATGTCTCATTAGTCTTTGAGTGAGTTAACCAAACTTTGGATCTCCTCAAAGGTAGTATTTAACTTGAGACTTATGTCAGCAGCATATTGCTGTTGGGGGATATTATCTTTATATACAACGACAACAGGTACTGAAATAATGCTAGATTGCATTGCTGGGGTTTGATTTTCTAACCACCCAAATACGTATTCGCAGTTTTTTAGACTGCGAAGTTCTTCTAATGTGTTAGATTTATTCCACTTCGCATTAATCTGCACTACAGTCACCTGTGCGGATAGTCCTAGAGATACTCCCATTGCTAGTGTTGTTAGTGGCTTTTTCATTTCCTCTTGGCCTGTGTACTAAGTTCATACAGCCTGTCCTCGATTAAGTCTAGCTTTGCTCCGTTCTCCTCTACTTTCTGTTGTGTATTCATAATTGTCTCTCGGACTAGCTTGTCCTTGAGGTCGTACTCTGTTCTAGATATACTAGGTTCTGGGAGACGCTTAGCTTCTTCTATTTCACCTTGCAGTGCAAACCACATCCCTACTACGGTTCCTACAAAGCTTATGATTATGGCGATTGTCTTGAGGTCCAGGGTTACTTGAGTTCCCTCATCTATTTTCATTTTTTAGTTTTTTCAATAGTTCTACCTGCAAAATATGCTCCGAATGACGTGAGCATGAGTATTTGTAAGAGGTCTACATAACTATCTTTTACATTAAAGGGCCATGCGTCCATTGAGTCTGCTACCATAGTGAGGCAGAACATTACCATTAATGTGATGAGGGTTACAGGACGTATTAGCTTCGCCAACTTTAAGTCCGAGTTCATATCAGCTTTCCAACGTTCTGTGACGTTATTCTGATATGCTATTTCTGCATCAACTCTAGCCTTAGCTTCTTCTGGGGAAATTCCAGGTTCTTTGTCAAGCAGATTTTTAACTAATCCTAATGCACCTTGGTCTGGGAGCAGGTCTCCAACAGTGTCGAGTATTCCGGGGGCTTTTTCTTTTAACCATGCCCCTAGCTTAGTATCTTTTATTTTTTTCTTCTCTTCCATATTATGCAGGTTTTATAGAAAACGACTGGCTTACTCGTCCGTCGGTAATTTGAGCGCCACTACGTCTTGATTCATAATACATGAGGCTGGAAAACCCAGCAGTTTCCTGTATTTTCCAAGTCACTAATGCAGATATACCTGCATAATCAAAACTTCCAGTCCCATCACCGGATTGGTTATATATAATAGCCAAGTCTGCTTGGTCATAGGAGTTTGAGTCTGTGCTAGCTCTTTCCCACCCGTTTGATATTGGAGTGCCTATTGGTATTCCAAAGAAGTCTATATCCCCGCCGTCATATGCTGATATATTTATGCAAAGTGCCCCGTCTGTTTGAGTTGTTACTCCTTGATTAAAGCCACTTCCACTAGTAGTAGAAGCAGAAGTCCCAATTACATCTATCGGGGAAGAAGTTGCTGCCCCTGTTATATGTAATACCCATCCTATAGAAGAAGCGGTGGTGACTCCATTTGATACTGCAACAGTTACTTGAGATCCTTCAGTTCCATCAACTATTTTATAGAATGCAGAAATCTGGGAGTCCCCTGTATCATCTAGGGTATCAAATACTTCGGTAAATCCTGCTGGGGTAGTTACATAATCAGTGTCTGTTGTAGCGTTTGTAGTTGCCACCAGAACAACCAACATGTCTCCAGTGGATACCCCACTTGGTTTGTTTATTGTTAGGTTGTAGTTTCCTCCACTAGTTCCACCCATATACCCTGCGGTAGCATAGTTAAATGAGGCAACTTCAAATGTAGGTGGGGGTGGTGTGTATGGTACTCTAGTAGGTGCAGCTCCAATGAAGTTTTCTACGTACGATCCCCCTTTAATGTAGAATCCTTCGTTTGATGTATAATTATTTGCAGCCGTCCCATTCCCAGTGTCTTGTACTATAGCTGTAAATGCTAGAAGTGTATATGTTACTGGATTTGATGAAGTAGCATTTAGGGTAAAGGACATTGTTGTATCAAGAGTCCCGTCTATTGTTTGCTTACTACTTCCTCTGGACAGATTTGCTGTTGGGATTGTTTCACTATCCGCAGTTGTCCATGTACTCCCAAAGTCAGTTGATTTGATGATTAAGAATGTAATCACCATATCGTTGATGTTTCTTGCAACCCGACTATCTAGTACTGAGAACACCATGTGTACGTCGAATGTGTATGTAGTATTATTAAGTGTGTCTGCATACACAAACTTAGAGTCTGGGGTAACTGCCCCGTGTCTAACGTTAAACTCAATTGGGCCTCCCAGAGTTCGTCCATAAAGTGAGAGACCTGGGAAGTATTTGTCTACTGTTTGACGTAACTCTGCCTGGTATTTATATTGTGGGATTGGGTCAAATATTCTAGCCCCACTTGTCCACTCTGTTTTTGATCTCTCCGCTGCACCATCGTATTGCTCGTCTGTTGCACCTACGTTAAAGCTCGATAAACCAAATATTGCAGATATTGCTAATCCTGCTGCTGCCGGGGAAGTAGGGACAATTATTTGCCGCAAGCTTGGGGGAATTACTTTTCCGGCCAGCCCTTCGGTTGAAATGGGGGTGTACGCAGTCCCAAACTTTTGTGGGTCTAAAACAATACTGTATCTTTTATTAGATGCAATTTCAAAACGTGTTACCGAAAAGATTTGTATATAGATGTTTTCTGCTTGTTGTATTTGTTCTGCTGTCAGCCCGTTATCATTTTTTAATACGTTTTCTAAGTCTAGTTGCACGTAGTGTATTGCCCATTTATATTCTACCCCATTAATGGTGTACGTGTTTTGGTTTTGATCCGCACTTGTAAGGCTTGTTATCTCTTTTTCTATTGTTGTATATCCGTTTGGTTGTAACGAAAGTGCCCCGAGTAATGCTTGTGCTCCTATTGTTTCCCCTGAAACGTGTATTCCTAGTTTTAAGGTTAAGGTTTCATCTGGGAGCCTTGTATACCATGGATCTGGGATTGTTTCTGTTGTTGGGACAAAAGCTATATACTGAAGCCTAATTTGGTAGCTTGATTCTGAGAAACTAATTTGGGTATCTTTGTATCGGCTTCTATACTCAGGGGATATTGATATACTTTGATTATCTGAGCTTTCTGAGGGGTTTTCAGATAATACAGCGTTCTCTACAATTTCCCTTGGTTTAGCGTATCTATCAATATTATTAATTAGGGCTTGTGCTGTTACTCCGTATGTGTTAAATGCTGCAAGCACTCCGGGATTAAAATATGAAAATGCATTTGTTGGGCGCTCAGCCATATACTCAAACTGCACCGGAGCCACAAATCCAACAAAGTCTGGGACTTCTTGTGCAACTGATTTAGTTGCAATTATATATGTTTGTGCCAGCTGTGGTGTTGAGGAGTTATTAGTTGCTGTTGAGTTCCCAAACAAATCTGATATTGATGTTGTCTCATGAAGAAATAGATCTGCGTAAAGCTCATCAAGGTTATCAAACCCTAAAAGCGGGGTAAAGTTTGTTGGGTACTGTTCTATAAAAGATTCTTGAACTGTTATTTTCCAATCCTCTTCCCCTATTACTAGCGGAACTAGTACACTATCAGCGTCGTATACAGCGTCGTAATCAGGGATTGGGTAATCAAAAGCAAATATCCCGCTGTTATCATCAGCTTTTCCTATAATAAAACGTACAATGTTTCCCCCTTGATACAGCTGTAGATATGAGTAGTTATCGTCGTATTGTTGTTGAGTTATAACTTCAGTACTGAGGAGCTGAAGTCCTATGGAGTGGTAATAGAATTTCTCAATAAAATCTTCTATTACTGAGTTGTTGATTAAAAAGCATCGAGATAGGTTGTGCCCAATTACCTCGTTTCCCCCGTACAAAAAACTATTGGATATTTCGCTTTGCCCATTAATATTCCATATACTCCCGTTTGCTACTATGTGTATGGTATTTGATAGGGGGTGCAGATCGTATCCGGTTGTCCCAAGTACTTCATTTATAAGGGCTGATGAGTTTGCTGCAATGCCTGCAGCATTTGTAATATTTAATCCTAACTCAGTTATAGCTGTGCCGATGTCGGTGGAATCAGCACTTGGGAGTACTTGAGTACCTGTAGATCCCACTGATGTGCTTTCGACTGTTTTAGCTATTTTGAAATACAGATTTTCATCTGTTTCTTCAGTCCAGCTATCAGTGTCTATGTGGTAAACAATGCCCGAGGCTGTATATTCCCCGTGTTCATATAGTAAATCGTTTTGATTGAACCCGCTATCAACATTTGAGGAGTTCATATCAGTCCCAAGTCCTAAACCTTGCTTCATTATACGTTAGTTAGTCAAGGGGTAAAAGTAGTAAAATAAAATTAAACATAGTTATCCCCCTTTGAGAACTCTTTAACTAACGCATTTCCACCCACCGTATTGAGCCTTATGTCCCGGGGATTTACTTATTACCTTTATCCAGGACCTGGGTTTTATAGCGTTGCAATTTTCACAGCTATCGGGGACAACTTCACCGCTATGTTTACCTATTATTACAAGGCTGCAGTTATTAACCCGACTTCTGACCCCCTACTTACTATCCCTCAGGGGTGATCTAGATTGTTCTAGGCTGTTGACTTATTATTCGTGAATCTTATCTTCCTTGTCCTCGATAAGGTTTCTTATAATTCTTCGAACTCTTGTGATTGCTATTCTTAGTCTTAGCATGCACCCCTGGTCGAGATACGTGTCTCTCTATTTTGGTTACTACGGTTTGCTTTTTTGCCATGGGACAAAGCTAGAAAAAAAATTATAGAAAAAAATTTTTTTGGGGTGTTTTTTTGAATGCGAGAACCTACACACTCACCGACCCCTACGATACGTCGTACCTTGGGGTATCCCCCCACTAAATTTCAGTTACCATGGATTTTATCCCTACTTCCGTTATCCGCACTGACCGCGGAATCATGTTTACTCGCAAGACTATTGACCGCACAACCCGAAAGGTTGGCGAGAAGAAAATGTGGGTTGATGCTACTAAAGATGCAGACTTATATGCCATAGCTGTTGAGATGGCTGATGAGATTGAATCTGAGGGAGAGGCTTAGCCTCTCTTTGGCCGCCGCCGATGATAACAATTTCGTGAGGGAGTGAGAATACACACTAGTATTCTCCTCCCACTTTTTCCCCTGTTTCACAAACTGTTACAACTCGTAACATAACACAGTATTACACATATGAACTTCATAGTCATCACGCGAAATCAGGAGAGCAAAGAACTCTCTTGGTTTTCCTCTGAAGCAGAAGCAAAAGCCTTTGCCTCGGAGCGGAACAATGTTTTACAGATCATTAGTACTGCTGATAGCAAGCATTACTAATGATTTCACCTAAGCATGTCATTAAACTGCTTCTTTATAGAAAGGTCGTATTGAGTCCGGTGATGGGCAACGACGTATTCCTGAGCATGAAGACAAACTGCTTTGTTAACACGCGAAACTATGACGATAGTTTTGTGTTTTTCAATCATGCCTCAAAAGGGGTAGTAAATACACTACTAATATGAGGGCAGCGTAGAGCGCTGTGGTGTAAATATTCTAGAGGCCTTGGGTGACGACCCTTGGCTTCGCGCGTTAATTGAAACAACATGCCAGACAAAATAACTAAATACACTCTTCACCACAATGACTATGTTGGTATCCCTAAAGTAGGACAGATGCATTGGCATCATGACTGGGGATGGGAGAAATGGGATGGGGAGAAATGGGTTGATGCAATGGAAGAAATGGGATGGAGAAGAGTGGGTTGATTCGCGAGACTTTAAATCAAATACTGAAACTAATTAGAAATCATGGACAAATTTGACTTCGAGAAATTACAATGGAAGATAGAACTCCCAGATGACCACACTATTTATCCCGGATTGTGGAGAGCAAAGGTTAACATTCTCCCTTACACAGTATGTATCATAGCTGGGGAGTTTGCATACTCTTCCCCAAGATACACACTCTACTCTCCGAGTAGGTACGAAAAGTTTGAGGTTGCTGTACTTGAACCAACTGGAGATAGCTTTAGCAACAAGCAGAGCTATGCTACTAACAAGTTTGTTGAGAATGCAAACGACACTGTTCTTGCGTATTACACGCGAGAAGAAATCATTGACCTGATCAAAAAGATTCAAGATCAAGCAGGTCATGGCTTTATTGTTTACCAAACTGAGTTTAATCTTGAGAAAAGATAAGGAACCGAAATGAGCATGGTTAGGCTAAATCAACCATTGCAAACGTAAGCTGTTTGGCGTGCTTTCGGCTCATTTTGTTTTTCATTTTAAATCATAAATATTATGGAAGAATATCAAAAAGAAACAACAAGAACTCTAGTAGGGGTTCTAATCGTAGGTATGCTGCTTTTTCTAGCAGTATCTATGTCATCTTGCACTGGGACAGGACACACTACTAAATCGAGTAGTTGTCCTGCCTATAGTATTAACGAAACTAATTATGATGGGACATGTGAAATTTAATAGCACCTCACCCGTATGGACTATAGAAGACCTTACAGAATATGTTGTCTATGCATCTAGGTCTAAGAAAGACCTTCTCAAATACATAGAGAACAACTCAACCAAATTAGAGGGTGGTAAATACATTGTGTGTTTATACCCTTCAAGCAGAAGTATTGTGCCAGACTCAGTTAAAACCATGAGACGCTTTATATTAGACAATAAAATAAAGAAAACATGGCACCCGCGCAATTTGATTCGGAATTTGATAGGAGCTTAACTATAGCTGCTATCATAGCAACATATGTGATAGGTTATGAAGAGGGTCTTCCGTATTTACAACGAGATGCAGCGACTACTCTTCATGTCACATTTACACTTGAAGATTTATTTGGGGAAGGGTACTCCCATTAAACGTACCCACATTTAAAATCATTTACCTACATAAACTATCATGGTAAATTCAATTAACTCAGGCTCTCTGGAGGCCTTAACTCCAGGACAAACGCTTCTCGTTCAGGCGCGCAAAGTGAACGGTAACAAGATTCAGTTGGAATTCGGTGAGATTCTGCAACAAGCAGACCGACCACAGAATGCCTTGGGCATGTTCAACAAATCAGATGAACGATTTAACGTGGGAACACGTGCTCGTCGTTCTTGGTTGACTGTTGAACCACAAGATGCGCAAGAACTTCTTGGGGTTGATCTCGGGGGAAACTACACCACTAACGAGATGGGTCATGAAGTTAAGCCTCTTAACATCTTGAACCCAGAAGTTAACGGTAAGCGTCTTCGTGTTCAGATTCAGGAAACTACTGACGCAACTGAATATGATGCGGCGAACATCCAAACTTCTGCCAAGCGACGTGGTAAGGAGGGAGATTTCATCACACACAATGGGATGTATATCTTCACTCGTAGCACCGTCGTCTTTGGGGAACCAAGCAATGTGTTCCTAGAAGCGGATGCACCAGCAGTAACTTCAGGTATTCCTGCAGTTACAAAAGCTGTTGATTTCTCTACTGGTGAGATCTTCAGCTAATTTAGTGTTGCTCTAACTAAGAGCAATAGGTACATGGACGGGGGGTGTCAGCAATGGCATCCCCTTTCTTTTGTCTAACATCTAAACAATTCACAACATGGGATGGATGAAATGGGTAGGTCAGATTGCTTACCAAAGACCTAACGTCGTATCTTCGATACGCAGCAAAGTCAACGCAGCCAAACGCGAGAATTTAAACTACTGTTTCTTCGAAGGTGAGATGCTTACCCTAGACCAAGCAGAAGGTTTGATTGCTTTGATAATCAAGCAGCAACTTCGAGAAAAACAATTGCGTGATGGTAAAATTCATAGGGAATCAGACACAGTTCAACACCAAGATTGAGCTGAGTACAATACAGGAATGCGTGAACTACTGCTCATCTAAAGCTGTACTCGGGGTAGATACTGAAACTGAGGGCTTTGACTTTACATGTAAAAGAATGATTATGTTCCAGATTGGGGACATGGATGAGCAGTATGTAATCGACACAAGATACGTATCTATTGAACCACTAAGAGAAGTACTGGAGTCAAATCAAATAACGAAAATATTTCACAATGCAAAGTTCGATTACAAATTCATCAAGCGGTGGGCTGGTATTGAAACACGGAATGTTTACGATACCTATCTTACGGAAAAGGTTCTACACTGTGGAAAGCATGGTCACGGCTACTCACTATCAAAATGTTGTGAGAGGTACATCGGTGTTACTTTGGACAAAGAAGTCCGCAACAAGTTCGTCAACCTCCAAGGTCTCCCGTTTACTCACAATCAGATTACCTATGGTGCGAACGATGTGGCATATCTCATTCAAATTTGGGAGAAACAAAACAAGTTACTGGATGAAAGTGATCTTATTCAGGTTGCAGATCTAGAGAACCAAGCTGTTGTTGTATTCTCCGAGATAGAATATGAGGGCTTGACTGTCAACAAAGACAGCTGGATTAAATTAGCTACTGAAAATCTAGAAGAAGCACACAACTATGAGCTACAACTAGATAGAGAAGTAATCAGTCATCCTAAACTTAGTCCACACTATCATGTTCCGGTGCAGCAAGACATGTTTTTGCAAGCTGAAGAGCAACGTGCTACCACAATTAAGTGGAGCTCACCTTCTCAGATACTTAGATTGTTCCAACATCTAATCCCGTCTATTGAAGATGTGAATGGGAAGAACCTAAACAAGTACAAGTTCCAGCATCCTATAATCAAAAGCTATATACGCTATAAAGAACTTAGCAAGTTAGCCAATGCTTATGGGACAAACTTCTTTAACTATGTAAATTGTGATGGGAAGGTTCACACTAATTTCTCTCAGATACTGGATACTGGGCGTGTTTCGTCTTCTGAGCCTAATATGCAGCAGATTCCTAGCGATAATAAGTATCGTAATTGTTTCATAGCACCTGAAGGATGGGTATTTGTATCCTCAGATTACTCGAGTCAGGAACTCAATGTAATTGCATACGGGAGTAAAGACCCTGTATTCCTTGAAGCTCTTGAGAAAGGGCAAGACTTGCACTCTGTATGTGCAGATCTTGTGTTCCAAGATGAGTGGAAAGATGCTGCTGCTGATGGCTGTGCTTATATGTACAGCAAGATGAAGTGCAGCTGTCCTAAACACAAGGAAATGCGCACTAAAGTCAAGACGATTAACTTCGGATTGGCTTATGGTATGGGTCCACACAAGTTGAGTGACACCTTAGACATAACAGTTAAGGAGGCATCAGACTTGATTGACCAATACTTTACTGCGTTCCCAAACATCAAGCAGTTTCTAGACATGCTTGGGAAGTTTGGGAAAATGAATGGGTACATACGTACCTTCAAACCTTTTAAACGTAAGAGATTCTTTGACTATTGGGACGGACCTCGTACCCCACC
>Ga0129342_1001609_pt1 | contig 10078 bp, 9 predicted proteins | sample CPBDNA_5_FD_94426 | JGI IMG/M metagenome (GOLD analysis project Ga0129342, IMG submission 94426) | Freshwater to marine salinity gradient microbial communities from Chesapeake Bay, USA - CPBay_Sum_15_0.2_DNA | ecosystem: Environmental > Aquatic > Marine > Coastal | place: USA: Chesapeake Bay...
ATTATGCTTGGATTCTCTGACGGTACCAAAGACGGAGGGTATTTGATGGCAAACTGGAGCATTTTTAAAGCCAAAGAAGAGCTTACTGCTATTTCGCGCAAGCATGGCATTAAAGTAGCCTTCTTTGACGGGCGAGGAGGACCACCAGCACGTGGCGGCGGGAATACGCATCAATTTTATGCCTCCATGGGCTCAAGTGTTGAGGCAGATGAAATCCAACTAACCGTACAGGGGCAAACCATTAGCTCCAACTTTGGAACCTTTGATTCGTGCCGATATAATTTAGAGCAATTACTCAGTTCGGGTATCTCTAACCGATTGTTTGCTGACAAAACCATTGACTTGGACGAAGAAGACAGAGCCACAATGACGAAATTGGCAGAAATCAGTTACCAGACTTATAAAGATTTTAAAGCGCATCCAAAGTTTTTACCTTATTTGGAGCATATGAGTACGTTACAGTACTATGCTAAAACCAATATTGGATCAAGACCTTCAAAACGTAAATCAAGCAAATCATTGGATTTTTCTGCTTTACGTGCTATACCATTTGTAGGTAGTTGGAGCCAGCTAAAGCAAAATGTACCTGGTTTTTATGGGGTTGGTACGGCTTTGGAATCTTTGGATAAAGCTGGCGAGTTTGATAAGGCATTGAAGTTGTATAAAAACAATGCATTTTTTAGGGCGCTTATTTCTAATTCCATGATGAGTTTACAGAAATCTTTCTTTAAACTCACGGCATACATGGAAAATGACCCAGAGTATGGTGCGTTTTGGAAATTGATTTACGAAGAGTTCCTTCGTTCTAAAAAGTATATTTTGATGCTTACGGGAATGGAAGACTTAATGCAAGACCAACCTGCAGGAAAAGCATCTATCAAAATTCGCGAGGAGATTGTACAGCCATTGTTAACTATCCAGCAATACGCATTGCTACATATTCAACAAAATAAGTTGAATAGTACAGCGCGCGAAGTCATGGAAAAGATGGTTACGCGCTCGTTGTTTGGAAACATCAATGCGAGTAGAAACTCGGCTTAAGCAGCGTAAAATTCAAAAGACTTTCGAATAAGCTCGTTTGAAACCGATTGGTTCCAAACGGGCTTTCCTATTTTTTCTAGCAATACAAAAAGTACGTTTCCGTGTTCATTTTTCTTATCATGGGTGAGCATTGAAATCACCTCAGTAATGGTATTATCGTCAAACGATACAGGAGGATAAATTTTCCCAAATACAGCTTTGATGCGGTGGGCATCATCTAATGGCAAACCTGTAAGTTCTGCAGATAAAAACCCTTCTAGCACCATGCCAATGGCAATAGCTTCGCCGTGTAGTAACCTGTTTTTTGTCGGTGAAACCAAAAAATGCGATTCAATCGCATGACCTAAGGTATGCCCAAAATTTAGAATTTTACGCAGTCCGTGTTCATATGGGTCTTCGCTAACCACTTTTGCTTTTACGCCAACAGAATGGTATATGTGAGGTAATATATCCTCTTTACCCAAAAATGAACTCAGCGTATCAAAATACGCCGGCTCTTGAATGAGTCCATGCTTTAGCATTTCGGCGTAGCCGCTGCGGTATTCATTTTCAGGTAGGGTTGCTAAAAAATTGGTATCTACCAAAACCATTTTCGGCTTTTCAATAACCCCCACCTGATTTTTAAGGGGTCCTAAATCTATCCCTGTTTTTCCGCCTACAGAGGCATCAACCATTGCCAATAACGATGTTGGAATATTGATAAAATCAATACCGCGCTTAAACGTGCAGGCTACAAAACCGCCCAAATCGGTAACCACGCCACCGCCCAAATTGATAAGCAGACTTTTACGATCTGCGCCTAGCTCAGACAAGTTTTCCCAAAGCGAAACACAAGTTGTAATATGTTTGTATTCCTCGCCAGCGGGCATGTGTAGCTCCGCAAATTTGAAGGTTACGTGCTGCTTAAATACAGGGAGACAATGCGTTTGTGTGTTGGTATCTGCTAATACAAAAATAGTGGAGTAGTCGTGTGTAGTTACCCACGCATTAAGTGCATTCCAACTGTCTGCTCCAAAAATAACCTCGCTATGTTTTGTTTGTATTTTCATCAACGATAGCGAAAGTACTGCTTTTGTTGTTTATTTTCCTAATTTTGAATATGTAAACCCAAATTAAATTACAGGAATTTGACAGATATAAATTCATTTTATCCGCACAAATCTTCAAGGGAATTACGTGCCTCACTGCTTTTATTTCAATTACTATCCTATCCTCTTTTAGTCCGCATGGCATTATTTGCATGGCAAATTTTTCGTTTTTTTCGTCTTCCGGTTGCTCCATTTGTTCGCTTTACAGGTTATTATCAATTTTGCGCGGGTAAAGATGTTGCCTCTTCTGCTGCGGTTACTTCTAAAATGGCAGCATTTGGGGTAAAAAGCGTGTTAGACTATGCCAATGAACACGCTACTAACGAAACGGATTTCGAGGATAACACAGCGGTGATTTTGCAAACAATAGGTGCAGCAGCACAAAATGACACCTATCCTTTTGCGGTGGTAAAACCCACGGCACTCGGTGCGTTTTCGCTTTTTGAAAAGAAGTCAAACGGTATTGCACTAAGCAATTTGGAAGTAGCTGCTTGGGAACGCACAAAAAACCGCCTTGATGAATGTGCAAAACTAGCAGCCGCTTCTGGAATTGTACTAATGATAGATGCCGAGGAAAGTTGGATTCAGCCTGGTGTGGATGCATTGGTGCTTCCGCTGATGAAAACGTACAACCAAAAAAGGGTAGTGGTTGCCATCACATTACAACTTTATCTTAAAGGTAGCTTTGACAGATATAAACGCCTTAGCGCAGAAGTAGAAAGCTATTTTTTAGGGGTAAAACTGGTACGAGGGGCTTATATGGAGAAAGAACGTCAACGCGCGGAAAAACTCGGTATTCCTTCGCCTATTTGCGACACAAAAGCCCACAGCGATACGCAATACCGCCAAGCGTTGGAATTAGCTTTAGAAAAATTAAGTCGGAACTTCTGTATTGTTGCAACTCATAACGAATCTGACATTGATTGGGTCGTACAAGCATGCAAACAAAAGGATATCCCACTAAACCATAAAAATTTGTGGTTTAGTCAGCTCTACGGCATGCGGGATTATATTTCCTTTGATTTGGCTGCACAAGGAGCCAATGTATTCAAGTACGTGCCTTTTGGACCCCTAGCGCAATCCATTCCATATTTGATACGAAGGGCATTGGAAAACAGTTCCATGAAAGCACAAACTGCACGCGAACAAACAATGATTAAAAAAGAGTTGCGTTTAAGAAAAGTTAACGCTTAAAATACGCTGTATTTGTGCAATTTTCTACGGAAAAAGTGTCATCATCTAGTTCCATTACATACACATTACACGAATCTACGCCAATGGTACTTTCACTAAAACGCACATCAACGTTTTTAAACCATTGCACGGTGTCCGTTATGGTGTAAAAATTGTCTTCAAATACCCAGTTTTTTTGTTGAATATCTTTTTTTACTCTGGCAGAAGGGGAGTAGTTGCACTGCGTTCGTTTTCCATTAAAAAAGAAAAACAAGAAAATCAGTCCAACAGAAAAGCCACCCAAATAGTAGCCCAATCGTTTTAAAAAACTCATACAAATGTGATTTTACGTGTGGTAGCATCAATGGTATCAATGCTAATGGTATGATGTGTTTCTGGTATATAGGCTGTAGCAACTTCGGGCCACTCAATAAAACAATACCCTCCTGAGTATAGGTATTCTTCAAAACCAAACTGTGCCAATTCTTCAGAATGTTCTATTCGATATAAATCTAAATGGTATGCCTTTTCTTCTGGAAGCTGTACTTCGTTTGCAATACCAAAAGTTGGACTTGACACTTCGTCTGATCCGCCCAGCGAGGCAAAAATGGCTTTTACAAGTGTGGTTTTGCCAGCTCCCAAATCGCCTTTGAGCAATATAATTTTATGCGAAAACTGTGTTATAAGCTGGGCGGAAAATGCATCAATATTTTCAAGGGTTATCTCTTTTACCATATGGCAAAAATATGCTACTTGGGAGAAAACACCGCAAAGGGAATACACATCTCTTCTAGTGAAATTCCGCCATGTTGGTAGGTATTCCTAAAATAGTTTACAAAGTGATGATATCTATTAGGGTAAACGAGATAATAATTGTCTTTAGCAAAAGCAAAAGAGCTACTCATATTTATACTTGATAGCCCAATGCTTTTAGGGTCTGTAACTTCAAAAACATGCTTGCTATCTACCTTCAATCTCCTACCGGTTTTATATCGAATATTAGTGCTTGATTCTCTATCGCCAATAACTTTTGACGGCTGCTCTACATTTATGGTACCGTGATCTGTTGTAACTATAAGTTGATACCCTTTTTGTTGTGCTGTTTTGATGATTTCCAACAAGGCGGCGTTTTGAAACCAACTCTTTGTAAGCGACCTGTAGGCTTTGTCTGTGCTTGCCAATTCTTTAATTACCTCCATTTCGGTTTTAGCATGTGAAATCATATCTACAAAATTATATACCACCACTTTTAGTTTGGTAGAGTCATCAGACTTTAAGTAATCTAAAAATTTATTTGCTTCATTTGGTCTGTTGATTTTGTGATAGGAATGTGATGTATCGAGTCTTAACCTTTCTATTTGAGCAGCCAAAAAATCGGCTTCGTACAAGTTTTTACCTCCTTCATCGGTATCATTTTTCCACCACTGAGGATATTTGGCTTCCATTTCTGCCGGGAGTAGTCCTGAAAAAAAAGCGTTTCGGGCATATTGCGTAGCAGTAGGTAAAATACTAAAATAGTTTTGTTCCTTTTCAATGGAGTAGTAGGGGGAGATTATGGGTAAAATGCTTTTGAACTGATCATATCTCAAGTTGTCAATCATTAACAGTAGTGTGGGCTTAGATTCCAATTCGGGAACAACCAATTTTCGAAATGCCTGATGTGAAAACACATTTTCGGTTTCTTCAAAAAGTAGTGTTTCATAGTGATTTTCGATAAACCTAGAATAGCTAAGGTTTGCCTCTGTTTTTTGATAATGAAAAATTTCTTGTAATTCGGGTGAGTCGATGTTATCGATCTCTAATTCCCAAAACAGAATTTTTTGATAGACATTTGCCCAGTCTGATAGACTCTGTGCTTGCATCAACAACCCGTTGAGTTCTTGAAAAGACCTTTGGTAGCTCGTGATGGTTTTTTCGGTTACGAGTTTCGATGATTCCAAATTTTTTTTGAGCGATAGTAATATTTGATTTGGATTAACGGGTTTTATCAGATAATCGGCAATTTTGGCTCCAATAGCCTCTTCCATGATATTTTCCTCCTCACTTTTAGTAATCATAATAATGGGAAGCGAAGGCTTGAGTTGCTTGAGTTCGTCCAATACATCCAAACCTGTCATGCCTGGCATGTTTTCGTCTAAAAGTATCACATCAAAATGCTGCTGTTTAACCAATGCAATGGCATCTTGACCATTGTGTGCCTTGTGAACGTTGTACCCTTTTTGCGAGAGGAAAAGAATGTGAGCTTGAAGCAAATCTATTTCATCATCAATCCATAAAAGTTCAATCGGCTGCATATACGTATCTTTGGGCGTAATTTATTAAAGTTGAAGCTCACCCAATACAACGACCCAATTTACGGATTTATTACAATCCCTACCCCTTTTATTGCAAAACTCGTCAATCACCCCTATGTTCAGCGTCTTCGACGTATCAAACAAATGGGTTTGTCATTTTTGGTATTTCCATCTACAGAGCATACGCGCTTCCAACACGCTTTGGGTGCCATGCATTTGGCTACCAAAGCAGTTCATGCATTGCGTCATCAACAGGTTCGTATAAGTGATGATGAGGCAGAGGCATTGTATGCTTGTATGTTACTTCATGACCTTGGGCACGGTCCATTTTCACACGCTTTGGAGCATGTCTTTTTTCCTAAAAACTCGCACGAGGACATGTCAATTGCACTAATGAAAAAATTAAACACAGCCTTTGATGGAAAACTTACGTTAGCCATTGAAATGTTCACAAACAACTATTCGCGTGGTTTTTTCCATCAACTGATTTCTTCACATATTGACTTGGACAGACTTGACTATCTAAAACGCGACAGCTTTTATTCAGGTGTTACGGAAGGAAATATCAATTCAGAGCGACTCATTTCTATGATGATGGTCAAAGACGAACACTTGGTGTTTAACGCTAAAGCGGTTTATTCAATCGAAAAGTTTTTGTTGGCAAGAAGAATGATGTACTGGTCGGTCTATTTGCATAAAACGAGTTTTGTAGCCGAAGAACTTTTAATTCGTCTTTTTGATCGTGCATCAACACTAATCCAAGCGGGAAAAGAAGTAAAAACGAGTTCAGCTTTGGGATATTTTTTGCATCATCCTGATGCTGCCATTAATGCAAAAATAAACGCTTTTACGCACTTAGACGACGCCGATGTGTGGATGATGCTAAAAGATGCTGTTATGAATGAAGACACCGTTTTATCAACTCTTGCCAAAATGTTGCTAGACCGTAAACTGCCAAAAATAAAATTAGGATACGAGCCATTTTCAACAGAACAAATACAGCACCTGCGTACTGAAATTTCAAAAAAACACGGACTTTCTTTAGATGAAGCTTATTATTTTGTTTTTTCCGAAAGTCTAGAAATACAAGGGTATAAACAAAAGGAAAATCCAATCCAATTATACAATCAAAAAGGGGAATGTTCTTTATTTGACACTTCCCCAGAAATTGCACACGTTCACACGCTAACAAAAAAAGACACTAAGTACTACTTGGCCTATCCTAAGGGTGACGGATATTTTTCTTAATTTTGCGCCTATGAATTTTACCGCCTCTCAAATAGCCGAGTTGGTTTCTGGCACGGTTGAGGGAAACACAAGTGTAGAGGTTAACAGACTTTCCAAAATTGAGGAAGGTACTGAAGGGAGTTTGTCCTTTTTGGCAAATCCAAAGTACACTTCCTATCTGTACACAACCAATGCATCTATAACTTTGGTAAGTGATGCATTTGTAGCCGAAAAAGAATTTAAAACGACCTTAATTCGGGTAGCTGACCCTTACGAGGCATTTTCGAAATTATTAAAGCACTATAATCAAATCAAACAGCAACTTCCTTCTGGAATTGCGCAAACAGCACTTGTTTCTGAAGATGCTCGTGTTGGGAAATCTGTTTTTATTGGCGATTTCACTAAAGTAGGGGCGAATACTACTTTAGAGGATCATGTGGTTGTACACCCACAGGCCTTTATTGGAAACAATGTATCAATTGGTGCAAATACAGTAATTCATACAGGTGCTAGAGTCCTTGATGATACCATTATCGGCAAAAATTGTGTTATTCACAATAACGCGGTAATTGGAGCTGATGGATTTGGTTGGGCACCAAATGATAACGGTTCATACGATAAAGTACCACAAACGGGTAACGTAATCCTCGGCGATCATGTTGACATAGGCGCAAACACCACCATTGATCGCGCTACACTAGGGGCGACAAAAATTGGAACAGGAGTGAAATTGGATAACCTTATTCAAATAGGCCATAACGTTGAAATTGGCGACCACACCGTAATTGCTGCGCAAACGGGTATTGCGGGCTCCACCAAGATAGGAACACATTGTCAAATAGGTGGACAAGTAGGTATTAGCGGTCATTTGACCATCGGAAACCGAGTAGGCATTCAAGCCAAATCAGGCATATTGAAAAATATCAAAGATGATTCAAAAGTTATGGGGTATCCAGCATTTGATTATACCACATTTAACAAAGCATACGTGCATTTTCGTAATTTGCACACGCATATTACAGATTTACAAACCCTAAAAAAGAAGCTTGACCATGACTAAACAAACCACCATTTCAAAGCCAATTTCTTTAAGTGGAGTTGGTATTCATACGGGAAAAGACGTTACATTGACTTTCAAACCTGCGCCTCTAAATCATGGCTATTCGTTTTGTAGAGTTGATTTAGAGGGTGCACCCATCATTGAGGCTGACGCAAATTTTGTTGTAAATACTCAACGTGGTACGAATTTGCAAAAGAATGGAGTTAGTATTCAAACCACTGAGCATGTTTTAGCTGCGCTTGTCGGATTAGAGATTGATAATGTGTTGATTGAATTAGATGCACCTGAGCCTCCTATTATGGATGGTTCATCTAAATTTTTTGTAGATGCTTTACTTGAGGCTGGCATTACCAAACAAAATGCTGAACGTTACGAATATATAGTGCGTGAAAATATTTCATTTGTTGATGAAAAAACAGGGAGTGAAATCACAATCATTCCTGCCGATTCCTACCAAGTAACAACTATGGTTGACTTTGGCACAAAAGTGTTGGGAACGCAAAATGCCACACTCAAAAATCTAAGTGAGTTCAAAGACGATTTTGCTCATGCTAGAACATTTAGTTTTTTGCACGAAATTGAAATGCTGCTTGAAAAAGGGCTTATAAAAGGTGGTGATTTAAATAATGCCATTGTGTATGTTGATAAAGAGCTTTCAAATGAAACCATGCAAAAACTATGCAAGGCATTTAATAGAGATAGTATTTCTGTAAAACCGAATGGTATTTTAGATAATCTTACCCTCAAATATCCTAACGAGGCAGCACGTCATAAACTTCTTGATGTGATTGGCGATTTGGCTTTGGTAGGTTGTCGTATCCGAGGGAAGGTTATTGCCAACAAACCAGGTCATCAAGTAAATACTAATTTTGCAAAAAAATTAGCCAAAATTATCAAACAAGAAAAACGCAATCGCATTCCAGCATTCAACCTTGATGCAGAACCATTAATGGATGTAAATGCCATCATGAACGTTATTCCACACAGACCACCGTTTTTGTTGGTTGATAAAATTTTAGAACTCAGCGATACACATATCGTGGGAATGAAAAGCATCACCATGAATGAGCCCTATTTTGAAGGGCATTTTCCTGGACAACCCGTAATGCCAGGTGTATTGCAAATTGAAGCCATGGCACAAGCTGGAGGGGTTTTGGTTTTAAAATCTGTCCCAGATCCTGAAAATTACCTTACTTTTTTTATGAAAATTGAAAACGCCAAGTTTAAAAACCCAGTTGTACCTGGCGATACCTTGGTGTTTAAAATGGAGTTATTATCTCCCATTAGACGTGGTATATGTCATATGCAAGCCACTGCTTATTCCAGAGGAAGAATTACAACGGAGGCCGAAATGATGGCTCAAATTGTACGAAAAGATCAAGTAAAAGTATGAATCAACCGTTAGCATATGTGCATTCCAATGCCAAAATCGCCAAAAATGTGGTCATCGAACCCTTCACAACTATTGATAAGGATGTTGTCATTGGAGAGGGTACATGGATAGGCCCAAATGTAACCATAATGGAGGGCGCACGAATTGGTAAAAACTGCAATATTTTTCCTGGTGCCGTAATTAGCGCAGTGCCACAAGATCTAAAATTTAGTGGCGAAAACACAACTGCCGAAATCGGCAATAATACAACCATTCGGGAGTGTGTTACCATTAATCGGGGAACAAATTCTAGAGGGAAAACTACTATTGGTAGTAACTGCCTTATCATGGCATATTCGCACGTGGCGCACGATTGCATTATTGGAGATAACTGTATTTTTTCTAATAATAGTACACTTGCAGGTCATATAACTGTTGGATCACATGTTATTTTGGCTGGAATGACTGCCGTACATCAGTTTTGTTCTATCGGCGATCACGCATTTGTAGCAGGTGGGTCTTTAGTTCGTAAAGATGTTCCCCCGTTTGTAAAGGCAGCACGAGAGCCGCTTTCGTATGCTGGGGTAAATTCGGTTGGCTTACGCAGAAGGGGATTTGAATCTGATAAAATTAAAGAAATTCAAAACATTTACCGCATCCTTTACCAAAAGAACTTTAACAATACACAAGCCACTCAAATTATTGAAGCTGAAATGGAAGCCTCAACGGAACGCGATGATATTTTACAGTTTATCAGGCAATCACAACGCGGTATAATGAAAGGTTATTTACAAAGTTAATATGGCATCAACTTCAGACATCC
>Ga0129342_1001610_pt1 | contig 10069 bp, 10 predicted proteins | sample CPBDNA_5_FD_94426 | JGI IMG/M metagenome (GOLD analysis project Ga0129342, IMG submission 94426) | Freshwater to marine salinity gradient microbial communities from Chesapeake Bay, USA - CPBay_Sum_15_0.2_DNA | ecosystem: Environmental > Aquatic > Marine > Coastal | place: USA: Chesapeake Bay...
TCTCAAAAAAAAAATAAAATAGGATTTGAAAAAATTTATGGAGATTTATGCGAGAGCCTAATTGGCGCTGTTTACCTTGACCAAGGGTTTGATAAGGTTACTCAGTTTATTTTAAGAATTTGGGAAATGAATATAAAAAAAACTATAATAATTCAAATTGATTCTAAAACTAAATTACAAGAATACTCCCTTAAGAAATATAAAGAGCTGCCGGTATACAAAAACTTATCAAACGAAGGCCCATCGCATAAACCTGTCTTCAAAGTTTCGGTTAAAATAAATGATAGCAAAGCTTGCATTGGAGTAGGTAGTTCTAAAAAAATTGCAGAACAAGCAGCTGCTCACAAGCTTATAGAATCTCTAAATTTATGACTAAAAAATGCGGCTATGTAGCAATATCTGGTCCTACAAATGCTGGAAAATCTACATTACTAAATTCTATTTTTGAAAAAAAAGTATCAATAGTTTCTCATAAAGTTCAAACTACTCTTAAATCGATGGATGCAGTAAAAAATTATCTAAATTCTCAAATTATATTTATAGATACTCCCGGTTTATATCAAAAAAAAAATGATATTAATTTTTATAAAGACGTTTTGTCTAGTATAGACAGATCTGATATTTTATTGATTATTTTGGATATTACTTCAAAATTTCTATACTTAGGCCAGATTGAAAAGATTATTAAAAATTATAAAAAAAAAAAATTATTAATTATTAATAAAATAGATTTAGTAGATAATGATTATATTCTTAAAAAAATTTCTGATATAAAATTTATCAATCTTTTTGATGAAATATTTTATTTATCAGCACTTAAAAAAAAAAATATTACAAAACTGTTAAGTAAAATATCTGAATTTTTACCAAGTCAAGAATGGATTTATAAAAAAAACAATCAAACAAATATTAGCAAAGAAGTGTTTTTAGCAGAAATAACGAGGGAATCTATACTAAAATATATTAATCAAGAAATACCTTATCAAGTAAATATTACTACAGATAAAGTGGTAAAGTCCCTCCATTATACCGTCCATCAAAAAATTACTGTAAATACATTGAGTCACAAAAAAATAATCCTAGGAAAAAATGGTCATTCAATTAAATCAATTGGAATTTACGCAAGATCAGAAATGGAGAAAATTTTTAAATCTAAAGTAAATTTATTTTTAAAAGTTCTTTTAAAAAAGAAATAATGATTTGGACAGATACTGGATATTTGCTAAAAATAAATAATTTTTCTGAAAACTCTTCTGTAGCCACTTTTTTAACTAATTCTCATGGATTACATAATGGAATTATATATGGCGCAACATCAAGGAGTAAAAAAAAATATCTTCAACTTGGTAACAAATTTATCATTAATTGGAAATCTAAATCAGAAGACTCTTTGGGATATTATAATTTAGAACTACTAGACGCCATATCTTCTAAATTTTTTGATCATCCAAAAAAATTAAATTTAATTTTATGTTTGTCCGAACTTTGTTGTAAACTCTTAGCTGAGAGACATAGTTATTCAGACTTGTATGAGTATACCGATTCATTTTTATCAAATATTTTAAATAAAGAATTTTTAAAATTATACGTCTGCTGGGAACAGGAGTTGCTTAAGTCAATAGGTTTTGAAATCAATCCTGATAATAAGAATTTTAATTTTTATATTGACGATAACAAGAACTGGATTTTTCAAATTGATAATAATAAATTTTTATACCCCAATTTTTTAATTGACACATCTGCAATTTATGATGATAGAGATCTTTATAGGGGATTTGTTATTAATAAGTTTATAATGAAAAAATTCATATTTGATCCAAATAAAATAAAATTTCCAATCATTAGAGAAAGAATTGAAAAAAGTATCAATGAAAATTAATAATATAAGTGAAGATCAATTAAAAAATCAATTTGCAAAAAAATATTTAGCATATGCACTTTCAACAATAACCCAGCGAGCACTACCTGATGTTCGTGATGGATTAAAGCCTGTTCATAGAAGACTAATTTATGCAATGTATCTCCTAGATTTAAGTCCTAAATCTAGTTTTAAAAAATCTGCAAGAGTAGTTGGTGATGTTATAGGTAAATTTCATCCTCATGGTGATCAGTCAGTATACGACGCATTAGTGCGCCTCGCTCAGGATTTTTCCACAAGATATACTTTAATAAATGGACAGGGAAATTTTGGTAATATTGACGGAGATAATGCAGCAGCAATGCGATATACAGAAACAAAATTAACTGAAGTTTCACAGTTTTTATTAAAGGACATAGAGTTTGATACAGTTGACTTCCGAAAAACCTATGATGGAGAATTAAGCGAACCTCTAGTTCTACCTTCTGCTTTCCCAAATTTATTGGCGAACGGGTCTTCTGGTATTGCCGTTGGTATGGCCACCAATATTCCTCCTCACAATGTTGAGGAGATATGTTTAGCTTTAAAACATCTCAATAATAACAAAAATTGTAGTGTAAAAGATTTGTTAAAGTTTATTCAAGGACCAGATTTTCCAACAGGTGGTATTCTTAATTTAGATAAAAATGAGATTACTAAGGCATATACCTCCGGTAAAGGTTTTTTTGAATTAAGAGCAAAATATAAAGTTGAAGAACTTGGTAAAGGCCAGTATCAAATATCTGTAACGCAAATTCCTTATCAAGTTAATAAATCAAAATTAATCGAAAAAATAGCCGATCTAATAATAAATAAAAAAAACAAACTTATAGATAACGTAATAGATGAATCTGATGAAAATATAAGAATAGTTATTCGACCTAAAAATAGAAATGTAGATCCATTAATTCTAATGAACAGTTTGTATCAGCAAACTGAACTTGAAGTTAAATTTTTTCTAAATTTAAATGTTTTAAATTTTAAATTAGAGCCCAGAGTAATGTCGTTAAAAGATGTTCTGGTAAGCTTTTTAAAACATCGCTATGAAATTTTACAAAGAAGATCAAAGTTTGAATTAAATAAAATCAATCTTAGATTGGAAATTTTAAAAGGATTTATAATTGTTTATAAGCATTTAAATAATATTATAAAAATTATAAGAAACTCAAATAATCCTAAGACAGAATTAATTAAAAAATACAAGTTCACGGAAAATCAAGTAAATGCAATATTAGATATGAAACTTAGGAGTTTGAGAAAAATAGAACAAAAAGAAATTGAAGATGAAAATTCAAAATTATTAAAAAAAAAGAAGTTTTTAATAAATTTATTATCATCAAGATCTTTGCAAAAGAAAGAAGTTGATAATGAGCTTGAAGATGTAATCAATATTTTTGGAAATAGTTCTGTTTACGGAGCTAGAAAAACTGCACTACAAAAATTTAACAAAATTGACACTTCTGAAATTGAGGAGGAATTAAAATCCGATGATCCAATTAATTTAACAATTTCTAAAAATGGTTTTTTAAAATCAAGAATTGGAAATTCTAATATTGTAGATAGAAAAATTTTATTAGACAATGAATTTATATTATTGAATGGAAAAAAATCAGATAAATTTATATTTTGTTCTTCCCATGGCAAAGTTTATACAATTGATGGATCTAATTTAGTTTTTGGATCTTCAAAGGGAAAGCCTTTTTCCTCATACTTTTCAATGACTGACAACGAGCAAATTGTTGATGCTTTTTTATTTAGGGAAAAAATGAAAATATTATTTTGTTCTAAGAATGGGTATGCTTTTTTTGTTAATTCTAATCATTTGCTTTCAAACAAAAAGTCAGGAAAAAAAGTATTTAAACTTAAAAAAAATGATTTTTTAGCCTCAACTATTTCTGTTAATCATAATCAAAAATATTTTGTTCTCTTTACCGTTAAGAACAATATTGAGCACCGCTGTTTAGTAATTAACACTAATGAGGTTCCAGAATTTGAAAAAGGTTCTGGTGTAATTTTGTTTAAACCGCATAACACAAACTTATATTCTCTGGCTATTTTGGATGAAAAACTTCAATTATTTGATAATTTTTCAAATAAAATTTATTCAAAAATTGACTTTAAAAAATTTATATCAAGTAGGGCGAAACAGGGAAAGTTAATCAAGATTGATAAAGATGCGAACAATTTTTTTAGAGGATATGATAATAATTTAAGAATATTTTGATAAAGTTATGAATTCTATAAATCTCCGAAAATGCTTTTCATTATTTGCAACTGGAATAACCTCTGTCATTTCTAAAAATAAAAAAAATTACGTAGGTATAACAGTGAATTCATTTTCCTCTGTTTCATTAGACCCACCTTTGGTTATGTGGTGTATTGACAAAAAATCTTCTTCTTTGAGTTTTTTTGTTAAAAAGAATGTAGAATATAAAATAATTTTTTTATCTAGTAATCAAAAAACAATTTCTAATCAATTAGCAAGTCCTAACAATACTATTGATAAGAAATTATACTTATCAATTATTAAAAATTCTATGGGATATCTTAACTGCAGGTTATATAAAAAAATTAATGCTGGTGATCATTTTATTATTTTACACAAAGTAAAAAATTTTAAGGTATTAAAAAGCAAAAAACCTCTTATTTTTTTTAAGAAAAAATATTCAAACTAATTGTTAACAAAATTTTCTGCAATTTCTATTGCGAAATAGGTAACGACGGCATTTGCTCCAGCTCTTTTAAAAGATAACATCATTTCATATATTGCATGCTCAGGTAAAATTTTTTTATCTATAGCATTTTTTATCATACTGTATTCACCAGAAACGTTATAAGCTATAATAGGTATATTAAACTTATTTTTTACAGCTGAAATTATATCTAGATAAGCTAGTGCTGGCTTTATCATAACCATATCTGCACCCTCATCTATATCCAAGCTTATCTCTCTTAAAGATTCTTTTGAATTATGAAAATCCATCTGATAATTTTTTTTATCACTTTTGAGTTTAGAGGCGCTCTTCACGGCATCTCTAAAGGGACCATAAAAACTAGATGCGTATTTTGCCGCGTATGAAAGTATTAGAGTGTCTTTGAAGTTTTGTTTTTCTAAAGCTTTTCTAATTTCGCCAATTCTTCCATCCATCATATCTGATGGTGCAATAACATCACATCCTGCCTGTGCTTGAATTAAAGATTGCTTTATAAGCATCTTAATTGTTTCATCATTATCAACAATATTGTTTTTTAAGATCCCGTCATGACCGTGAGATGTGTAAGGATCTAGAGCGACATCACAAATAATTCCAATCTCATTGTTATATTTTTTTTTTATTTCTTTTACTGCTCTGCAAACTAAATTATTTTTATTTATGGCTTCGCTTCCATATTGATCTTTTTTATCATTATTAATTTGAGGGAATAATGCAATGGCAGGAATTTTATTTTTTAGGGCTTTTTCAATTATTTTATGCATTGTATCCAAGCTATATCTAAAGACATTTGGCATCGATGTTATTTCTTCGTTTATTTTTTTTCCTTCTTTTATAAATATTGGCAATATGAGATCTGAGGTTGAAATATTATTTTCTTGAATTAGTCTTCTAGACCATTCGTTTAACCTGGTTCTTCTTAGTCTCGTAAGTGGATACATTTTTTACAAACAATAATTGAATTATTCTTTTAGTTTAAAATATTTATAAATATATACCAAATATTGTAGTTTTTTGGCCTATCTTGTATATATCTAGTCGTTAATGACTGTTAAATCAAAATTCATTACTAAAAATGTATTAATCGCATCAGATCATGCTGGTTTTTTATTAAAAGAAAAAGTTATCCAAACTTTAAAAAAAGAGAAATTAAAAATTAATGACTTGGGAACGCAAAGTAGCGATCAATCCGTCGATTACCCACTCTTTGCTGAGAAACTTTGTAAAAAAATTAATTCAAAAAATATTGGAATTTTGATTTGTGGTACTGGTATAGGCATGTCTATTGCAGCAAATAGATATAAAAATATTAGAGCAGCATTAGTAAGTTCAGTAAAAACGGCTGTACTATCAAGAGAGCATAACAACGCAAATATTCTTTGTATTGGCTCGAGATTTACTTCCACAAAAGTAGCAATTAAATACATCTTGTCTTTTTTGGTTACAAAATTTGCAGGTGGTAGACATTTGCGAAGAGTCAAGTTACTAGGATAAAAGATGTCTCAAGAGAAAATCTATATAAATAACTTTTTCAATAGAAGTTTAAAGCAATCAGACCCAGATCTGCACTTATCTATTACAAAAGAACTGGAGAGACAAAAAACACATTTAGAATTGATCGCATCAGAAAATATTGTATCTCAAGCTGTGCTTGATGCGCAGGGATCGGTTCTAACTAACAAATATGCTGAAGGATATCCTGGCAAAAGATATTATGGAGGTTGTGAGTTTGTAGATATTGCGGAGGATCTTGCCATTGAAAGAGCAAAAAAATTATTTAATGTTAACTTTGCTAATGTCCAGCCTCACTCTGGTGCACAAGCTAATGGAGCTGTTTTTCTGGCATTGCTAAATCCTGGAGATACAATTTTAGGTATGGGTATTGATCAGGGTGGGCATTTAACCCATGGAGCCGCTCCAGCTCAATCTGGTAAGTGGTTTAAAGCAGTTGCTTATGGTGTCGATAAAAAAACAGGTTTAATAAATTACGATGAGGTTATGGATATTGCTAAAAAAAATATGCCAAAACTTATTATAGCGGGTGGTAGTGCTTACTCCAGAATTATTGACTTTAAAAAATTTAAAGAAATCTCTGACACTGTTGGTGCTAAATTATTGGTTGATATGGCACATTTTTCAGGACTGGTTGCTGGTCAAGTTTATCCAAATCCTTGTGATTATGCTGATGTTGTAACATCGACTACTCATAAAGTTCTAAGAGGTCCAAGAGGTGGCATTATCTTAACAAATAATGAGGAGCTATCAAAAAAATTTAATTCGGCAGTTTTTCCTGGTTTGCAGGGTGGACCATTAATGCATGTGATCGCAGGAAAAGCCGTATGTTTTAAAGAAGCGCTTTCTGAAGAATTTAGATCTTATGCAAAAAATGTAATTTCAAATGCAAAAATATTATCTGAAACATTAAAAAACTTAGGACTTGAAATTTTTTCTGGAGGTACTGATACACATTTAGTTCTAATAGATTTGAGACCGTTTGGCTTAACTGGAAAAGAAGCTGAAATTTCTTTAGGTAAAGCTAATTTAACATGCAATAAAAATGGTATTCCTTATGATGAGCAAAAACCATGGATAACATCAGGAATAAGACTAGGGACACCGGCATGTACGACAAGAGGTCTTGGATTGGCAGAATTTAAGATTGTTGGTGAATTAATTTATAAAGTTTTGGTTGGTTTGAGAGATAATAGAGAAAATAATAGTTTAATTGAAAATAAAGTAAAAGACCAAGTTAAAGAGCTTTGTTCAAAATTTCCAATTTACTAAATTTATGATTTGTCCATTTTGTAAAGAAAAAGATACATCCGTCATAGACTCTAGAGCCACGGAAGATGGCACAGCAATAAGAAGAAGAAGACAAAGCAACTGTTGCAATCAAAGATTTACAACTTTTGAACGCGTACAATTCAGGGAAATTACAGTTGTAAAAAAAAATGGCAGAAAATCTCCATTTGATAGAGATAAGCTTACTAGATCAGTGATAATTTCGCTAAGAAAACGTCCTGTTGATGCAGATACTATTGAAAAATTTGTCTCAAGAATTTACAGAAATCTTGAAGATCTTGGTCAAAACGAGGTTATGTCTACAACTATTGGTAAATTTGTAATGGACGGGCTTAAGGAAATAGATCCAGTTGCGTATGTAAGGTTTGCTTCTGTTTACACGAATTTTAAAGAAGTCAAAGATTTCGAAGAATTTGTGGACAAAATTAATGTCCCAAAAAATAAATAAATTTTATAAAAATTATTTTATAGAGCTTGCATTTAAGCTTGCAAAAATAAATCTTTACAAAACTGGAGAAAATCCATCAGTGGGGTGCGTATTAACTGATTTTGATAATAAAATATTATCTACAGGAATTACCTCGATAAATGGCAGGCCTCATGCAGAGAGTAATGCTTTACATAAAGTTTTCAAAAATAAAAATGATAAAAAAAGATTATTTTTAACTCTTGAGCCATGCTCTCATTACGGACAAACACCACCATGCGTAAATAATATAAAAAATAAAAATATTAATGAAGTATATTTCTCTCATTTTGATAAAAATCCTATTGTTAATAGAAGAGGTTATCTTTTTTTAAAAAAAAATAAAATAAACACTGTATTAATTAAAAGAAATAAAAAATTCTATTATGAATATGAATATTCATTAAAAAATAAAATTCCATTTGTTTCTGCAAAATTAGCAATAACAGAAAAACTTGATAGCAATGTCTATGGAAAAAAATATTTTACAAATCCAAAAGCTCTTAAATTTTCTCATTTATTGAGATATTTTAATGATTCAATTTTAGTAGGAAAAAATACTTTTTTAAAAGATTGTCCAAAACTAAATTGTAGAATTGAAGGCTTAAAACAACATTCACCAAAGATATTTATTATTAATAAAAATTTAGATATTAAAATGAAAAATTTAAAATTTTACTGCAATAAAATTAATATTTTTCATTCCTGTGACGATACAAATAAGATTTTAAAATATAAAAAGTATTTTAATCTAATCAAGTTAAGATCAAATGATGGATTTATCGAACCAATTGAAATTTTAAAAAATATTTATCAACTTGGATCAAGAAGACTGTTAATAGAGGGCGGTGTAAAAACTTTAGAATTATTTCAAAAGAAAAAATTAATTAATAAGAGCTATATTATTAAAACAACTAAAGTTATTGGTAAATCCCACAATTCAGCAAAGCTATATATATCCAATGTCTTTAAGCATACATTCGCCAAATACAAAGTTGATATTAATTTAGATGATAATACGTTATTTATAAAATAAACATATGTTTACCGGAATAATTAAAAGCACAGCAAAAATTGTCTCTAATACAAAAAAATCAAAAGGCTATGAATTGGTTATTTTATCAGATTTAAAATGTTCAAAAAAAGATATAGGTAGCTCAATTAGTGTGAACGGAGTTTGTTTAACTCTTACATCATTTATCAAAAAAAAATTATTTTTTTTTATTTCGTATAAAACTTTTGAATTAACTAATTTCAAGTATTTAACGAAAAATTCGCTGGTTAATTTAGAGAGATCTTTAAAATTTGGTGATGAAATCGCAGGCCATTTTGTTCAAGGACACGTTGATACTACTGGAAAAGTTAAATTAATTAAAAAAAAATTAAAAACATGGACCGTTTTTCTTTCTGTTGCCCCAGTTTATTCATCTTACTTAATTGACAAAGGATCAATCTCAATTAATGGAGTATCATTAACAATTGTCAAAGCTAGCAAAAATATTTTTAGTTTAGTTATAATTCCACATACTTTAAAACAAACTAATTTAATCACTTTATCTAAAGATGATGTTGTAAATATTGAATTTGATATTGTTATTAAATATTTACGAAAAATTGAAAAAAATTGAAAAAAAATATTTATTCTAAGATTGAGACGATAATATCTGATGCTAAAAAAGGTAAAATTTTTATTCTTGTTGACGATGAAAATAGAGAAAATGAAGGTGACTTGGTTTTTCTAGCAAAAAAAACAACTCCTGAAAAAATAAATTTTATGGCAAAATATGGAAGAGGTCTTATTTGTTTAGCTTTAGATAAAAAAAAAGCTAATCAACTAGGGCTACAATTAATGCCAAGCTCAAATCAATCTCGATTAAAAACTGCTTTTACAGTAAGCATTGAGGCAAGAAGAGGTGTCACAACAGGAATATCGGCACATGATCGTTGTAAGACAATTTTAACTGCTATCAAGACCAGAGCGGCTAAAAAAGATATATCTACCCCTGGTCATATATTTCCTTTAGTTGCAAGAAATGGAGGTACATTAGTTAGGGCAGGTCATACAGAAGCCTCGGTTGATATAGCCAAACTATCTAATTGCGGTTCATCTGCTGTAATCTGTGAAATTATGAATGAAGATGGATCTATGGCGAAAGGTGCTCAATTAGAAAAATATGCAAAAAAACATAA
>Ga0129342_1001612_pt1 | contig 10058 bp, 11 predicted proteins | sample CPBDNA_5_FD_94426 | JGI IMG/M metagenome (GOLD analysis project Ga0129342, IMG submission 94426) | Freshwater to marine salinity gradient microbial communities from Chesapeake Bay, USA - CPBay_Sum_15_0.2_DNA | ecosystem: Environmental > Aquatic > Marine > Coastal | place: USA: Chesapeake Bay...
ACAAAAAATAAAAAGTCGCAGTGACCTTGCTTTGTCAGAATATTTGCTCGATAAAAAAGGAGTGGCCATTGTGCCGGGTTCAGCCTTTGGCTCGGAAGGTTATTTTAGGATTTCGTTCGCCACCTCTATGGAAAATTTAAAAGAAGCACTCAGCCGAATTAAAGAAGCATTAGAATCATAAAATTTTAATTTCCCTTTTTGTAAAAAAAGCATAAAATCAAATCGAATTTAAATGTTGTTCGTAAGAATTACAATTCAACCAATTGCTATTGAGTGTAGCTCCCAAGATAGATAAATAAATTCATATTTTTAACGCTTTTTTTAAAGGATCTAAAATATGTTTAAAAAACTCTTCCTTATTTTTCTAATGTTGTTTTCAATCAATATCTTCGCAGATGACCATGAAGGTGCAGATGAGATGGATACTGATACAGAAACAGAAATCGAAACAGCCGAAGACGAGGAATAAGAAAAGGCCACCTTCGGGTGGTTTTTTTTAATTTACGCTGGCTAAAAATTCGGTGTCGTAAGGTAGATCATTAAAGTAATAATGATAATACCGGCAAGATTGATAAAAATGCCTGCCCTAATCATGTGTTTAATTTCAAGCCTGCCTGACCCGAAAATAACTGCATTTGGTGGGGTCGCAACAGGTAACATAAATGCGCAACTTGCTGCCAAAACAACGGCCAAGGTCAGTATATTTTGATTGGCGCCCACACTGACTGCAACGGCGGCGGCAATGGGTAGGAAGGTTACCGTGGTAGCGGTATTTGAGGTAATCTCTGTCAAAAACACAATAGCAATAACAATCACTAATAGAAGAACAATGGTTGGCGCGGTGGATAAAAAAGTTAAGCTCGAGCCTAACCAAGCCCCCAAACCTGAACTAATAATAGCGGAAGCTAAAGAAAGCCCTCCCCCAAAAAGAAGGAGCAATCCCCACGGTAAATTTTTAGCCTGTTCCCAAATTAATAATTCCGTTGATTTGTTCTGCGATGGAATGATAAAAAAACTAACTGCTGCCATGATGGCGATACCGGCATCTGTCAATCCAGAAAAAAAAGGTAACTGATTTAACTGGCTCCTAAAAATCCACGCGCTTGCAGTAAAAAGAAAAATAATAAGGACTTTCTTTTCATCAGCCGTCATTTTTCCTTGCGCTTGTAACATCTGTTTGAGTTTCTCTCTCAATTGAGTGTCTAATTTAATTTTTATTGGATAGATTAGATGGGTCAAAATAAACCATGCTGTGATTAGCATGACGAGTGATATCGGCAAGCCAATCTTCATCCAGTCAAAAAAAGATATCTGTATGTTATAGGTCTCTTGCATAAAACCAGCAAAAATAATGTTGGGTGCTGTGCCAACCAATGTTGCCATACCGCCGATAGTTGCCGCATAAGCGATGCCTAACAACAATGCAATTTCAAAATTTTTCTTATTTGTAGTATTAGATTCTGTCACCATTTCTAAAACACTCTTGGAAATAGCAAGCGCGATGGGAAGTAACATCAAGGTGGTGGCTGTATTTATGATCCACATACTAATCATGGCTGAAATGAACATAAATGCAGCAACCAAATTTGCCCCCGTTAAACCAACCCGACATAAAATATTGAGCGCTAACCGTCGATGTAAATTTGAAGACTCAATAGCTAACGCAAGAATAAATCCGCCTAGAAAAAGGTATATGTTTTGATTTGCGTAAGGCGATGCAATTTCTTGAAAACTACCAATATTAAAAGAAGGAAATAAAATAAGGGGTAACAATGCGGTAATCGGCAACGGAATAGCTTCGGTCCCCCACCAGACTGCCATCAAAACTGCGGAGGCTAAGACGTACCACCCTGCCACAGGAATTGATGTAGGATGCGGGCTTAGAATAATAGAAAAAAAAAGAATTAAACCTAGCCAAAAACCTCTTTTTTTATATGCTTGCAAGATTTAAAAAAGTTTTTCCAAATTATCAATAACATCTTCGACATCATCTTTAATGTCTTCTAAGCCCTCAATGTCTTCTATGTTTTCCAGTTTCTTAATTTTATCAACTTGGCCTTTAATGCGATTTACTTCTTTTTTAATTTTTGACTCAAGCTGCTCTAAATCAATATTTGTAACTAAATGTTTTTCAATGGCCTCGACCAAAATTTTTGTAAGCTCTTCAGGGCTTACGCCACCTTGTTTTAAACCGATATTTCTCAATTCAATGTCTGGTAAATCTAACTCTATTTTTTTGTTACCCAAAAGCGGTAACCAAACCTCTACCTCGGCATCACTAAAAACTAGCCTCTTAATAGTAAATTTTTTCTTGGCGTGTGATTCGTTTTCAATTTCTGACGAGGGTGCAGTTTTTTTTTCTGCCGACGCTAAATTACTTAGTGAGGAATTGGTGTTATTTTTAATGACATCAAAGTTGGTCGTAGATTTATTTTTTTCATAACGAATATCAACATCATCGAAGGTAATTTCTTCAATAATCACGTTATCATCGAAAATGCTACTGGTATCAATATCAAGTTTAACCTCTTCAAACTTTAGGGCATATTTTGATTGAAAAGAGGCTGGATTACCCAAAACAAAATCTTCGAATTCTGCCTTTCCTTCTTTAAGGTTTATTTGTACTTCCTCAAGCTTAACGGTTGTTTTAGTTAATTCAGAACCATAGAAAATAATGGCTTCACGGACAATTTCATTTAAATTATTTTTTAAAAAAAAGAAGCCCGACAAACCTACTATTAAAAGAAAAATAAGCGACCATATTATTTTTCGTTGCATGTAAATCCTTTTACGTTTTATTTAATTTGATAACATTTTTTGATAAATGAACTTCAGCCAAAAAACATACCAAGCCAATGATAAGAGAAATCATAGCCAGAATAAATAATAGCGTGATCAATTGATCCATATTAGAAAAAATTTCTGAGGATATAAATATTGATGCAATTAACGTACAAACCAATAATGCTGACAGAGTGGTAAGGGCAATCGCCCAATGTGTCCATTTTGATCTCAATAATAGATAGTTTAATTCAACCTCTTTATCGCTAATGTTAGGACTGCCTTCATTTAAAATACGAAAGCGATCAACAATACGTGACAGTCGATTTGCCATAACCGATAGAATTGCCCCAATCCCAGTCAAAAGAAAAGCTGGTGCGACTGCCATTTGAATAATGCCAGCTATGTCCATTAAATAATCCATTTATGTAGCATCTCCCAATACGCTTTTTAAATAAGCTATAGTAATATTTTTAAAAAAAGGAACTTGATGATTATTTCATATGCCGCATTAAAAGAAAAATCTAAATTAGAAAAATACGAAATTACTTTACCAGCATTAGAAGATAATCAAGTAGCCATCAAAGTAATCAATTGTGGTATCTGCCACAGTGATATAAGTGCTATTGATAATGCTTGGGGGGCGTCCAGTTATCCTCTGATTGCAGGCCATGAGGTCATTGGTCAGGTCAGTGAAATTGGCTCACAAGTGAGTCAGCACAAAATTGGCGATGTTGTAGGTTTAGGATGGCATTCTGGCTATTGCCATGCATGTGAATATTGTCAAAATGAAGATTACAATTTTTGCGTCAATACCAAAAAAACTATTTTTAGTCAGCATGGTGGCTTTGCAGAGTTTGTTCATGCCGATGAAAAAAGCGTTATTCCCATTCCGCAAGGGTTAGACTTGGATAAAGTCGGTCCGTTGCTTTGTGGTGGAATTACTGTCTACACACCAATTGTTGAATTTGGTATTGATCATAAATTTAAAGTTGGGGTCATTGGTATCGGTGGCCTTGGTCACATTGCGCTTAAATTTTTCAAAGCGTTAGGTTGTCATGTCACTGCCTTTACTAGCAGTCCAGATAAATCGGCCTCAATAAAAGCAATGGGTGCAGATAATATTATTAATTCATTGAATAAAGAGGAGTTAAATGACCATCAAGATCAATTTGACTTTATTATTTCAACTGTTAATCAAAAATTAAATTGGAACACCTACCTTGCTTGCTTAAAGCCCAGAGGTCGTCTGCATATGGTTGGTGCAACTCTTGAGCCCCTCGATCTGAGTGTTTTTAATCTTATGAAGGGGCGAAAATCTGTATCAGGCTCGCCTGTTGGTAGTCCAAAGAATATTGTAAAAATGTTAGCTTTTGTTGCTCAACATAAAATTTATCCAGAAGTTGAGGTATACAAGTTTGATCAAATAAATAAAGCTATTCAGGCTGTAAGAGAAAATAAAGTTCGCTTTCGAGCTGTAGTAAAATGGTGAATTATAAACTGCATTTTTTCTGCTAATGACTACTTTTCTAAAAGCAAAAAAAATTGATATTTTTTACAATCCTAATATCAAAATAAATTATTCCGATTATTTTCAGATAGATCTGACAAAAGATAAAAGCATTAAGAAAATTTTAATAATCAAATGGGGTGGTATGGGTGACATAATTCAATCCACAGCTATTATTAATGATATTTTGGAGAATTTTAAAAGCTCTAAAATTCATGTCAACACAAGACCGGCTTGGAAAGAGTTATTTTCAAATGAAAAAAGAATAGCAAACGTTTGGGGTTTTAATTTTAGAAAAAATATTTTTGCACTCAAAGATATTCTAAAATGGGTTGGTAAAGTAAACGCAGAAAAATATGACCTAATAATCGATTTGCAAACGAATGATAGGTCAAGAATTGTTCTAACATTATTGAAATTTTTATTTTTGAGCAAATCCAAATTGATCGGTAACCATCCTATTTTTCCGTACTCTAACGTAAGTAAAAAAGCTGCTTATGGTTCGATTAATCTCATGCAACGAACCATTGCGTCAATTGGCATAATGCCAAAAAATATCAAACCCATAATAAAACTTAATAAAAAAAATAAAGAAAAAGCAAAGACTTTAATGCGTAAAAATGGCTTATTAAATAATAACTTTTTTATTTTTATTCCTGGAGCAAGCAAAGGAAATATGTTGAAGCGTTGGGGTGTTAAGAACTTTTTGGAGCTGGCTAAATTACTAAATAAAACAGTTGTTCTTATTGGTGGGCCTGATGATTTGGATGACTGCCATATGATTGCGCAAGAAAATAATACTATCGTTAACTTATGTGGAAAAACCACATTATTAGAATTATTAGAGATCTTTAAAAATTGTTCCTACATCATTGGCAACGATACCGGTACATTACATTTAGCTTCTGCAACAAATGTACCGATCATTCAAATTACTGGCCCCACAAATCCATTGCTCGTAAAACCCCCAACAAATAATGTTATTTCTGTCCAAGCAGATATCGATTGCAAAAATTGTTACCAAAAAAATTGCAGTCATCACTCGTGCATGAAAAATATTACAGCCGATTATATTTATTCAATAATTAAAGATACTAAATGAAAGAAAAAATTGTCATTTGGTGGGGAAGATTTGATGGAAACTATTCAAGAAATAGAATTTTACGCCAGCAATTCGTAAAATTAGGTTATAAAATAATTGACTTTAAACCAAGAATTTCTTGCTTAGGTTTTTATGAAGCATTACTTACATTAAAAATAAAACCTGATTTTATCTGGGTTCCATGTTTTAGGCATAGGGATGTTAAATCAGCAGGAAAATGGTCCAACAAAATAAATGTGCCGTTAATTTTTGACCCATTAATTAGTGTTTGGGATAAAAAAATTCGAGAAAAAAAGAAATATTCAGACAAAAGCTTTTTATCTAACTTTATTAAATCAAAAGAAAAATATACGTTAAGCCACGCAAACCTTGTTGTTGCAGATACGGAGTTGCATGCTGAATTTTTTGCAAAACATCTAGGGGTGAATAAGGCAAAATTATCAGTCATAAACGTTGGTGCTGAGGAAGACATATTTTCACCAGCGAAAAAGAAACAAACGCAAAAAATAGAGATACTCTTCTATGGAAGTTTTTTAGAGCTGCATGGGGTAGATGTGCTAATCAAAGCAGCAAGGATGCTTGATCATGACTTTTGTAATTGGCTCTTTATAGGAGACGGGCCTAAACTTGCAGCAACGAAACAGATGGCCCTGGGGCTGACAAATGTTCAATTTAAAAAACCAGTTCCATATAAAAGTTTACCAAAATTTATAAATCAAGCAGACGTTTTATTAGGTATTTTTAGCAATTCCGAAAAAGCTAGAAATGTTATTCCCAACAAAGTTTTTCAATCTCTGGCTTGTGGGAGACCAATTATTACAAGATTTAGTGAGGCCTATCCAAAAAATATCACTGGTGAAAAAGATGGTATATTTTTTGTTAAACCTAATGATCCTGAGGCGATTGTTAACATCATCAAAAAATTAGTGAATGCAAAAAGCTTATTAATTTCAGCCAGTCAAGCTGCAAGAAAAACATATAAAAAGAATTTTTCTGAAGTGATATTAAAAAAACAGCTTAAACAAACGATTCAGAAATTATCAGCATAAATAATAATTTTTGCAGCGACAGGCATTATTAATTGGTCACAAATGAAATCTTTCTATAACAATTATGTGCCACAAAACGTTTGGTAGCTCGAGTTTGGGTTGATAGGAGATTTTCGATAGATTTCATTTGATGATGACAATGAGAATGGACTTTCCAGGGCAGAAAGCAGAGTGCCAAAAGAATTCATATCACCCTTTTCTGCAGCTGACAAAGCCTCTTCAACATAATGATTATAGGGAACCACTACAGGGTTATATTTGCGCATTAAATCGAATGCTAACTCGATTGGCTTTGCGTTTCTTAATAATCTTGCTTGCCAAAGCGAATGCCATTTTTTAAAGGCTAATGAATGATAACTTTCATTTTTCGATAGGTTGTCATAGGTCAGATCTCGGAAAGTACTTGTAAAATCGGCTTTTGAGGTTTCCATCCACTGTAAAAGATTTTGCACTAGAGTAAAATCAGCATCTTCTTCATCAAACAACCCCAGTTTAGCGCGCATGCCTGAAATCCAAGCATTATTAAATGCACTTGCGTATCCATCAATTGCATCCTCAGCCAACTTAATTGCTTCATTGGCATTTTTATGTAAAAGCGGTAATAGACTTTCAGCTAACTTTGTAAGATTCCAATGTGCCGCATGCGCCTGGCTTCCATAACTGTAGCGTCCATGATGATCAATTGAGCTAAATGCCCTGCCTATAGAAAAAATATCCATGAATGCGCAAGGACCATAATCAATCGTTTCACCACTGACAGTCATATTGTCAGTATTCATAACGCCATGAATAAAACCAACATGCATCCATGAAGCAACGAGTTGGGCTTGCTTTGCAATAACTGCTCTAAGAAAGCTCAAATATGGGTTTTCCTCACTACTAAGTTCAGGATAATGTCGTGCTATTGCATAGTCAGCCAATGTCTTAAGATCTTTATGAGTAAGCATTTTATTGGCGTACTCAAAAGTCCCCACTCTTATATGGCTTGCGGCCACACGTGTCAGTATTGCGCCCTGCAGTAAAGATGAACGCATAATAGATTCACCGGTTGAAACGACGGCTAGGCTTCTCGTCGTTGGAATATTAAGCGCATGCATCGCTTCACTAATAATATACTCTCGCAACATGGGGCCAAGAGCAGCTCGTCCGTCACCATTCCTTGAATAAGGTGTTTGACCTGAACCTTTAAATTGAATATCAAAGCGCTGCCCATTTGGTGCAATTTGCTCACCAAGCAAATGTGCTCGTCCATCCCCAAGAATTGAGAAGTGGCCAAACTGATGGCCCGCATATGCTTGCGCAATTGGGTTTACTTTTTTAGGTAACTTATTTCCAGAAAAAAGCTCAGCAAGTATTTCATTATCATTATCGGCTAAATCAATACCGAGTGCGTTTGCTAATTTTTTATTAAAAATAATTAACTTAGGAGCGTTGACGGGGGTTGGTTTTATGCCCGTATAAAATTTCTTTGGTAAATCAGCGTAAGTATTTTCCAATTGCCAGGCATCTATAGCATTCATATTCGCGTTAAGCCTTGTTTGCAATGCAAAACTAGGACATTGATTTCTTCATTAAATAAATACTTAAACCTAAAAGCACAGAAATAATGATCTCAATAGCTATTGCCCGAGTAAGGTAGTCTGCTCCATGGACCAATCCGGCATAAATTCTAAAAATTGCAGCAGAGCCCAACAAGCTGAGGGTCGTGTAAAGCCAGACATGTTCATTTCGATAAGCGCCGATACAAGCCATCAAGCCTGCAGTAAAAAAGAAGGCGGTAAAATCGCCTATTTGTGTATTCATCCCCATGGTGGTGTCTCCGGGTCCTTCCACCAAAACCATACCCAAACCAGCAGCGGCAGATGCAGGATCCAATATCCAACGTATGGCTGAACTAAGCATAAACAAGCCGATCACTCCAGCTATCACTCTTGCAATCATAAATTTTCCTTTTATTTAATTTGGTTTAACCTTATACGAGATTAACATTATTGTAATATAAGTAAATATTTTACAAGAATCACATAAAAAAACCCTGCTTAATCAGGGTTTTAAATTTTTATTAAATGGTGGATCTGGGGGCACCATGATATTATTTTTACCCTCGGTATCCTTTAATAGAAGATGTTGCAAAAAACTATATTAAATCGCTAGAAAAGTGGATAAAATATTAACCTGGGGTGGGGCTTTATGAATAATTTATGACAAAAGACTTTTTTTTAAGATAAATTTTTTATTTGTAATATATAAAAGGGTACATTCAAAAAAGGAGAAGCCATGAACGATTGCGGATGCGGCAGAAGCCCAAATGGAAAATGTATCGGGTGGCACGATCTTTCTGAAGAAGAGTACCAAGAAAAATTAAAGGAATATGAGGAAAATAACAATGATAATGATTAATCTTGCTGTGAGGAATTTAATTGTGAAAAAAATAGCTTTTTTTAGATATATAGTCCCTGTTGTTTTTTTATTTACGCTTTCCTTTGCAAATGCGGATCCGGTTGTGTCAAAGCTATGGGAGAGTAAAGCAGATTTTAAACTCCCAGAATCGGCTTTATACGACGAAGAGAATAATATTTTATACGTTTCAAATGTGGGTGATGGACCTTATACAAAGAGTAATAACGGCTTTATCTCAAAGGTTGACCTGGACGGAAATATCACTGAATTAAAATGGGTTGAGGGTTTAAATTCACCCAAAGGCCTCGCAATGTTTGAAAAAAAACTCTACGTTAGCGATATTGATGAGCTAGTAGAAATTGATATTAGTAGCGGTGAGATCCTAAACAAGTACAGTGCGCCGGGAGCTAATTTTCTCAACGATGTAACGGTGGATAATGTAGGAAACGTCTACATATCTGACATGTTTCTTGACAAGATTTATCAGTTAAATACAGTTGGGCAGCTCATAACATGGCTTTACACCCCTGAACTTGAAGCGCCAAACGGTCTTCATTACGAGAATGGACAGATCATTGTCGGTAGCTGGGGCCATTTAACTAATGGCTTTGCTCCAACCGTAGTTGGCCACCTAAAGACAGTCAGCATTGAAAGTAAAAAAATTAAATCACTGGGGAATGCAAAGCCTGTGGGCACCCTTGACGGTGTGGAGTCCGATGGCAATGGAGCCTATTTCGTAACTGATTGGGCCGGAGGCAATCTTCTCCACATCAATACAGACGGTAATTTTAAGGTCATTGCCAAACTGGTAAAAGGTGCCGCTGATCATGAAGTGATTTATACAAAAAATATGATAGTTGTGCCTTTGATGAATGATAATAAGTTAGTAGCTTATAAAATTCGGTAACCTCTTTAAGTTTGTTTAAAGTTTACTCATTAAAATGTCAATTTGATAACTAAAAAAGTCATTGGGAGGTGTGGGAGGTAAATTTTTTCCTCTTTAAATTTAATATTTCATTTTAAATTACTATTATGCAAAAATAAGTAATCTGTAGGACCTTGGTATTCTGTGGTTATTGCAGGAATAGCATTACGAAGAAAAATGAGACTAGTAACCTAAATTAGTCATAAAGTTAAAAAGCTCATCAGTTTTAATATATAGCATCAACATTTATTCAGCAACAACTTCGCAATATATTGGTTTAATCATTATAAT